>Ga0105055_10000279_pt1 | contig 74589 bp, 81 predicted proteins | sample BON03_FD_78090 | JGI IMG/M metagenome (GOLD analysis project Ga0105055, IMG submission 78090) | Freshwater microbial communities from Lake Bonney liftoff mats and glacier meltwater in Antarctica - BON-03 | ecosystem: Environmental > Aquatic > Freshwater > Ice > Glacier meltwater | place: Lake... | reverse complement strand
GTCTTGCACCCCAACGTGCTCACTCAGGACGATTGCTTCGGTGATTACCTTCGGCCAAGAAAGGTGATCTAAACGAGTGGAACGGAGCTTCCGAGAATCGACGCCATTTGTCGGGTGGGACCCTGAAGCATTGAGCACTTCGTTACTCACGGTCAGCAACGCATCGAGCTTGTATTCATTACAAATGTCTAGGTAAGCATTTATTTGAGCTAAATCAAGGTTGTTCTTCCCGGTCTTGACCTCAACTAATGCTCGCCATTCCTTTTTACCGCGAGAAACTACGATCAGCCCATCTGGGCGAATCTTCTTTTGCCCAAGCTTGAATTCGGGCTCAATAAAGGTTTGTATCGCACCTTTTGGTGCGCCACTTTCACCCATCAATGCGTTCGCAAACTCTGGAACGATTCTCATGACCGCAAGTAGCGCGCTCGAAGCTCGTCTTTCCTGGTCGAGACTCCCCTTGATGCCAGTGACAGGAATCAATCGAGCGTGTTGAAAGTTATCCAACGTGAATGCGTTCGGCATCTGGTTTCCTTTTGCTTTGTGTAAAACTCAGGATATGCGACTCGGCCTGTTTCGAACAGAGACATTCCAAATTGCGCACAAGCTGCGGCATTGCATGCTGCTCCGACGAATCATGGCGTTTTGAGGATGCGAGCAAAAAATTTCCGAAGCTCAGGATCGCAAACATAAAAATATGTGCCTCTAATTCCCCGGGTGAGAAGAACCCGGTAGATGTTGACCACATAACCTAAGAGGTCGTCATCGGTGTATTGAATACCGAGCTTTTTGTTGTTTTCTTTGCCTTTCTTGTCGTGGTAGTTCTCACGACGAAAGACCAGGCGCTGAGCCGCTGGGTCGTAGGCAAGATCGCTGCCAATAATGACGCCGGCATAGTTCAGGTCGTAACCCTGGACAGTGTGAATAGAACCGACTTCCTCGATGGAGGTTTCCGAGTTGATCCAGTCGGTTGCCGTGCGATTCCAGAAGAGTGTTAGTCCATCAATCTCAATATCGGGAGCGTTAGGGTCTGTTTTACTCACCCACGGCCAGGCAAACCCTGCGACCATACGGGACAACCCACATTTCTCTTCTTTTTCCAGGATTGCCTGGCGCATCTCCCTGATGTCTTCGAACATTCGAAACTCGTACTCACCGAAAGTCGAAGCGCCGTGGGTCTGACCACTAAGAACATCTCCAATTAAGGTGATGTAGTCATTTCCACCTGCGACTCGCATTTGCGAGGCGAGGTGGAAATAGCTCTCTAATTCCCTTGCTTCGGAAATGACGGTCTCAAGGATTCGTGCCGGGAGGTCGGCTGGCTTGACGCTTTGCAATGAGTCAATGAGCAAGACCTGGTGTCGGCTCTGGGCCTTAATCCAATCGAGCTGAGTCAGAGTGTCTCGGTCTTCCCCGAAGAGCCTTTGGTTGATCTGGGAAAACTTTGCGTTCAAAGAAGCGGCGGGTTGGTTTGATCTTTGGCCTAGCCGGTGAGCTTCGTCAACAATAAGAAGATCAAAGGGCTGTTCGCTCTCTCCCACCTCAAAAGGTGTGAGGACCATGTTCTTATTGAGTCCTGGCGTCTTACTAAACACTGTCTGGATCGTGCGCCTCAGGGACTGCTGCGGAACCACCAGTGCCACGCGGAAGTCGGTCAGCAGGTTTCGGTAGTGGTCGGTGAAGAAGTCAGAGAACATGGTGTCTCGATCCAGCATTTCGTCACTGGAGCTCTTTGCAATGTCAATGAGAAGCTTCATCAAATAGATGGCAACAATTGTCTTGCCTGTCCCAGGCTCACCTTGAACAACGATCCCCCTGCCGAAACCAGAGTCCTTGTCCTCGAAGAATGTTTCGAGAATCGACGACACCGCGACCGCTTGATCAGTGTTCAACGCTTTGAACGGTGAGAACTTGAAGAGATTGCTGTTGACGATGTCGGGAATCGACCTCGTCAACAGGCCTTCCTGCAGTAGCTCTTCAAATAGCTCATCAAACATCCGGCGATACTCTGCGCGGTTGAAATAGTCCGCATCGGTTATTCCATAGTTGCGATTCAGCACCGCATAGTTGCCGTCTGCGTGCAGGTAACGAATGAGATGAGATTCGAGGTCTAAACAGACTGACTTATTGAAGGTGTCGTTAAAGACAATGCGCACGTGCTTCAGGTCTTTACGCTCTGGCGAACTCAGGTGCTGGTTCAAACGGGTCGCTGCGCTCAGTGTTTCGCCTACATATATTTCGTTGTCAGCAGTGATCGTGTAGACGACCGGCCAATTACTGTGGCGCTGATCGGTCTTAGCCCAGACGGCGAGGGCATCGCCGTCGAACGGAATGCGTTCGATTCTAAAGTTCGTCATATTTCGCACTCGAGCCCTTGGCTTTGTCCACCGGATACTTCTTTACCGTCACGGAGAGCTTCTCTGACACGATGCCCAGAGGATCGACACCGAGCTTGTCTGCGAGCAAGAAGCAATAGGTCAAAACATCAGCAAGTTCCTCAACAACACGTTCGCGCTCGCCCTCACCAGACCATTGGAAACATTCCAGAAGCTCTGCTGCCTCAATGGAGATGCTCTTAGCCAGGTTTTCTGGCGTGTGAAACTGCGACCAGTCGCGCTCAGCAACGAAAGAACGAAGCTTAGCTAAAACTGACTCTTTGTCCACAAGACCACCGTAGTGGTGATGGGTGACTCCGGAACTCTGGAGGCTAAAGAAGAATTCGATCGAGCCACGTTTCACAACTCTGAGGTGTCGTGATTCCGTTTTGCGCAAGAATCTCGCAGATATCTCTGCCAGAAATCACTACCACTGGATGTCCATCGTCCCGTATTTCGGTATACGCCTGTTTACCAACGGCAGAGGTGGTCACAAAGACTCCAAATTCACGGTTCTTGATTCGTGAGATTAATCTGCTCGTTTCCTTGACCCCTACTGTGTTTCCCTCTGCGTAATGTTTTGCCTCTAGCGCGAAGGTAACCCGAATGTGATCTGTAGCGGGGCCCAAAAGCATCCAGCCAATCGCGTCACGGCCACCGTCTCGATAACGCCTCGTCAACTCATATTCGACCGGAACAGGACAATTCATCTTCCAAATTTCGGCGGCAACCTTTTCAAAAAGCCATGGGTCGTCCTCGCATCGTTTGCGAATGGTAGCAAGCAGGGCTTTGTGAGACTTGTTCCCGGGGGTCTGCTCTGCGATAGTGCGAACAGCAGACCGCTCCGCCATGAGTGGGCTAAATTTTCCCGCCCGAACCCATTCGCGGAGAGCTCGGGGGGCGCGCGAGTCATCAAAGAGAAACGCGCCGGCAGTGAAACTATCCCTTAGCCAATCGCCCGAGATGAAGCCATCACTAAGAACAGTGAACGTCGCTCGATAGTTTTGGAAACGCTCGCCTCCGCTGGTTCTCCACACAGCAACCAAATCCTCACCGGGTTCTTTGAACTCCGAACCCGGAACTGCTAAACCCCGAAAAATAAAGTCCCTGGCCTCTGCGCCAGACTCAAAGATAAAGAAAATCGGACATTTCGACCTCGAATCAGCACCACCACTCGCCAAAGCGAAAGAGTCCCTGAGTATTTGGTTTCCATTTTGCTTCGTTTGATGCATTTCTACACCTGGACTCCGGTTGTCGCCAAAGTAGGTATAAATCCCGCTGTAAACATCCAGACTGTCGGGCCATTCCGCCTCAGCCCTTGTGCTCGTGAGCACTGCAGCCATGATGCCGTCGGTTCCAGCCTTCGGGCGGAACCCACCAAGATTTCCGACCTTCATTAATTTCGACAACGGCTCTGCCGCAAGAGAACCCTTTTTTTGGGTGCGATCAGACTCGTAGACCGCATCTATGTGCAAGTCCGCGGTCGGGAGCTCCGAGAATGGAATTGTCCTCATGAAAATAGTTTGGCAGCCCCGCCCCAGAACCACCTAACCTTCAGAACCCAAATCGGAAGGTAAACCAGAGCGAATTTCTTTTCCAAAAGACAGCGCAACACGCCCAACTAAGAGCGCAAGGGCAAGCCAGAATCTAACGCCTGCCGTTACCGCGCTCCTGTTCGAATTGATGAGGCCGAGCATAAAGCGCAGGAAGACTACCTCTTCAGCACCTCGGTGTTCTTAGCGATTGCAATTGTTGCGATGGATGCCTCAAAGGAGAGACGAAGAATAAGTACCCCCAAGAACCAAAACACGGGGACTCCGACAATGAAGGAAAGTAAACCCCATGCTCCCGCATAAGCCCAAAGCAGTCCGAAAAATACCAGACATATGACTGCCCACAGAATCATTCCCGCTCCATAGACAACACCTGCCACGCGCAGGGTCACCCATTCCGTGAAACTTGTGTCTATCAGGGCGCTGAAAAACCCTCCCCTGATGTGTGCTTCAACGTCATACGACTTCATTAGTGCCTCCTAGGGTTGTTGTATCGGTGTAACGTCTAACCTAGTGAGGTTCCCAGTTTTCCCTATTGTGCCTAGCACCCCGACGCCTGCCCACGCTCTTCCGGGCTGAAGGGGGCGCTTTTGCCAGCTCTGCGGTCAGAGACATAGCGACTCGCTGAGAATGTGGCGTTGTGCACGCTCTCACCGCGGGCGTCATAGGTCATCGAGGATCCTTCACGGATACCGAGCTCTGCTGCCTTCATCACGGCGTCCTGGTTTGCACCCAAGAAGACGAAGTCCCAGTTGTGCTTCTGCGTCTTTTCCGTGATCAGCTTCTTGATGGTTTTGCCGGAGTATTCAGAACTGGAGTTCTCTTCTCCGTCGGTGACGACAATGACCTGGACCGCGCCAGGTCGTGCGTGATCGGGCAGTGCATCGATGTCTGACTGGAGGGTGTTGATTCCCACACCCACAGCGTCATAGAGAGCTGTAGCGCCACGGGGCTCCAAGACAACAGAGACGCCCGAAGGGGCGGCCATGCGGTGAAGAAGCTCTACTTCACTATCGAATTGCACGGTGCTGATGGTCAAGAGACCTGGCTGGTTCTTTTGCTCCTCCAGCAGGTTCGTGAGCCCACCGACCATGTCGTCCTTGATGGACGACATGGATCCGCTGCGGTCAATAACGAGCAAGAGTGCGGTGTATTGGGGGTCTGACATGGTGATACCTCTTTCTGTAGGGGTTGTTTGGGGTGTGTGGTGCGGTGGTTTAAGATTTCGAGTCTGGCGTCTTCGTCTTCGGTGGCGAGCATGACGGACCACACTCGGCCGAGCTCAAGGGCGTAGTCATAACCCCTGGTGTGGGCAATGTGGCTTTTGAAGTTGTCGTAATCCAGTGTGAGGGCGACCACTGACAGCCATTCTGAGAAGACCTCAGGGGAGACAAACGCTCTATCGGGGTAGTCACCAAAGGGTGACTGAGCGATCGGAACCCCTGCGCGCTGGGCGATCGATTCCAGAGACTCTGTGTCTCTGGAACGAACAGTCACAACATCGGGTCGATCTGTTTTGCGGACTGCGCTGATGAATCCAGTTTTGGAAAAAATCCACATAGGTGCTCCTTAGGTAGGTGTGGGACGTAAACGGTGGGGCAGAAAACTTGGGTGTGGCGAGTGGGAAACGACGAAGAAAACCACTCGCCACACCTGGCCGATAGGAAAGGAAGGAAACTATGCGGCGGCAACGCGATGACACGGATAGTCACCAAGGTCTTAGAGGACCTTTGCTCCGATTCCAATTTTCAGCTGGCGGTAGAAATTAGCCCGAAAGAAATCACCTCAGCCTGGTCCGTTGACCTTTCTGCGTTGAATGCCAATCGCCGCTTCGACTTCGCCATCAATGCGGCGGGGAACGTTTTTGTATTTGAGGTCAATGCCTACGGCGGCGGCGGGTCAAAACTCAAGGCTACGGCAAGTGAGTACACCGGCCTGCAGGAGGAGATTCGTAAGAGTGCTGCGACATTTATTTGGATCACCGAGGGCGCCGGCTGGCGGAGTTCCCACATACCGTTGAAGAAGGCCTTCGAGTCGATGGACCACGTGCTTAACCTCCGACTTATTGAGCAGGGGGCGCTAGGCGAAATTGTGATTCCATATAGGAGGTAAGTTCCGGTTGACGGATTGCGTTTGTATATCTGTCAGCCCTCCGCGCTACCCTCAAAGAGCCTGAATAAGTCCACACTGTGAGGTAGCCACATGATCCGCTTTCGTTCTGTTTCCCTTGTTGCCCTTTCGGCAAGCGCTGCTCTGGTTCTTGCGGGGTGTTCTACAGGCTCTATGTCTGACGAGGTTGTTGAGGCTCCCTTCGATTACGCAACACAAGAGCTTGTCTGGGCTGGATGTGATGAGGCGTGGCTGGTCTCCAATGACCAAGCAAGCACCGCTCTTACAGAATCAAGGGTGGAGTGCGCAACCGTTCTCGTCCCAGGCTCGTATGACGAGGGGGTGAGTGCTCCTGACTTCGCTATCGCCATGATGCGATTGAGTCCGCTTGAGGGTCCCGTTCCTGAACAAGCGATCTTCATTAACCCCGGTGGTCCTGGTGGTTCGGGAATCGAACAGGTGCAATACACGGAGTTTCCGACAGACCTCCGGGAATCCTTTGCCTTCATCGGCTTTGACCCACGAGGTGTGGGGAAGTCCACCATGGCTGATGGCACCAGTATTCGGTGTTCTGACGTCTTGGACTTCGTGAGCTACTTCTCTGAGGCAACACCCTCCAGTGAAGAGGAACTCGATGCCCTGATCGTCGAGAACGATCGGTACTACGAGGACTGTGCGGAGGCTAACCCTTACTGGTGGACCCTCAGCACAGCGAGTGTGGTGGATGACCTAGAGCTCATGCGCTCTCTTGTCACTCCAGACCAACCCCTGAACTTCATCGGTTCCTCGTATGGCACCACGATTGCCGGGCGCTATGTGAGTGAATACCCCGACATGGTCGGCAAGATCGTCTTTGACTCCCCCACAACGGTGGACACCGACCGCGTTGCCAGTGGCTTGAAGGACTGGGAAGCAGCCGAAGAGAAGCTCCGCATTTACGTCCAGGGCTACGCCGACCACTTAGGCGTTTCCTTCGAGGAAGCGTGGGAAAGAGTGTTGGAGATTCGCCAACGAGGAGATGATGATCTCCTCGTTGGGTATGCAGGGTTTATCCCGAGCACCATGGACCCCGCATCTATGGTGAGCTCCGAGGCTTTGTTCACCTCGGGGATCTTTACCCTGAACTACTTCCCGGAAAGCGATGCCATCCAAGCCTTTATTCAAGGCATGGATGACGCCTATGCCACCAATTGGAATGGCACCTTCGAATGGCTGGCTTTCCGGCTTGATGGGTATGACCCAGACTCACTCGATGGAGCATCACTGGAAGAGAAAAACATAGAGCGAACCAATGAGTACGAAGTGCGCGTGATCGTGAACACGATGGACTTTAGCCTTCCCCCGCTCAGTGAAGAAGAGCAAAGAACGCTATCCACCCAGTTCCAGGAGGTTGCCCCTCTGTGGTCCGCACTGTCCTCTGACGCCAGCGGGTATCAGTATTTTGGCCCGCCTCAGGGACTCGATTGGTATACGCTCGCGATGAACGACCCGGCAATACCGGATCCCCTGTCGACACCGTTTATTCCCTCAAACACCTCCGGAAAACAGCTCCTCGTCATTGGCTCGCTCTTTGAGTCCGTGACACCCTTTCCTTTTGCCAAAGACACGGCTGCGTTACTGGGTGCCGCATTAATCTCGGTCGATTCAGACCAGCATGCACCTGCCGCCTACTACGACAACCAGTGCATCAATTCAGTGCTCAGTGAGTACTTCCTCACTGAGGCACCTGTGGCTAACAAGGCCTGTTAGCCACAGGTGAAGCGGGCGTGGGCTCCGACTATGCCCGATAGTTCCCTGGAGGCCTACGAAGCCTTCCTAGCCACAGCGCCAAGCCCTCACCAACAGATGCTGAGGGCACTGGTGGACTCCATCAGTGCGGCTTTCCCCCAGCTTGAACGAGTCATCGCCTGGAACAAGGTGCATTTTCGATTGGGTGGTGACTACGTTCTGGGAATAGACCTGTTGCAGAAGGCCTTGTGGTTGCACCCTTTTGACGAAGAGGCCATGACGGAGTTCTCGAAACGACTCGAGGGTTTACACACCACGAAGCGGTCCTTCCAACTCCCGATCGACAGCGCCCCTGACTTCAGTGTTGTGCGAGACATGGTTGCGTGGAGTGTGGCAAGGCTCCCTAGCTCGGTCTGAGGCAGAAGACCCAAGCACGAGCGAAACATTTCTGTGCACTCTCGCTCAGGCGTGACTAAGGCCCGCTCACCGCATCGAAATGCATTTCATAGCGGGCGATCTCTTCATCTTCTGGGCAGCTCCTCAGAATCAGGGAACTTGGCTTCTCTTCGTCCTCTCGGTGCAGCTGCAGGTAGTAACCATCAAAGAACTCAAGGGCGTCAGAGAGGTTCGGAGCAAACAGATGGTTCTCAATCCGGTGGCGAATCTCTTCAAACATCAGGTCATAGCAATACCGCTGCATAGGGTCCTTTCGGTAATGGGTTCTGTGGAAACAGGGAACGCTACACCCGACCACTGACACTGCTTACTCGGAGGTCCGGCACCTGGCCGTGTCAGTGGTGGGGTATATGTTTTTTTCTCATATCCAGCAATCAACCAACACACGAGGAGCAGATGACCGACCAAGAAGCACTGCAGAAGCTCGATGAGGCTATTAGCGAGTTCTTCAACACCGCTGCAAACGCGGGGTCACTCGTGACCGGCTGGGTGCTCACGGGAAGCGTGAAGCACCCAGAGATGCACTCCAGTGATGGGTATTTCACCCAGCACTCTGAGGGTCTTCCGTATCACTCGCAATTAGGCCTGCTCACTGCGGGCTTAGAAGAGAAGAAGAACCTTGTTCTGATCAACACCTGGAAAGCGGAGAAGGACTAATGGAAAAAGAAGAACAAAGGAACTGCGAAGGCTGCGGAGCGCCATGGGTGTCAGGCAATGATTTCTGCGTTTCCTGCGGTGACCCACTGATGAATGAGGGGGACGTGCATTCTGGCCCCTATGGGTACTCCCCCAACACGGCCTACCCCGAAACCCAATACGGCAGCGACTTCGATGAAGAAGCCGAGTGGAACCAGTAGGCCCCCATGTTGCGTGACATTCCGTGGGGGTATGCCGTCTTTATCGTTGGTGTGGGGATGGTCGTGGCAGCCGGTTGGTTCATCAAGAGAAAACTGTGATGGACTCCCCCATTCCCGGCCTTCTTTTCTTCTGGCTGACCTATGTCATAGGCGGGGGCATCGTTGTGTTGGCCGGCATGGCTTTGGCCCGAGCAGAATAACCCCGACGAAAGCCACCCACTCCGTCCCGGGAATCACCAGATTCCCGGGAGGTTTGATCCCAGAGCAACAAATTCTCCGTTTTTCCCGACGCTAAAGGGCGCTGACAACCGAAGACCCGTTCCGGTTTGGTGCACTCCGGTGAAGGTGATCGTGTAGTTGCCGGGAGTAAGTGAACGAAAGAGACCTCTGGCGTCAAACGTTCCCCCCGCATTCACCTGGCCTTCGGCCAGGGTGATGCTCGGGGTTCCTGGGGTGCCTGCTTGTTTCACGCTCACGAGATACCTCGAGTTCGCCATGACCTTATAACTGCCGAAGTAGATGGGTGAATCGACAACCGACCGCCCTATGGGCCCCGCCACATGAAGGTAGATACCGTGCAGACGATTGTTGCTGGTCGTAGTGGCAACCACAGGCGTTGGGTAGGAAAACACCCTGACCTGACCTTCGTCGGACACCACTGTGTCGTGAAACGGTGCTCCTATGGCTATGTGGCTCCCTGAGCCACTGAGTGACACGGAATACCCTGATTGGTCTCCGGTGGCGTCACCCAACAGGGTAGCCCCTTTGGGCTCCCAACTGGCTGTCTGGTACTCAAGCACCCGCACGTGACCTGCGGTAGCGAAGGAGCCAGGGTTTTTTGGCGCACCTGCAGCCACGGTGTTGCCATCAGCACTGAGGCTGACGGACCACCCGAAGAGGTCGCCTGCTACATCGCCGTCTAGGTCTTGGCCGTTCTTACCCCAGGTTGATCCGGAATAGGCATAGACCCGCACTGAGCCTGCGTTAGAGCCGCCACCGTCGTTATACGGGGAACCTATTGCCACGGTGCTCCCGGCTTCATCAAGCGATACCGACCAACCGGAATAGTCGCTGGCTGCCTCCCCCGCTATCGCGGAGCCCTTCGTGCTCCACGACGTCCCGTCAAAGGAATACACCCGGACAACTCCCGTGCTACTGGTGTTGTCCCTGGCGCCGCCTGCGACGGTGTTTCCATCGCCACTGAGTGCCACAGCACGCCCTAAACGATCCCCGGCAACACCGTCTATGTCGGCGCCGAGTGGTGTCCAGGCAGAACCATTCCAGCCATAGACCCGTAGCTGCCCGGAGTCAGCCCCAGCACCGGCGTTGAAGGGTGCTCCAATCGCAACCCTGCTGCCATCGTCACTGAGGGAAACGCTGGTTCCAGATTGGTTTTCAGCCGCTTCCCCGTCGATGTCTACGCCACGCTGCACCCAGGCCGTTCCATTCCACGCGAATACTCGCGTGGAACCAGCAGCGTTGGCAGCTCCGGCAGCCCCATCATTTTGCGGTGCTCCCACAGCCAGCAGAAGACCATCGGAACTGAGTGAAACACTCTGGCCAAAGTAATCCCCACCGGCTTCGCCGGTGAGGGGCGAGCCCATCACAATCCAGGCGGAGTTCACAAGGCGATAGACCGTGACCTGGCCTGTGTCCTGATTCGGGCTTGTCCCATACTTGGGTGCTCCTGCGGCCATGATGGTGCCATCGTCATTGAGCGCAACCTGGGTGCCGAAGTTCTCTGAAGTAGTGGCGCCCACTATCTCTGACCCCACCGGATCCCACGAGAGTGCATCAGCGGCCACCGGTGAGAACGAGGCCGTTGCAAGAAGGACAGACGTGATAGCGACAAGTGAGATGCGTTTCAACGACATAACTATCTCCTAATTTCTGGCGATCCACACGGGGCCAGCAAATTCGGAAGAGACATCTGCCGAAGCGAGATAACGCTTAGGGTGAACCCTCGCAGGTAGTGGAGGTTTAACCTAGAAAAATATGAAAAGAATTAGGTTTTTCATTTCTGAGCTTCGGGGGAAACAACAGGGCCCGGTGCTTTCGCACCGGGCCCTGTTGTTCTATTGAAAGGGTTTAGAGACCAGAGATGTCCAAGCCCGGGGGCAAGATGACCTGGTCGATAACGTGGATGACACCGTTTGATGCTTTGATGTCAGCGGTGATTACCGTTGCGGTGCCATTGAGGACGACACCATCGGTGACGTCAATCATGATGGCAGAGCCTTCAACGGTGGGGACGTCACCTGCGGTGACATCAGCGGCGTAGACGGCTCCAGACACCACGTGATAGGTGAGAATCTGAACCAGAATGTCTTTATTTTCTGGCAACAGAAGCTTCTCGACCAGTCCCTCGGGGAGGGCGGCGAATGCGTCGTCAGTGGGGGCGAACACGGTGAAGGGGCCTTCGCCCTGCAGGGTCTCAACCAGACCAGCTGCCTCAAGCGCTGCTGTAAGAGTTCCAAAGGAACCAGCGGCAACAGCAACATCAACGATGTTGCCTAGTTCTGCCTCAGCGGGCATGGGGGCTGGCTCTTCCACAACAGTTTCCTGTGGCTCTTCAACAACTTCTTCCTCTGCCGCAGCACACCCTGAAAGGGTGAGGGCTGCAATGGCAAGTCCTGCAAATAATGCCTTACGCATAGTGTCTCCTTGGTTGTGTATGTGATTGCACTGGCAGACCTTGAACCGCCAAGTTCTACCGTGCTATCGAACGCTAAGAGGCCCAACTGCAAGCACCCCCGGGAACCCCTTGGCGTTGGCTCCGCTTTCGCTGTAAGGTCCCTGGCAGGTCCTTTGGTGCCGGCTGAAAGCGGAAATATTCCCCTAGCTCGGGGAACTGCTCGCTCTGATGATGAGCTCGGGTTCAAACGTCACTCTTCTAGGAGCAGCATCCGGGTCTGCCATCTGCTCCTGCAATAAAGAGAACGCCGTTCGGCCCATCACATTGGCAGGCTGGCGAATGGAGGACAACGGGGTGATGGCAGCCTGGGCAAACTCCACGTCGTCATAGCCCACCAAGGAAACGTCCCCGGGAACACGAATCCCACGCGCCCCCATGAATGCTTGAAGCACTCCCAGTGCCAACATGTCATTGACGGCAAAAATAGCTTCCGGGCGTTGGTCTTGTGAGCGTCTGGCAATTCCATCGGCTGCTTCCCGGCCCGCCAACGCGGAGTGATTCGCAGTGCGAATCACTTCTAGTTGGGCCCCGGGGAATTCAGCCACTGCGAGTTCCGCTCCTTGCAGACGATCATTCACCTGCTGATACCCAAACATCCCCGCCAGAAAACCAAGACGCCTAGCGCCTGTTTCCAACAGATGCCTAGTGGCCATGTAGCCACCGGCAACGTCGTCCACCGACACGCTACTGACCCCTGCTTCGGTTCCATCGTGGTCAACCAAGACCACCGGTGTTCCTCTTTTGCTCATCTGAGACAGTCGCTCGGGTAAAACTCCAACGGGGGACACCAGTATCCCTCGCACCCTTTGTTTTTCGAACAGGTCTATATATCCCTCTTGGCGCTTTTCACTCTCGCCTGAATCCCCCACGATCAGGGCTAGGTCAATATCCGCAGCGGCGTCTTCGACGCCGCGCAGGACCCCGGTGAAGAAGGGGTTCGTTATGTCGGGAACAACCATGCCAATCGTGGTTGATTGGCCAGCACGCAGCTGGCGGGCTGCGTCGTTTCTGACATAACCAAGATTGCCAATGATGCGATTTACCTCGGTCAGCGTTGCGGGTGAGACCCGGTTGGGGTGGTTCAGAACGTTCGACACCGTTCCTACTGATACACCTGCTTTGTCAGCAACGTCTTTGATACTGGGGCTTGCCACATTCACACACTAGCGAGAACGCTGAGCCTTGTCAGCAGTTCACGATTGAATCCTGTGTGCAGGCTATGAATTACGGGCTTCAGGTAACTGTTGAGTCTCGATTGCGTGGTTTTATTGACGTTTCAATTTGGGGGTGTTAGTGTCCACTATCTCCTGTTCGCGGGCAGTGCACTCCCCCCTGTTTCCCCATCAGAGCCGATTAAAGAGAAAGGGCATGCCAGCAGTGTTGTCTCGCCTGTGTATCTCGGCCCCCCGCCTCGAATGCGAAGCTTCATGAAGAAGCTAACAATCGCAGCTGTCGACTTAGGTGCCGAATCGGGACGCGTTGCACGCGTCGATTTCGATGGCTCGACGCTCGATTTAAGCGTGGTTCGACGCTTTCCGCACCAGCCCCTTGAGGTAAACGGTCGTTCACACTGGAACTTTGATTTTCTCTGGTCAGAAATCTCCCAAGGACTGTTTGACCTGGGGGACGCCACGACTGTGACGTCCGTGGGAGTCGACACCTTCGGCGTTGACTACGGTGTGTTTGATTCTGCGGGTGAGCTGATGGAAGCCCCGCTCACCTATCGGGAGGCTGCAAGGAGCGAAGCGTTTGATCGCGTCGTTGCATCTATTGGGCGGGAGGAGCTCTATCGGCACACCGGAAGCCAGGTTGCTCCGATTAATACGTTGTTCGCCCTCGCTGCCGATCAGCACTTGCGGCCGGGGTTCCTGAAAGACGCTTCGTACTTTTTGATGCTCGCTGATGTCTTCCACCGCAAGCTTGCGGGAAGCACGGTGACCGAATACACCATGGTCTCCACCAGCGGTATGTATGACATGGCGAATGGTGATTGGGCGTGGGATCTCATTGACTCGTTGTCTCTGCCTAGGCACCTGTTCCCCGAGGTGGCGAAGCCCGGAACCAAGGTGGGCCGTATCATCGGCGATTTGGCTACCCGTGGCCTGTCCAGGGCAGAGGTCATCTTGCCGGCAGCGCACGACACGGCAAGCGCAGTGGTGAGTATCCCGGATGTGGACAAGAACTGCATGTTTATTTCTTCGGGAACATGGTCACTGGTCGGTGTTGTGACGCCTAGCCCCATCATTACTGCCGACACCTACCGGTTCAACCTCACGAACGAAGCTGGTTTCCCCGACAACATCAGGTTGCTGCGCAACCTGATGGGTTTGTGGATGGTGCAAGAGTGCCGTCGGACCTGGGCCGCGGAGGGCGACACCAAGGACTATCCAGAGTTAGTGGCGCTTGCGACTGCAGAACCAGCATTGCGCAGCCTGGTTGACCCAGCCGATAATGCTTTCTTAGCCCCCGGGGATATGCCCACCCGCATCCAGGACTACTGCGTGGCTGCTGGGTACCCGGTGCCCGAGACCCAAGCTCAGATTGTCCGAACCATTATTGATTCGCTGGCCATGAGCTACCGCATCACCGTGGAGGACCTCGAGCAGGCAAGCGGTGTGACGATTGCATCCATTCGGGTTGTGGGTGGTGGGGTGAACAACTCCCTGCTACAGCAGGCAACCGCCGATGCCACCGGCTTGCCGGTGATCGCCGGTGCCTCAGAAGCCACGGTGCTCGGCAATGCAGCCGTTCAGCTCATTGCTCTGGGAGAATTGACAAGCATCAAAGACGCGTGGCAGATCGTGTCCGCTAGTGTCAATGAAAAGACTTACCTGCCTCAGAACGCGGATCAGTACGCGCAGGCAGCAGAAGAGTTCAGGTCCCTCGCCAGCAAAGTCGCAGCCAGAGTGGGCTAAACAGAATTGGCCAGTTTCGGCTGGTCAAAAAGAGGTCAGAGCATCAGCTCTCACCGCAAAAATAAGAGAGGCAATACACAATGAAGATGAGAAATCTAGTGAGGACAGCCGGCGCAACCGCCGCCCTGTCAGCACTGGTTCTTGCTGGTTGTGCCGCAGGCACAACCGAAGAAGCACCAGTCACCGAGGACGCTCCTGCGGCTTCAGGCGAAATGCTCACCGTTGCATTCGTTCCTAAGCTCCAGGGTGTCCCCTACTTCGAGGCCATGAACACTGGTGGACTCGCAGCAGCAGCAGAATATGGTTTCGAGTGGCTCTACCAGGGCCCCGTTGAGGCTGACGCTGCAGCACAGGCCGACGTCGTTCGTTCATTCATCCAGCAGGGTGTTGACGTTCTGATCGTTGCTCCTAACGACCCCGACTCCATGGCTCCTCTTCTCGAGGAAGCTGCTGCAGCCGGTATCAAGGTTGCAACCTCTGACACTGACGCACCGAACTCCGTGCGTGAGGTCTTCGTAAACCAGGCATCCGCACAGGGCATCGGTGAAGGAATCATCGACGCACTCATGGAGGCTATGGGTGGAGCTGGTGAATTCGCCATCGTTTCGTGTGGTGAGACCGCAGCTAACCTCAACTCATGGATCGCAGTGCAGGAAGAGTACGTTGCTGAGGCTTACCCCGACGCAGTCCTCACCGAGATCGTGTATGCAGGTGAAGACCAGGCCAAGGGAACTGAGTTCGCAACGAGCTTGATGAACGCAAACCCCAACCTGACCGGTCTTATCGGTCAGTGCACCACCTCGGCTCCCGGTGCCGCACAGGCAATCCGCGACCTTGACAAAATTGGTACGGTCTTCTCCGTTGGTCTGGGTACTCCCCAGTCCATGAAGGAGTACCTTGCTGATGGTTCTTCCAGTGCCGCAATTTTGTGGGACGTTGAGAACCTCGGATACCTGACCGCGTGGGCTGGCTTCCAGCTCGCTACCGGTGGCGACCTCGCACCTTCGGGCGCAGTTGCTGAGCGTATTCCGAATGCAGCATTCGACGCCGCAACCAAGGAGCTTCTGCTGGGCCCGGCCCTGCGGATCACCTCGGATAACGTAGATAACTTCAGCTACTAATCCCTAGCGGTGGATGGGGTGCTCGGTTCGCCGGGCACCCCATCTCTAGGGGCATAGTCGCTAGAGTGCTCATCAGAACCCCATCTTTTTCTAGAAAGTTGAAAGCCCGTGGTTGACAAAGACGTCTCGACACAAGCATCAGGCCCCCGCGTCCAGGTGACCGGTATCTCCAAGAGCTACGGCGGTGTGGAAGCCATCGTGAATGCCGACATGTCCATCTGGGCTGGCCGCGTGCACGCCCTGGTCGGCGAAAACGGTGCCGGCAAGTCAACCCTCATCAAAATCATCGCCGGTGCCGAAAAAGCAGACGCCGGCGTCATCGCCTTCGACGGCAAGCCCGTCAACATCAACTCCACCGGTGAAGCAATCAGCCTCGGTGTGCAGACCGTCTACCAGGAACCTCAGTTGTTCCCGGAGCTCAGCGTCGCAGAGAACATCTTTATCGGCCGCGAAATCACCAAGGGTGGCCGCATCCAGTGGAAGCAAGAGGCCGAGCAGATGCAAGAACTGCTCGACACCGTGGGGCTTAGCCCCGACATTGCTGCCACTGAAGTAGGGGCACTCTCCATTGCCCAGCAGCAGCAGGTGTCGATCGCGAAAGCGCTCGCCACCGATGCCAAGGTTCTTATTCTCGATGAACCCTCCGCCATCCTCACTGACGCAGAGATCGAAGTCCTGTTCGTTGTGGTTCGCAGGCTCACCGCCAGGGGTGTTGCCGTCATTTACATCTCACACCGCCTTGACGAGCTTTTCCGCATCGCGGATGAGGTCACCATCATGCGCGATGGTCACACCATTGACTCTCGGCCCATCTCTGAGCTCACTGTTCGCCAGATCGCCGAAATGATGGTCGGTGGCGTTTTGTCTAATCACTCTCGCTCCCGGACCAACAATTCCCCCGACATTGTCTTGGAGCTTCGTGACTTCACGCTTCCCGGCAAGTTCCGCTCAGTGAACCTCTCTGTGGGAACCGGAGAGATCGTCGGAGTCTTTGGTTTGGTCGGGTCCGGTGCTGAAAGCATCGCCGGTGCCATCTATGGCATGACGGAGCGTCCGGAGGGCGACATGATCTTCCAGGGTGAACCCATCGTCATCAAGCACCCAGCCCACGCCAAAAAGGTAGGAATCGCCTTGCTGCCAGCAAACCGCTCGCAACAAGGAACATTCTCTTTCCAGAGCATCGGCTTCAACATCACCGTCGGGCGTTTAGAGATGCTTTCTAAAATCCGTGGTTGGGCTGAAGCCAAGACCGAGAAGGTCCTGGCCCAAGAGCAGGTCGACACCTTGTCCATCAAGACTCCAAATACCGAGCAACCGGTGAGCGCCATGTCGGGCGGTAATGCACAAAAGGTTGTGTTGGCCAGGCAGCTGTTGAAGCGACCTGCACTGATGGTGCTGGCTGAGCCCACCCAGGGTGTTGATGTGGGGGCAAAGGAAGAAATTCACCGCATTGTCACCGGTCTTGCTGAGGAAGGCACCGGTGTCCTGGTGGTTACCTCAGACCTCGGTGAAGTGCAGCGTATTGCTGATCGCGTGATCGTGATTAGAAACGGAGCCATCGTGAAAGAGTTTGGACCCGATGCCACACAGGTTGAAGTGTTGGCAGCGGCAGCAGGAGAAATCGTGGAGGTAGGAGCATGAGCAACCCAACACTGATCAAGCCCGGCGTGACAAAGCCGGCCCGTATTTTGCCTCCCCTGGTCTCTGGCCAGGAATGGGCATTGGTCGGGGTCTTGGTCATTCTGTGGATTCTGCTGGGTATCTTTACCCCAGCCTTCCTCTCCCCGAGCTCCATCCAGCCCCTCCTGGGCTCCGTTGCACCCATTGCCTTGATTGGCGTGGGTATGACGTTCATCATCATCACAGCGGGTATTGATATCTCGGTGGGTGCCGCCATTATGGTCACCGCCGTTGTTTCCTCCCAGTTGATGGTGGCCATAGATTTGCCACTCTGGGGCGTTATCCCAGCAGCCATCACCGTGGGCCTGCTTCTTGGCCTCATCAACGGTCTGTTGGTTGCCTATGGTGGCGTCCACGCCATCATCATCACCTTTGGAACCTTGAACCTGTTTCAGTACTTAGGCCTTCGGATCTTTGGCTCCCAAACGGTCAATGGCATCCCCAACACCCTGGAAATCTTGGGTAATGGTCAAGGCGGCCGGATCATGGGTATTCCGGTGAGCTTTACTATTGCGGTTGTGTTTATGATCGCCGGCTGGTGGTTCCTTCGGAACACCGCATGGGGCCGCAGCTTCTATGCCATTGGTGGCAACCAGAACGCTGCCCGCTTGGCCGGTATTCCCGTCCAAACCCGGGTGCTGAGCGCCTATGTCATCACCGGTGGCCTGGTGGGTCTCGGTGCTTTGATGGTGGTTGCCCAGGGCACCAACTCCTTGATGCAGAACGTCGGGCAGGGCCGAGAGCTTGCGATCATTGCCGCTGTGGTGATCGGTGGCACGACCATCATGGGTGGTCGCGGCTCGGTCTTTGGCACGCTGCTCGGAGCAATTCTGGTTCAAACCGTTGTTACCGGGGTCACCCAGCTGGGCTGGCCCTCCAACTTGGCCAACTTTTTTGTGGGTCTCTTTATCATCATCTCCGTGGGTGCGGATATGGTGCGAGCGAAGGCGAGGAAGAAGTCGTCATGACACAGACAATGACAAAAAAGTCCGATTCTAAGACCAAGGGCTCCACTCCTGCCGTCTTGGCAGGAATCCAACGCTTTGGTTTGACCCTGTTGACCCAGCGCACAGCGCTGTTGAGTGTTCTCACGGTCCTACTCTTGCTCGTGATGAGCATTATGGCTGCTCAGGGTTCCCTGAGCGGTCCCTATGACGTCAAATACCTAGCATCCAGCACCATTGCTTTGGTGGGTCTGGCCATGTTGGCCCTGGCTCAGTTGATTGTCATCGTCTCTGGCCGTGGCGGCATTGACCTCTCGGTAGGTTCGATGGTGTCACTCTCGGGCGTCTTCTTTGGGTATACCTACGGCATTTGGGGCTGGGACTTGCCCACCGCCTTCATCGCAACGATGCTGGTGGGTGCTGTGCTCGGTGGCATTAACGGTGTCTTGATCGCATATGTGGGGTTCCCACCCCTGATCATGACGCTCGCCACCTTCTATGCCTACCGCTCCCTAGCCTTGGTCTTCTCTGATCAGAAGCCGGTCAACTCCGAAATCATCCAGGACTTCTATGGCGCAGCACGTGCTGTTCCGATCCCTGGCCTGTCGTTTATCCCCCCGATTCCCCTCGGCGTTATTACCTTCCTCATTCCCACAGCGATTTTCGTCTGGATTTTGATGAACAAGACCGTATTTGGTCGCAAGCTCTACGCCATCGGCACAAACGACGTGGCAGCGCTCTGGACCGGCATCAACGTCAAGGCCACCAGAATGTGGGCCTACATCCTCTCCGGCATGATCTCGAGCCTGGTCGCCATCTACACGGTCGCCCAGTTCGCCTCAGCCAGACCGGATGCTGGAACCTCAGGAAGTGGCATGGCCCTGCCCGCGATTACCATCGCGGTCCTCGGTGGCGTTGCCATCACGGGTGGTATTGGTCGAGTCGGTGGCGTCATGATCGCAGCGTTGTTGATTGTGTGGCTGAACGCCGGCATCTTGCTCGCCATCCCCGGCAACGTCGGAGCACAGACTCCGCTGTTGGCTTTGGGTTTGGTGCTGATTGGTGCATCGCTCCTGAACGCAGCGACCAAGAAACGCTTTGGCGGGATATAGCGCCACAGAGTGTTAACAACAAAACCCCCGGGATCTTTCCCGGGGGTTTTGTTGTGAGGAGACCTAGCGCAAGAACGCCGCTGCCACTCCACCGTCAACCGGGATGTGGAGGCCGGTGGTGTGGGAGAGCTCATCGGAGCACAGCACAAACACTGCATTAGCGACGTTTTCGGGCAGAACCTCACGCTTCAACAGCGTGCGGTTTGCATAGTACTTGCCCAGTTCAGCTTCGGGGACGCCATAGACAATGGCCCGCGCTGCACCCCAGCCACCGGAGAAGATTCCAGAGCCCTGGACCACTCCATCGGGGTTGATACCGTTCACGCGAACCCCATACTCACCGAGCTCCGCGGCTAAGAGCCGCACCTGGTGGGCCTGGTCGGCTTTGGTGGCCGAATAGGCGATGTTGCTGGGTCCAGCGAAAATCGAGTTCTTGGACGAGATATAGACGATGTCGCCGCCGAGCTTCTGGTCGATCAGAACCTTGGCAGCCGCCTGGGACACCAGGAACGATCCCTTGGACATCACGTTGTGCTGGAGGTCCCAATCGGCTTCTGTCACCTCCAACAGCGCTTGGGACTTAGAGAGTCCCGCGTTGTTGACCACGAGGTCGAGGCCGCCAAAGGCGACCACCGTGTCGTTGATCGACGCTTGGACGTCTGTCTTGTTGGAAACATCAGCTCGCAAGCCGATAGCGACATCGGGTCCACCGAGCTCGAGAGCTGCTGCTTGGGCCTTCTTCAGGTCTAGATCAACGACGGCAACACAGGCGCCTTCCTGCACGAGCCGGGTGGCAATGGCTTTACCAATGCCCGACGCTGCTCCGGTGACTAGTGCGATGCGGCCCTGGAGTGGTTTGGGCTTAGGCAAACGCTGCAGCTTTGCCTCTTCCAGCGACCAGTACTCAATACGGAACTTCTCCACGTCATTGATTGGCTGGTATTTTGAGATTGCTTCGGAGCCGCGCATCACGTTAATGGCGTTGATATAGAACTCGCCAGCAACCCGGGCGGTCTGCTTGTTCGCACCAAAGCTGAACATACCAACCCCTGGAATCAAGACGATCGCTGGGTCAGCACCCCGCATTGCTGGTGAATCTTTGCTGGCGTGCTTGTCGTAGTAGGCCTTGTAGTCCTTGCGATACTGAACGTGCAGCTTCTGCAGCCGCTCCACAGCCTGCTCCACCGTTGCAGTGGGTGGCAGATCGAGCAGCAACGGCTTCACCTTGGTGCGCAAGAAGTGATCGGGGCAGCTGGTGCCAAGCGGCACCAGACTCTTGTGCTTCTCGTGCTCGAGGAACTCGAGCACGACGGCGTCGTCACTAAAGTGCCCCACCTGCACCTTGTCCATTGAGGCAATCGCACGAATGGCGGGAGCGAGCGCGGCAGCACGAGCGTGGCGCTCTTTGGCGGACAGCGGCTTGTGGGCCGGGATCTTCTTGCCTAGTGGGTCCTTCTTGCCCTGTTGCTTGATGTATTTCTCACACAGGGCAATGATTTTGAGGCTGTTGGCTTCACTCTCAGCGCTGGTTTTTCCCCAGGCAGTAATGCCGTGGCCGCCGAGGATGCAACCAATGGCCTGAGGGTTCTTTTTCTGAATCTCAGCGATGTCGAGACCGAGTTGGAAGCCTGGTCGACGCCACGGCACCCATACGACAGTGTCACCGAAGATTTTCTTGGTGAGCTTCGCTCCATCCACCGAGGTGGCAATGGCTATACCCGAATCGGGGTGCAGGTGATCAACGTGAGGCAGGTCCACAAGCCCGTGCATGGCGGTGTCAATGGAGGGAGCTGCCCCTCCTGGACCGTGCAGACAGTACTGGAGCAAACCCACCATCTCGTCTTCTGCGTCGAGACCTGGGTAGACATTCACCAAGGACAAGAAACGATCCATCCGAAGGATGGACAAGCCAGCTTCCCTCAGTGTTCCTAGGTCACCACCAGAACCCTTGACCCACATCACCTCGACGTTTGTGCCGGTGACGGGGTCTTTGACCGTGCCCTTTGCAGACGTGTTGCCGCCTGCGTAGTTCGTGTTCTTCGGGTTTTGACCCAGTCGGTGTGATCGATCGAGCAGTTCCTTGGCGGTGCGCGCAGTCATGTTCTTCTCTCGTTGGTGGTGGGTGAGAAGCGCTTACGCGCCCCAGCTCATTTGGGTGCCCCCGGCACGCTCGGTGTGGATGGTCTTTCGGTACTCAGAGGCCATGTAGTGCGCTACGGGGTCCTCTGGAAGACCACGAGATGCGCGCCACTCAGCAAGCTGAGGCCGAACATCGGCATAGAAGGCATTCATGAAGATGTCATTGGCACCCATGACATCTCCGGCCAGCTGGGCCTTGGTCAACGCGTCACGATCGAGCAGGAGTGCCCGTGCGGTCATCTCCTGGATGTTCAAGACGCTGCGGATCTGGGCAGGCAGCTTCTCTTCGATGTTGTGGCACTGGTCCAGCATGAAGGCCACTTCAGAACCCTTATCCAGACCGCCACCGCGCACTACCTCCACCATGATGCGAAAGAGCTGGTAGGGGTCAGCGGAGCCAACAATCAGGTCGTCATCGGCATAGAAGCGGGAGTTGAAGTCAAAGGAGCCAAGCTTTCCTAAGCGAATCAGTTGCGCCACGATGAACTCGATGTTCGTTCCAGGGGCGTGGTGTCCGGTGTCGAGGCAGACCTTTGCGCGGTCTCCCAGCGCCAAACAGTGCGCAAACGATGTTCCCCAGTCGGGAACATCGGTGTGATAAAACGCTGGTTCGAAGAACTTGTATTCCAGAATCAGCCTCTGATCGTCGCTCATCCGGGCGTAGATCTGCTGCAGGGAATCGGCAAGGCGGTCCTGGCGGCCTCGCATGTCATCCTGGCCGGGGTAGTTGGTGCCATCGGCAAGCCAGATTTTCATGTCTCTGGAACCGGTCTTGTGCATAATGTCGATGCACTCGAAGTGGTGGTCGATGGCCTTCTGGCGAATCTTCGGGTCAGAGTGGGTAACACTGCCGTATTTGTAGTCCTCGTCCTGGAAGGTGTTGGAGTTCAGCGTTCCCAGCTCCACACCCAAGTCGGCTGCAAAGGACCGCATGTGGTCATAGTCATCCGTCTTATCCCAGGGGTAGTGCATCGCTACTCGGGGAGCGATACCGGTCAGCTCGTGCACCTTCGCAGCATCTTCCAGCTTTTCAAACACGGTCCGTGGAACACCGGGCTGGCCAAACACACGGAACCTGGTTCCGGTGTTGCTAAATGCCCAGGAGGGAATTTCGATCTCTTGGTGTGCCAGAACATCCAAGTTGGCATCGGAGAGTTTCATGGACCTATCCTTCGCTTTCTGTGCCCGGGAGGGCGGTGAGTTGATCTTCTAGATTGAACACTTCGGTCAGTTGCAGGAACCCCTGGTCGGGAGTCCCCTCCAAGTCGACAAAGAACTCAGACATCAAAGCCTGCCACCGTGTGTTCACATCGGTGGCAGCCATGCCGCCGCGGGCCTTTTCCAACGATTCGGTCTCGAAATAACCGATCAAGAGACCGTCTTCTCGAAGAAACAACGAATAGTTGTGCCAGCCTGTTGCAGCCAATGCCTGCAACATCTCAGGCCAAATCGGCTGGTGACGCTCGACGTATTCCTCAAGCCGATCGGGCTTGACCTGGAGTTGAAAACAGACTCGCTGCATGCGGTATTCAGTGACTCCTAGTGCATCTTGATGGTCTCGGAGGCACGACGCTTGCCTTGAATGAAGTGGTAGGCGTGCTGGGCTAAGTCCTCCGAGTCATCCCACAGGTTTCGCCAGATGCCCAACATGGAGCTCAGTTCCGGGCTGACAACGGCGCTGGAGAAGGACTCAAAGGTCATCGGGCCTTGATACCCAATGTGGTCCAGTGCCTTATAGAAGTTGTCAAAGTCGACGTTTCCAGAGCCTAGGTAGCCGCGGTGGCTTTCACCGATGTGCACATAGACCAACCGGTCACCACAATCGAGCACCGGCTGGAACATATCCGACTCCTCGATGTTCATGTGATACGTGTCTAAGTGAATACCCACGTTCGGGTGGTCTAGATCATCCAAGTACGCAAGGCCCTGGCGGGCAGTGTTCATGATGTTGGTCTCATAGCGGTTGACAACCTCGAGGCCCAATTGAATACCCATGCCCTGTGCCCTATCGGCCACCCGGCGCAAAACGTCCACGCTGTTTTGGCGACCCTTGGCGGTGGCTGGCTTCTGGTACTTGTTCAAAGCGCTATAAATCACACCGGCTAAATACCCAGATTCCAGTTCGTGCAGAATCTCTAAGATTTTATTGAGCTTGTCTTCCCCCGCTTTGACAGCATCAGCGTCTTCGCTGGAGATGTCAGAGTCGAGGCTGTGTCCCATGGAGGAAGAAATCTGAAGGTTGAAGGGAGCGAGAGACTTCTTCGCCGCTGCAATATCAAACGAATAGGGATCCAAGAGCGGTAGTTCGAGCAGGGTGTAGCCGGCTTCGGCTGTCATCCTCGCCGCTCTATCCACACCTTCTTGGTCAAAAACTCCGCTAAATACAAGACCGTGGCAACCAATCAACATCGTTGTTTCTCCTTTGGCGTGACGTGACCCTCAGTGACTTGGTGGGGCTTATCAACGTCTATTTTCTAAGAAAAAGACGTTCATCGCGCCCAAACTGAATCGTTCAAATACACTCTATGACTGGCTGGGAACACTGTCAATCTTGCACCGGGACTGTCCCCCATGCTGGCTTAGTCGCCAGCATGGGGGACAAAGACCCCGACCGCCTAAAACTCAGAGGTTCGGTGCAATACAGACTGGAATCGATGCATCCGAGGAAAATCAGGCTCGAGAGTGCGATATCGAGCTCTCTGATGGAATCAGAGAGCGACAAGGCCTGGGAGTCAGCAGCCTGAGACCCGGGAAGAGTCGCACTAGGGTCGCAGCTTTTCTCGAATTAAGCCTTCTTTTTAGGGTTGAGACCTGCCAAAGCCTGACCTCAGTCCAGGGGGTCTCATTTCTTATCTCACGATTGCCAATAGGACTGAGAAACGCCAACAAACGACTGACCCAAAAAGAGTTCAAAAACAGATATCAGGAACGAGCCGTTTCACTGTTGATGTGCCTTTCCGATGGGGATTTCTAGTGCTTGCTAAAAGCGGCGTGAACCTGGTCCATCCGGCTCACCAGCATCCGTGAGATCGCACTGTCTAGTTCATGGAGAGACTCAGACAGGGTCTGCGTTGCTGGGGCATCTGATTGGGACTCCGGCACGTAATCAATACCGTGGACCCTAATCGGAGTGGCAAGAATCTCCCACGGTGTTCTCTCTTGTGTGGGTTCACCCACGTAGTCAAGAGACTCAATCAAGTGTCTGGCGCGAAGGCTATATGCCAAGAACAAAAGGCCCATCAAGAACGCCGTCAGCGCCCACCACGGCAACGTGGTGGAGGCCACACCTGTGTAGGCGAGGGGTTCGGGAACAACCTGACCTGGCTTCGGCCCGACTACATTCTCTCCCACACTCACAAAAGCGCCCTCAGGGGACACTTCGAAGTCACGGTGCAGGGCCAGCGTCTCGTGTCCCTTGCAAGTGAGGGCATATTTGAGTGTGCGTGCACCAGCAGCAAGAAGGCCCGGTGTGTCAACACACCGGGCCTTCTTCGTTCAGGTCTGACTAGGCAATCAGCGAAGCAACGTCCACTGCGGGTGGAACGATCACGGCGTCGATGATGTGAATGAGACCATTGGAGGCTGCAACATCAGCGGTGACAACGTGTGCCGATCCGTTGAGGACAACGCCATCGGTGGTGGTCACAGCAATGGCAGAGCCTTCGAGGCTTGCGACGTCACCAGCAGTAACGTCTGCTGCGTGAACGGAGCCAGCAACGACATGGTAGGTCAAGACCTGGACCAAGACATCGTGGTTCTCCTCGAGCAACAGTGCATCGACAACGCCAGCAGGCAACACAGCAAAGGCGTCATCGGTGGGTGCGAAAACGGTGAAGGGGCCTTCGCCGTTCAGAGTGTCAACGAGGCCTGCTGCTCCGAGAGCGGCAGCCAGGGTGGTGAAAGAACCAGCAGCAACAGCGACCTCGACGATGGTGCCGGGGGCTTCGGTGGTGGTATCGGTTTCGTTATTCATGTGTAGCTTCCTTAGCGATGAGACGGCCGTGCGCAGAGAACTTGGCGATTGCCGAGGGCAGACACGAGCCGTATTTCTCACTGTATGGCGGGAGACCGCGCTGAGCCTGGCAAGGTCCCACCAAGACCCTTGGTGTTAGCCTCCAATCAACTCGTGGACAACGAAATTATTCGCCTTCGAGGCGGAGTCGTTCACTGGGATGTTTCGTGACCTGGCTGATCAGGTCAACATCTTTGTCGTGATGCAAGACCGTGTGCCCCTTGGTTGCAGCGATGGCCGCAACCAAGAGATCAGCAAGCGATACTCCTCGATGGTGGCCTCTGGCCACCATCTGCCTTTGGATGTCCGTGGCAGTTTTCTCAGCCTCCACGCTCAGAGAGACCTCGACTAAGTTTCCCACTATTCCGGAGCTAAACACCTCGTGGTAGTCCGCTGAGGAGCGAACGCTGTAGCCGATCTCCAGCAGGGTTACCGAAGCAACGTGCACAAGTCCTCTCTCAATGCGTGACTCCCAGAGCTCCAGGTCCCGAGAAAGACCGAGCTTATGAAGCGCGGAGGAATCAATAATCCACGTCTCTAGCGCCATGCTCCGTCCATTACGTCGGAGTCGCCCAAGTCAGAGACCAACTCGAGCACGCGAAGGGTTTCGGCCCGCTCCATTGAAACAGGTGTTCTCGCGGCGTCTCTCAAGATTGAAGTGATCAGAGAGTTCCTGGATACGCCTTTTTGGGAAGCGAGTTCATCAAGGCGCGAAACAGCGGTCTCTTCGAGACCGCGGATGAGAATATCGGCCATAGCTACCTCCTGCAGAGTGTGATATCTCATGATACCAGTCCTCCTTTCTTTCGGTGTGTGAGCACAACCTAGGATCCCCACCGCCCTCCCTGCGAGGGTTATCCACAGCACCGGCAATCAAGCACCACCCAGAGGTGAAGCCTGCGCCCCTCTGCCAGCATCCGTCGGATTGAGAACAAGGTCCACTGAGGAAGACGCACCCACCAGTTCGCTCATAGAGAGGCCCAAACGGGCTCCCACGCCTCTATTTTCATTGCAGCACGACTTATGCACAGATGGTGGGTATCCCGCCGTCTCGAAATTTCGCTAGGTACGATGTGAGCATGGTCGATCCCACCTTGCTTATCCAAATCAGGCAGTTGCCGGTTGCTGACCGGCTCGAAGTAATCAGTGAGCTGTGGGGAAGTCTGGACTTCGATAATCTCCCGGTGAGCGAGGCAGAAAAGACCTTGCTCGATGAGCGTCTCGCTGATCAAGAGGCTCATCCAGAAGCGAGTCTCCCGTGGACGACTCTCAAACAAGACTTGGCCGCCAAACTGAGGTGAGCACCTTCGTCGCAGTCCGCGCTCTCGCGGCAGGCGACATTCTGCAGGTCCTGGATTGGTATCTGCGAACCGCTCCCGAGCAGGCGAGCCGTTTCGCAGCTGAATTAGCGAAAATGATCGACTTGATTGGCCGGAATCCCCTGCTCTTTCCTCCCATGTACGGCGATATTCGGCGTGTGCCGCTTCGCGTCTTTCCTCGCCTCATGTGGTTCGTGTAGACCGAAGATGAGCAGCGTGTAGAGGTCGTCGCCCTTACTCACCAGCGCCAAAACCCCTCGGGGATTGAGCGACGTGCCCGATAAATCCAAGACCCCCTGGTGATAACCCCATTACTTAGCTAATCTAGGTAGGATAGGGTTATGCCCATGACCCACATTGTGAACATGCACGAGGCGAAATCAACGCTCTCGAAGCTCGTCATTCAAGCCCAAGAAGGCGATGAGGTCATCATCGCCCGGGCAGGAAAGCCCGTAGCCAAGATTGTCCCCTACACCGAACCAGAGCGGCCATCCATATTCGGAGCACTCAAGGACATCATCCCGTATATCAGCGAAGAAGAGTGGGCTGCCTCTGATCGAGATATGGAAAAGCTCTGGAACCTGTGAGGCCCCAGAAAGGAATCCTTCTTGATACTCATGTCCTTTTGTGGTCTATGAAAGGCGCGAGTGAGATAAGTCGCAGGCTGACACAACTGTTTTCCTCCCAGCGCCCCATTTATTTTTCGGCAGTGTCATTCGTGGAGATAGCAATCAAAGCTCAACGCACAACACTTCCTGAGCTTGTCCCTATCGCTCGCCACCTCACTGCCCTGGGCCTTCGGGAGTTACCTCTTGACGCAGCAAGTGCTTCCGCCGTTACTCGGTTCCCAGGACTCGAGGGACACGATCCTTTTGACCGCATGCTCGTTGCTCAGGCCATTACCCACAACCTCACTCTTGAAACAGCGGATCGAAAACTCTTGGCGCTCGGAATCCCCGGCATCACTGACGCAACGTCCTAGTAAGACGAAGGGGAAAGCCTTTCGGGGTCTTGCCATTGGCCACAGACGAGATGTCTATAGCCACTGACGCCCTCAGCAGCGGGGTTTTAGCGAGTCTTTCGCGATGGAAAGGGACTCGCCCCAAAGGCAGTTAGTGGCTTACTCAACCAGCGAATCAGAGCCAGAATCACTGCCAGCCCCAAGACCGGCAAGGCAATCTGCAGGGTCAGAAGGACATCAAGATACTGGCTGTTCCATTCATCGAGCGCTGTGTGCCGGGAGAAGATTCCAAAGAACGCCCAGACGAAGACCAACCCGTAGGCAGGTGAGGAACGAATCACCGTGACAGCGCTGCCGATAGCGACTGCCACAACCAAAATCGCAACCGTCCAGCCCTGTTCGGTGAGAAACCCACCACCGCGCCAGCCCTGCTGAACCAAGAACGCAGAGATGTTTGCCACCGTTGCCACGGTCACCCACCCGAAATAGACGCTAAAGGGCAGGCGAACCGCAAGTGTGCTGGCCAAGCCAGTCCTGCTTGCGGTTGTCGACTTGGTAATGCGAACAAGGGTGGCGAGCAAGCCCACGATAATAATTGCTGCCAACCAGAGCACCTCGTAATGCCAGGCGATAATCCACACACCATTGAGCAGGCTGCTGGCGATGAACCAGGGCGTGATGGCGGTGAGCACCGCGTTATCTCGGACGAGTTGATAGACCGAGTAAACACCGAGGAGAAGGTAGATCACTCCCCAAATGGCGAAGGTGAAACCAATGGGGGCAAACAACGTGTCGTAGCGGTCAGATATCTCGTTGGTGGTTTGACCATTGAGCGGCAAGGTCGTCGCCGCGACATTCATCGCCACCATGAAGACATAGGCGACAAAGGCAAGGATTCGAGGTGTACGAGGTGAAGACATGTGCGAAGCATAACCGCAGGCCCCACCAACTGGCTAGGCCCTTTAGGTCGGTTCCTTAGAGCTCGAGATGCAGTTTCAGAGCGTCATCAACACTCTTCATCAGGCTGGAATCAAGATGGGTATCGGTGAGTTGGATGCGGCTAACATCGACAGACCGCACCTGTTCCGCTTGAACAATGCTGTCGTGGGGGAGGTTCGCTTCGTGGGCGCTCAGTGCCACCTGAAAGGGATACGGCTTGCGGGAAGAAGAGGTTACCGGGACAATCGTGATAACCCCTCGGGCGTTCTTCCACGCAGAGCTGTTCGCCCCGTCATTGGATACGACAATGGCAGGGCGACGTTTCTGCTGCTCGCTCCCAGACCCCTGCCCTAGGTCCACCCAGACAAGCGAACCGCGACGGGGGTTCACAGAGGCTGACCGGTGATCAGCCCATCAGTGATGGTCTGATCCCACTCAGAGGCCACATCATCAGGGGTTTCCGCAAACGCTGCTGAATAGGAGTCAGCCAACCGATGTGATCGCCATGTGATGATTGCGTCGGTCAAGGCTGCCGATCGTGACCGGTATAGACCCTCGGAAACCTGTTGGTCAAGAAAACGAAGGACGTCATCTGGAACATTCGCACTAAACTTCATACTTTTTATAATACTCACCATTGAGCCAGTCTCGCGGAGTTGACACTGAACCGAGCCGTTTATTCCAGAATCTGTTCACAATCAGGGGGGAGCGAGCCGTGTGGAGAGGGCATCCTGACCCACTCACACCCCATCGTGAATATCCGCTGCACCTTCTCTGCATAGTTTTAGGAGACCTGGGAGAGTTCCAGGTGTTGCAGTGCCCGTCCCGCACTATGAAGCTATGCGACAGGCTTACCAACACTTAGTGGCTTAAATGTTGGTAAGGAGCCCTCCTACCAACAGATATTTCCCGTCGAGGGTTAAGGCACGACTGTTCCGGTCAACGTCTTGCCCACCACGCCTGCTTCCCGTTAATCCTCCACACGCCGAATCATGGTGAACAAATCTCCACATCGCATGATCTGACGACCTCACCTGCGTCGATCGGGCTGACCCCTTGTGAGAAATCCTGCTACACAGCCCGACGGCGCTTCAGGACCTCATCAAGGTTGAGACGCTCAGTGGGTTGAGCATCGATTGTCCCCATACGAGCAAAGGGCGACACGATGGCTAAGCCCTCACCTTCAAAGTCTTCTGGTCTGTGAACTACGGCAGCTGCGGTTGCTTGTGCAACGAGCTGGTCGTGGGTGGGCAGTGCCACCACCTCGGGAACACCCCTGGTGGAGAGCGGTTCTGGAACAGGCCGTGGGGTCCACGAGCGTCGGTTCCGCTGTGCATTCTGAGCCGACGCCGCTCGCCCGAGGGCTTTGGCTTGCAGGGCTTCTAGTTGTCCCACCCGGTTCACTCGTCCCAGCACCGTCAATGAAATGGTCACCACGGTGCTGGAAGCCCAGATCACTTGAAGAGGCCAGGCTGCTAAATAAGCAGAGAGAAACGCGGTAACACCAATCAGGAGCGCAAAAGAAAAGACCTGTTTGGTGCGCCTGCGGCGCTCTGCCACCGTGAGCTCGGGGTGAGAGATGTGGCGAAGCGCGCGTTCAGCCTCTTTTTCTTTCCGAACGATGGCGCGAGCTTTCAGCTCCGCCCTGATCTCCGCCGATGCTTCGGTTGTGTTGGCGAGCAGGCGCAGGGTTTGGCCCAACCGGGCGGCGTTTCTCTCGGTGGCGTAATACTCACTGCGTTTTATCCACAGGGGTACCAAATAGACCAACCAGAGCGCTGCTGCGACCAGCAACAATACGGTTGTACCTGAACCTGAAGTTCCCACAGGCTCTAGGGTACGAGCCAATGCCGCTCAAACCTGGGATTGGCACGCACACTGCCTGTGGTTTAGCGAGGGGGAAGAGACAGCGGGTTTCTGGATTTCACCCAGTCAAGCTCGGGCACGCTCGCAACGCCCGGTGGAACCTGACCACGTTCAAACCTCGAGAGAACGCCCTGTGGCACCTCTTCCACGACAACCCCATAGCAAAAATGATCTGCCCAGATACCGTCGATATGGATATATCGACGGCGAAGCCCCTCATACCGGAACCCCAGTTTCTCCATCACCCTCAAAGAAGCCGTGTTTTCTGGTCTGATGCACACCTCCATTCGATGCAGGCCTTTTTCAAAAAACAAATAGTCAGTGGCCAGCGCCACCGCAATCGGGGTGAGGCCCTGGCCGGCGACACTCTCGATGACCCAATACCCCAGGCTCGCTGAGGACAAAGACCCATAGGTAATCTGCGAGACGTTTAATTGCCCAACGAGCTCGCCCTCGACCTCCATAATCAACGGCAGCGCACTGCCTGACTTAGCGGCATCGAGCAGGCCCCTGATGCTCGCTTTGAGGTCAAAGCGTTGGCCTCGAATAACAGGATCGGTCGCTTCCCACTGCTCGAGCCAGCCCCGGTTCTTGGACAACGCAGTCTCGAGGGCTTGTGCGTCTCTGACGCGAACCCCCCGCAGGGTCATCTCTCGGTGGTGGATCGTTGGCAACCCCTGCACGATTTCTGCGTGATTCCTGATTAGTTCTTAGCCGCGAAGTCGTGCAACCAGGTCATGAAATCTGGTCCGAGGTCATCTCGTGAGGCTGCCACCTGGACGATCGCTTTCAAGTAGTCCAAACGATCACCGGTGTCATAGCGGCGACCACTAAAAATAACACCGACGACGCCACCGCCAGCTCCGGTTGAGGCAAGAGTGTTCAAGGCATCGGTCAACTGAATCTCTCCACCAGATCCCGGTTGAGTGTTGTCCAAGACGCCAAAGATCTCGGGCTGCAAGATGTAGCGGCCGATCACGGCAAGCCTGGAGGGGGCGCTCCCCGCTGGCGGCTTTTCCACCAAGCCCTGCACACGCACGACGTCTTCCTCGTCTGTTTCTTCAACGGTGGCAATGCCATACAGATGCGCTGCCTCAGGTTCGACCTCCATCAGTGCAACCACGGAGGCGTTGTGGGACGCGTGCACCTCGATCATGCGCTCGAGGAGAACATCGCGGTGGTCGATCAGGTCATCACCGAGCAACACAGCAAACGGCTGGTCACCCACGTGCATGTGTGCTCGAAGAACTGCGTGCCCCAAGCCCAGAGGATCCTTCTGACGGACGTAGTGCAGATCAGCTAGCTGGGTGGAGTTCACCACTTCCTTCAGGCGATCAAGATCGCCTTTTCGCTCGAGCAGTGTTTCTAATTCAATGGCGCGGTCGAAGTGGTTCTCCAGCGCATTTTTGTTGCGCCCAGTAATCATCAGCAGGTCGGTCAAGCCGGCTGCGACAGCCTCTTCGACGACGTATTGAATGGCTGGCTTATCCACGACCGGCAACATCTCTTTAGGCATCGCCTTCGTCGCGGGAAGAAAGCGCGTGCCGAGTCCCGCTGCGGGAATCACTGCTTTTGTTATGGCCATCCATTTATCGTAATGCTCCGGCATACACTGGGGGAATGGCTGAAACCGCCGGGCCCAGCAAACGCGCTTTGCGCGCTGAAATTCGCGAGCGCAGACGCATCATGACCGCCTTGGAGCGGGAGTCTGCGGCTCGTGGTTTGCTAGCCAATTTGCAATCCGTCGTAGAGGAATTTCCTGCCACCAGCATTGCCTGCTACCTGTCTGTGAATGACGAACCGCCCACCAGAGAGTTTGTGGACTGGGCACTTGGGCGAGGAATGCGGGTCCTGTTACCCGTTGCCCGGGAGGACGGCCTGATGGATTGGGCCCCTTACGACCAGGGGGATGAAGCAGTGGATGCTGTGGGCATGCCCATGCCCACCACCGAGGTTTTGGGCCCCATTGCGATCGCAGATGTCGATGTGGTGTTTATTCCGGCTGCCAGCATTGGCCGAGATGGAATGCGTTTGGGCTGGGGCCGCGGGTACTTCGATAGAACCCTGGGCTCCATGACGAGACGACCACCGGTCTATGCCGTGATCTATGACCACGAAGTTGTTGACTCAGTCCCGAGGGAGAAACATGACCAGGCTGTGGATGGCATGGTGACACCACAGCGTATTATTCAGGTTGCACCCTAAGCCTTATCTGTTCCAGGAAAACGTACCCATGCCCACCTATTCATACCGTTGCACTGCGTGTGAGCACGCCTTTGATATTCAGCAGGATTTTAGCGATGACTCGTTAACGACCTGCCCCGAATGCGGCAAGGCGCTTCGGAAAGTGTTTAGTGCGATTGGCGTGACGTTCCAAGGTTCAGGCTTCTACCGCAACGACTCCCGCAACGAAGCTAAGAAAGCCGGCGCGAAGAGCTCAACGAGCTCCACTGCGTCAGCGGACAAACCGAAGAAAGAAAAACCAGCTGCTGCCAGCACGTCGGCCAGCGCGCCCTCGAGCACGCCTTCGAGCACAGCTTCCAGCACGCCCGCGCCCTAGTAGTGCGGGGGCTTGTCCTTTGTCAACCGATCCCGGTTGACGTCGTTGTCTTTCGACTCCACTGGAGCATCTGGCTCTTCGAGTTGGCCCTGCACGGGCTCCGTTCGAACGCGCCTTGGCCCTACCCTCTTGGTGACGGGTTTCTCACTCTGGGCCACGAGGTGTCTCATCATCTGTGGTTGGCTCGGCGGTAATACCCACGAGCGTGGCAATCCGGTTCGACACCGTATCGGGGGCGGTGAAGAGCTCCAAAGCGTGCGCCCTGACATAGTGCCAGCCAGAGGAAGCAAGTGCAGAGGGCCTAAACCGCAGCGCTTCTCGGACACTCAAGTCCATCAAGGAGCTATCGGTATCCACCGCGATGCAATACCCGCCATAGCGCGCTGCGAGCGGAATCTGGCCCTGGTAATCAAGCTCAACATCCATGCCCAAGGTTTCTAGCCTTCGACCAAGGTCTACCAACAGTGGGTCTTGAGAGCTTGGTCGCTCGGCGATCAATGCGGGTTGCAGGGCCTGGTGCACAACGTCGCCAAGCGCCCTGGCGTGGTCGCTCAGGCGCTCATCACGCAGCTCCTCCACCCCCACACACGACAGCACACGCAGGTGACGCCTCGCTCTCGTGAAAGCTACAGCGACCAACCGCTCGCCGCCTGGTTGGGACAGCGGGCCTAAGTCGCTCAGGACCTTGCCGTGTGGGGTTCGACCATAGCCCACCGAGAAAATCACCCGGTCTCTCGTCAATGCTCTGGCCTGATCAATAGTCACCACAAGGAACGGCTCCGCTGAATCATCGGTGAAGAACGGTGCAACGTCTGGCTTCTGGGCAACGGCCTGAACAACAGCGTCGTGGACTCGAGTTGCGTGCAGTGCACTTGCGGTAATGACCATCAAGGATTCAGTGGGCCTAGTCACAGCGTGATCCATAACGTGGTTCACCGCAGCCGCTACCTCTGCCTCAACACTCTCCACCGCTCCGGTGGTGGGGTCTGGCAGGCCGTGGCCATCGTTTATGACGTCGACGACGACAGCGGGGTGGCCTAAGAAACTCCCCGCCCAGGGCAATGTTTCTTGCGCTCCACCATAGAAGGCCTGGTTGACCACTCGGGCTAAGTCGTCACCACTCGGGCGGTGGCTTTGGGTAATAGCCAAGCTGGGAACGAGCGTAGCTAGCCTCGCCATCACAGAATCCTGATGGAGAGCGTCTAAGTCTGTGTCAGCGGGTCTTTCTAACGAATGCAAGCCGGTGGAAAACTCCGCGGGCACCTGGGTGACCGGGTCCCCCACCGCCACCACCTGGGGTGCCCGACGTATAGCCCCGACCACCTCGGGAATAGTGAGTGCTCCTGCGTCTAAGACAAACACGGTGTCAAAACGCATGTTCCTAGGCATGGTGTGTACCTCGTAGGGGCTTGCCAACCACACCGGAGCTAATGCGTTGGCTAAGTGCGGGGCCTGTGACTGCAGGTTCGAAACACCAGCGCTGCGGTTTTTCAACAAAGTTTTGAGAGCTGTGCCTTCTTCTGGCCAGTCCACCAACCCGAGCGACCAGCGCTCGGCCAAGTGCCACGCGACCAGTTGGGCGTTGCCCGCCCTGTGTGCTTCATCGACCAGGCGGTAGTCCGCTTCGAGCCGCTCCAACACAGACTGGTCAGACCCCAAGAGTGCATCTTCTTTGGCGAGGATGGTTTCAAGAGCCCCTCGCCACCACGCGAGTTCGAGCTCCCCTGCAACCTTGTTGGCTTCCACGTGTCTGGTGGCTAAGTCCTCAACCAGGGGCTGCAGGTGCCAGTGTGACAGGTGATCAACAACCTCTTGGCGGTGCTCGAGGCTCTGCAGAATTTCTGACTCCTCGGCCAACCGGCCCACAAACTGGTGCATCTCAGCGCTTGGCATGTCGGAAAGGCGAGCGCCTGGCCCCTCCCGGCCGAGCACACGATCGAGCTCGATCAAGTCTTGTTCGACCTGCTGATAGACAACGTGGGCGTCGCTCAGCCCACCGGGCATGGTGGGTGGGTGGCCGGTCTCGACATACCGATTCCAGATTTCTCGTTGCTGCTGAATTTTCACCAGGGCGTCGTGCAGGTCCGAGACGTGCACGCCCGGGCGAACATACTCTTTGGCAAGAGCCTTCAACCTGCGCCTTTGCAAGCGCGGCATGCTCTTCGCCACCTCCATAGTGCCGGTGGCGGTGACGAGGTCTCGAACGGACCGGTCAAAAACGCTCGGCTGAAAACGATCGAGTGAGTCGCGCATGTCAACAAGCAAGCGCAAGAAAATACCCATCTGGCCGACGGTCTGGGCTTGGGGCAGTGGTGTCTGGTCGAGAATCGGACCCATCCGCTCGAGCAGCCTGGGCACCGTTTCTTGGAATAGTTGCCGGGCACGCTCATGAGACTTCTTGGAGTCCTCGAGGTTTGCAAAGGATACGCCATACCACGGGGTGTCGCCCGGGCCGAACTTGAATTCCCCGAGGTTCGCCGCCCGAGCCAGCAGCTCCGCTGCTTGGCCCAACCCTCCGGCTAGTGAACTCAATGCTTGAGCATCAAGCCTGGCGGTGGTCTCTGGTGGTTGCTCCAGCAGAGACAAGCTGCCGAGTTTTTGGAAGCACTCTTCAGCGCTCACCCCCAGCTCAGAATCTTTCTTGGTCAGCGCTTCGCGATAGAGCAGGATCACGCGGCGCAACCGCTCCAGGGCCTGGTCCACGTCTTTCACAGCGGGCTTCTTTGCCTTCTCGTTGCGGAGAATCGCCGCGATGAGGTCGGGGCCTGGATTGGTGAAGCTGGCCGCAACGCCGGCGAGGCCGACGCTTTTCAGGCGGTCTTTCAGAGCCTGCAAGCTGGCAGGCCTGGGGCTCACGACCAGGGCGCGCTTGTTGGCGGCAGCCAGTGCGCCAAGCGCATTGGCAACGGCCTGGGTTGCTCCAGCTCCAGGAACAACCCGCACCGTGAGGGAGTTGCCAGCGAGGATGTTCGCGAGGACCACATCGGCCTCAGCATCGGCATCCACGATGTAACGATCGACATCGGCTGCCTTGCTGTCTGAGCCCACAATTTCCACGGGCGTGCGCGAAGAACGAATGGTCGACTGAGCCGTTTCATTGCCGCCTAGAGCCTCTAAAAGAGTGTGCTGGAGGTCTTTCGCATCCTCCACCATGGCGTGACTAACATCGGCAAAGCCCGAAATAACAAGCCTGGCGTGCACGCCCACATCACCGCGGTGGGCTGTTAAGTCCCGCAAGCGATCCAACGCGGGGTTGGGCTTGAAAGCCCCCTCGTCGTTAGTGAGAGCGACAAAGGCCTCTGCATCCAGGGTGACGCCGAGCTGGTCGGCAAACGCTCTCTGGATTCCCGGATTCAAACGCACCCTCGAGCGCTTCAGCGTGATTTCAATATCACTCCCTCTACGGCGCAGCCGAACAGAGCGCAACAGCAAAGGCCCGGCATATGCCACGCCTTCGTGAATCCACTCCACCAAACCGATCCCGAGCGCAATGGCGTCAATGCCCCGGGTGTGCCTGAGTTCTTCAGCGTGTGACACCAATCGCAGCGCTGCCTTATGGGCAGGGCGCCTCGCCACATCGTCACGGATCAGGTTTCCCAACAAGGTGGGCGAACCGGCGAGAAAGCGGGCAAGACCGCCGGGGTGTCCGCGGCTGAGGTCAATCCTGTTTTCTGGGCGGTCTTGAAAATGAATGAGCGGGCTAGGACCGCCAATCTGGGCGATCTCGCGTCGCCAGGTCTCCCACACTTCTTCAGCGTGGTTGACGGGCGTGGCAGCGTCGTCGCCGACGCTCACCTGGTGCGCCAAATCTCTCGTCCACCAGGGAGCGGAGTCGAGGGCTTGCCCTGAGAGCTCAGGGGCATCGTAACTGTCAGCACGCCACACCTTCCAAACCTAAGACTTTGGCGGGCTCTAGGGCCTTATGCCACGCCGTTTGGGCTATCTGGAGCATAAGAGGTGTCCCTGGGGCGGGCACACAATCAGCACAGAGGAAGACGCCGGTACAAAGAAATTACCTTCGTCCTTATACTCAGCGAGAGCCCATGTCTGGTCTTTACGATAACTCCATGGTCACGTACCCCACACGTTTGCGGCTCGCTTCCCTCAGCCTCGTTGCAACCCTGGTCGGCTGTCAGGGCGCCAGCAGCCCCGCCACTGCGCCGGTGCTTGAGCAGGCGCCAAGCGCCCCAGAAAGCGCTCAGCCAGAGGCTCCTGTTTCCCTGTTTCCCACTGCGTGTGAAACGTGGTCACCAGATTCCCTCGAATGGCGGAAGCTTGCAGATATTGGTAGCCAGGAGCGCGACGACGACCTGGGTAACACCGTGGTGGTGTCTCAGTTTGCGCTGCCCGAGGGCGCCTCACCCCGATACAACGCGGGTGTTGAAATATGCCCTGGGTTTCTGTTGGTAGTGAACCATGTGGGTGAAACACGCTTTATCTCTCTCCCAGATGCAGCGTGGGCCAGCGGCCCCACACTTCAGCCCTCCGGGGCCACCAGTTCCTTGGGGGTTGCCGGTGTTGAAAGCGGTGGCCCGGTCTGGGGTTTCCGTGACGTGCTTATGGGCAGAGAGTCGTTGTTCCTCTCCGATGCGGTCATAGACACCGACACAGAGTGCGTTCGAACAGAGGTGCGAGAAATCCCGGTTGCGGACTTCTTGGCGGGAGCAGCAGATACGGACATCGTGTATTCCTCCGTGCCGTGCCTTGATTACACAGAGGAGGGGAGGGCGGCAGCCCCGATCAAAACCCACCTGGCTGGAGCACTCGCCTATGACGCTGGCACCGACCAGCTCTTTGTGACCATCGGTGATTACCACCTGGGCGCGAGCACCATTGGGCAAGCCGCAAACACGGGCATCGCGGTGACGGAGCGTGACTACGCGACACTGAGAAACCCCACTGCTGCCGCGTCAGCGGTGATAGCAATTTCCACCGTCAGCACCACCCCCACACCACGTGTTTTTGCTAAAGGGCTCCGCAATTCCCTGGGGTTGTTGCTCACGCCAAGTGGGGAGTTATGGCTCTCGGATCACGGCCCCAACGGTGGAGATGAACTCAACCTCATCACGGAGGGAGCGGACTATGGCTGGCCGCTTCGCGCCCAAGGCCGCCCCTATGACCGGTCTCAATGGCCACTCGATTCGAACCGACTCCCCGCCCCATGGCTTGATTTCTTTGAGGGTGACCTACCCGGTGCTACTGACCCGCGCTTTGTCTGGACACCCGCAATCGCGCCCAGTGAACTGGCGCTCTATGCACCCATTACGCCCACCCTTGCGCACTATCAAGGGACAGTTCTTCTTGGCTCCCTGCGGGGTGAAGCATTAATCGCGCTGACACTGGGAGGATCGATCACTGAAAGCCGACTTCAGCTTGGCGAAAGAATCAGGGACGTCACCGTGGTGAGCACCGGAGTGGTTGCGCTGCTCAGTGACTCGTCACAGCTTCTGCTGATTTCAGCACTGGAGGGTTAGAGCATGACTCCAGATGGCTTATTTTCGGGGGTCGCATGGGCTAGGTCTCGACTCATCACACGGTGCCCCTGGAGGGAGTCGAACCCCCAACCCTTTCCTTAGGACGGAACTGCTCTTCCATTGAGCTACAGAGGCGGAAAAAGTAGTCTACCGAGCGAGTGCTGTCGGTAGATATCAGTAAGGTGAGCGCTGTGAAGATTTACCTGGTAACCATGGGCTCCCGAGGCGATCACGAACCATTTCGGGCCCTCGCCTTTGAGGCTGCCTCTGCGGGGCACGACGTCTATTTCTCGCATACGACTGATCTGCCCCTCGATGAGGATGCGCCCTATCAAGAACTCTCCCTGCCAGGATCTTTTGGTGCCCTGGTCGCAGCGCAGGGGACCTCAGTCCTCAAAGCTCTGTTGAAATACACAAGCGTTGTCGAGCCCATGCTGGAGGGCATGTATCGCGAATCCACGAAGCAGATCAGGGACCTACAACCAGACGTCGTCATCTACCACCCGAAAGTCTTGACAGCCGCTGTCGCGGCTCACTCGGTGGGAGCCATTGCGATCATCGTGGAGTTATTCCCCACTCTTACCCCGACAGCCGAATTTGCGGCCGGCGGGATATCAGCACATCTCCCCGGCTGGGCCAACACAGCAAGTTTAGCGTTGGTCAAACTCGGACTCACCGCCATCGGCAACAAAGGCCACGCTCTCGCCCAGGAATTGGGCGTCGTCCAGGAAACACCCGATCTGACACTCTGCCCGGTCAGCCCCAGTCTTGTGACGCAACCTGCTGACTGGCCAGAGCACGCAGTGGTGACCGGGCATTGGGCCCTGCCCCAGCCGGGGGTTAAAGACGCAGAACTTAAGGCTTTTCTTTCCCACGGTCTCGTTCTCTATGCCGGCTTTGGTTCGATGAACGACGGGATGGGTGCTGTACGAGCCAGAACTATTGTCAAGGCCGCTCGCTCGCTCGGCATGAAGACTCTGCTGGTTACCGGGTGGGGCGGTCTTTTGTCCAGCCTCGAGCACTACGGAGCCGAAGACGTCCTGGTCCGCCCGAACGTCTCGCACACAGACGTGCTGCCGAAGATTGCTGTGGCTATCCACCACGGCGGCGGCGGCACCACCCACGCGATGCTCCAAGCAGGTGTCCCCTCGGTGATTATGCCGTTCCTCGCTGACCAACCGTGGTGGGCCAAGCGCCTGGCAAGCCAGGGCCTAGGCCCAGGCCCCCTGCCCAAACGAACCCGCTCTGTGGAGCGGATCGTTGAAGCCTTGCGAAAAGCGCTGGAGTGCCACGGTGCAGTCACGGCAGTGTCAGAAACGATGGCCAGAGAAGACGGACTGGGGCGGGCGTTGTCTCTTATTGAAGAAGCAGAGATGGGCCAGCAGCCGCTCGCAGGCAGCTAAGCGGCTTGCGCTAAATACTCTTCCCAGTGGGGTTGCGGGCGGTCGATTCCTTGAACGAGCCACGCCGTCCCATAGGGGGTCTTCGGTGTTTGGTGCATCCGCCACCCCATTTCCTGGGGGGTTCTATCCCCCTTGATGTTGTTGCACTTCAAACAGCACGCCACCAGGTTCTCCCACTCGTCCCGACCACCCCTGGATCGCGGAGTGACGTGATCGATCGTGCTCGCAGACGCCCCACAATAGGCGCATCGGTGGGCATCACGGCGCAGAACTCCTCGTCTCGAGACGGGAATCTGACGGTTGCGGGGCATCTTCACATACCGGGTGAGAACGATGACAGACGGGCGTGCCCAGCTCCCATCAACACTTCTGACCGGGTGGCCCTGGTCGCTCTCCACCACGATGGCTCGACCGTTCATCACAAGAACTAACGCTCGACGAAACGACACCACAGAAAGCGGCTCATAGCCGGCGTTCAGGACCAACGTGCGCATGCTCACCTCGGGGGTGGCTTCCAGGTAGATAGCTACATCTGAGCGAGTCATTGGCTCCCCCAGTTCACACCGTGGTCGTTAACGCAAAAGACACCATCGAAAATCGATGGTGTCTGGTGGTGCAGGGTTTCGAGACAGGCCAGGCAGGGGCGCTGGCTCACCTGTATCCGAAAGTGAGCGCGTGCATCCCTGGATGAGATACCTGCTCGCAGTGACATTGATAACCCCCTGGCTAAACAACGAAGCTTGCTAAGGGTAACCCTGAAAACTGAACGCCGGCCGAAACGGCACGCCGAGCCTAGGCTGCGAGGTAGAGATGGTGCGCGATGTCCACCGAGACGACTATTGCCCCTCCCGGACCATCACTCTCAATCCGATAGCCCTCTGCTGTGCGCTGGATCCGCACCCTGGCGCCTGGGATCACGCCGGCCTGATGGAATCGCTTGAGCAATTCGGGGTCAAACTGAGCTGGTTCACCAATCCGTCGCAAAATCCCTGAGTTCTCTTGCTCTCCTGTGAAATCTGTCACTCGAGCCACCCCGACGAGAAACCCTTCAGATCGCGGTCCGCCGATCTCTTCCATGGCGGGGATCGGGTTCCCATAGGGAGATTCGTGGATGTTTCCCAACATGGCGATCAAGCGGCGTTCCACCTGTTCACTCATCACGTGCTCCCAGCGGCAGGCTTCTTCGTGCACAAGAGACCAGTCAAGACCAATGACATCCGCCAGCAAGCGCTCCGCTAAACGGTGCTTCCTGGTGACCTCGATGGCCTTTTTGCGACCTTTTGCGGTCAAAGCCAATTGACGGTCTACTTCGACAACCAGAAGCCCGTCTCGTTCCATGCGGGCGACCGTTTGTGAGACTGTGGGGCCTGAATGGCCGATTCGCTCTGAAATTCGGGCGCGAAAGGGCGGAATTCCTTCTTCCTCTAAGTCGATGATCGTGCGCAGGTACATTTCAGTCGTATCGACGAGATCTGTCATGTTTTCAGGGAATCCTTGGCAGCCACAAATAGATTAGGTGAGGCTTAGCTTACCGGCTGACCTTGACGAACGCCCCGAAGAATCGAACGCTTAGGATTTAGGTATGACCGATATCACTATCCCCAGCGATCTTCTCCCCCTCGATGGTCGATTCGGTGCCGGCCCTTCCAAAGTGCGGCCCCAGGCCCTAGAGCACCTGCTGGAAAACGCCAGCGTTCTTGGCACCTCCCATCGGCAAGCGCCGGTCAAAGAACTTGTGGCCAGGGTCCAAGGACTGATTTCTGAGTTGTTCGCTCTGCCAGCAGGCTATGAAGTTGTTTTGGGTAACGGAGGTTCCACCGCTTTGTGGGATATTTCTGCAGCGAGCCTTGCTCGCAACAGAAGCGCTCACTTGAGTTTTGGGGAGTTTGGCTCAAAGTGTGTTTCTTCTCACACCACTCCCTGGTTAGAAAACCCCCACGTCGTGAAAAGCGAACCGGGAACCAGGGGCGAGCTTGTCGCAGTGGAAGGGGTCGACATGTATGCCTGGCCCCACAACGAAACCTCTACGGCCGTGAGCGCCCCGGTTCTGCGTATTCCAGGGGCCAGTGCGGATGCCCTGATGGTCGTGGATGCCACCAGCGCAGCCGGTGGCATCGCCTTTGACCCGGCCGAAATGGATGTCTACTACTTCGCACCACAAAAGAACTTTGCAAGCGATGGAGGCATCTGGTTCGCCCTTATGTCACCTATGGCCATCGATCGCGCGTTCGAGCTTTCTGCGAGCGATCGCTATATCCCTGAGTTTTTGAACCTCGCCACCGCGATTGAGAACTCTCGCCTGCACCAGACCTTAAACACCCCAGCACTGGTGACCCTGTTGCTGATGGAGTCCCAACTTATGTGGATGGCAGAGCTTGGCGGTCTTGACGCCGCGTCGAATCGGACCAAGCACAACTCGCAGCTGCTCTATGACTGGGCAGAGTCCAGATCGGATGTCACGGCGTTCGTCGCCAACCCCGAGCACCGCTCGCAGGTGATTGTGACGCTTGATTTGGATGACAGTATCGATGCGAGCGCGCTCACGTCCATCCTGCGACACAACGGCGTCGTGGATACGGAGCCCTACCGGAAACTGGGCCGCAACCAGATTCGGGTGGCCACGTTTGTGGGAATCGACCCCGGCGACATTGAACGGTTGATCAGCAGTATCGACTACGTGCTCGAGCGCCTTTAGGGGTCGAGCGGGTCTTCTTCCTCAAAGTCGACGTGGTCAAACACGTCGTTCGGTTCATCTGGAACCTCGAGGGGTGCTGGGTCTAGTTCGAGATCGAGTTCATCGATTTCGACTCCGTCGACATCGCCATCAAAGTCGTCGTGATCATCATCATCATCGTCATCGTCGTCGTCGTCGTCCAACGCTGCCGCATCAGCGAGTTCCTTTTCGTGCACCAGGTACTCTTCCATACGATCTGCCCAGGGGACCCAATCGGGTGGCAACAAAGCACCCTCGCCTGGCAATAGCTCCAGTTCCAAGACCGTCGGAGCTAAGTCCCGAACATCGCTCACGGCGATGGTCCACGACCAACCGGGATAACCAGGCAGAGTGCAGGCAAACGCGACTGTGGCGACACCTTCGGACCTGGTTACTTGCGCGGTGTGGTCGAAGGTTTCTGGCTGCGTGATTTCGATGAGCGCCTCTTTGGCCAACCCCGCCACGAGCTCGTCGGAGTGAACGATCGAACTCTCGGTGGATTTCTTGGAAGGGGCCACTGTCTTAGACGTCGAACTCGTCGGCGACTTTACGCAGCAGAGCAGCAATCTTCCGAGAGTGCTCTTCCTCGGGGTATCGTCCACGACGCAAATCACCGCTGGTGCGATCCAACAGCTTCAACAAATCTTCCACGATGACCACCATGTCATCGGGGCCTTTGCGCCCAACCCTGGTTGAAGGGGTTTCTAAAATCCGGACGCTCAATGCTTGAGCGCCGCGCTTGCCCTCGGCAACGCCAAACTCAACCCTGGCCCCCGCCTTGACAACCGAACCCGCAGGGAGAGCAGAGGCGTGCAAAAAGACTTCCTCGCCTTCATCGGTGTGGATGAAGCCGAAGCCTTTGTCGTTGTCGTAGAACTTGACCTTGCCGCTCGGCATGGTGGGGCCTCTTTTCAGATCTTTGAACCTTTTTTGCTTATTGAAGGATACCTCTTAGATCCTCTCGATATCCTGGTGGGATGCCTGATGAAGAAACCGCTCCCCCTGGCCGCCCAGAAAAAGTTCTTGCCGCGATGGTGGCGGCGGTGATGGGGCTCAGTGTTGCGGCATTTTTTGCCATCATTATTGGCACCTGGTCGGGAATGCAGAGGGAAGAATTCGCATCGGGTCTCTGGCCCATCATTACGATGCTTCCCCTATTTGGCCTTCCGATTGGCTTCGTTATCATCATTGTGCTCTTAGTCGTCTCCACCAAGAGACGACGTCAAGGCGGTCATGGTCCTTCCTAGTGACGCAACTCTTAGACTTATTAAATGGCTCGCGAGCCTTGATCACGACGGCCTGTCCCACCTGGCCAGACGGCGGAACCTGCGCCCCCAAGATGTCGCGAGCCTCACCACACTGGCGTTGGCTCTGACGGACGACGCCAACGTCCAGGCCACCATTTCCGCTTTGCCCAGAGCAGCTCTACAAGGTGTGGCTCAGCTGGTCGCTGGAGATAGTGCCCCGCGCGATTTTGGGCAGGCTGGCCGATTGGGTCTAGTGGACGCGAATTCCCCAGAACCTCGTCTGCTCTGCCGAGGCGACCAGGTCGCCCACATCACCGTTCTAGAAGCCCCTGCGCCCATGCTTGGTAAGGCTCGTCCCGGATCGGATGCGGCCCTTCATGCCAGAGCTGGATCTCACGTTGAGACACTGCTCTGCGTTGTCGATGACCTGCTGGGATATATAGGGCGGTGGCCCGTGCCGATCAACAAAGACGGTGTCTTGAGCGTTAGTAGTCACAAGATGCTCCAAGAGCACCTCGGCGGCGACATCGACTTAGCACTTCTTACTCGCTTTGTTTTGGGTGCAGGAATTCTGACCCGAAACGGAAGCACCTTGGCTGTGGCCTCCCCCAACCCCTGGTCCTCGTCATCGAGGCTCGAGCAATGGGGTCTGTTGGCAAGAGCATGGTGGAGCACGCAGCCTTCCTGGGTGCAGACGCTCTGCCGTGACTACCCCACCAGCGACTGGAACAGTGACCTTCCCGCCCTGATTGGCTACCACTACCCCCTCCTTGGTCAGCAAGGGCACCTAGAAAGTGCAACCTCGGAAGCCCACGCTGTTGGCGTGCTGCACGAGGGGTTCCCCACTCCGTGGGGACAAAGCCTCTGGTCAGACGCTTCGAAGAACACCCTCGAAGGCTCTCTGCCCCAGCCCGTTCCGGGTGTGTACGCCAACGAGGATTTCACCTTCCTTGCCCCTGGCCCTCTATCCAGGGAACACCGGGACGTCTTGAATCGCCTCACCAGCAAAGAACACGGTGGTCTGGTTCCTCGCTATCGCTTGAGCGCAACCTCCATCATCGAAGCGTTGCAAGCCCAGTACTCCCCTGATGACATGGTCCAGGCTCTCCAATCAACTGCTCAAAACCCGCTCCCGCAGGGAATGGTTCACCTCGTGGAAGACACCATCCGGCACGCCCACAACATCCAGTTGCGCGCTGTGGGGAAGGGCACCCAGGTCATCGTGGCAACGAGCCAACTAGCGAAAGAGCTCCTCGCTGACCCAGCGCTCTCTGCTTTGACGCTGTCTCTTTCGAGCGAGGCAGAACTGTCAACAACCTGGCCCATCGAGCGAGTGCACAGCGCTCTTGCGAGCGCTCGCTATGTGGCGCTGATGATCGATCGGCCCCCGGTTCCCACGACCCCATTGGATACGACCGTGGCACCCGATCCTCTGGGAATTGCCGTGGAGAAACTCGCACACAGCATCCAAGGAGCCGAAAAACTGGGCATACCACCCTGGCTTGGCAGCATGATCGAGGTGGCAACCGAGAACAAGATTCCACTAGAGATTGAATGCGAAATGCCCGGTGGACTCATCACGACGTTGGTGATGGAACCTCGGTCTCTGAGTAACGGGCGCTTGCGCGGGTTGGAGCTCAAGAACGCCATGGAAAAGACTCTGCCTGTGTCCTGCATCAGGCGCATCACCCCGTGGGCCCCAGGAATGGACGCTCAGTAAAAGCGCATAGACTGGCTGGTTATGAATCCTGACGGACCGCTGATTGTTCAAAGCGATCGGAGTGTTCTGCTCGAGGTGGCCCACCCCGAAGCAGACCGTGCCCGACACGCTCTGGCTGTGTTCGCCGAGCTCGAGCGAGCACCCGAACACATCCACACCTATCGGATTACGAGGCTCGGACTCTGGAACGCTCGAGCCGCCGGCCACCATGCCGAAGAAATAATCCAGACCCTGCACGAGTTCTCTAAGTTCCCCACCCCCTCGACCATCACAGACGATATTCGAGAGACGATGCGGCGCTACGGGCTGATTGAAATTACCCGGGAGGGTGACCAGCTCTATATTTCCTGCGCCGATGATGCCATCGAGGCGGAGATCACTAGAACAGCGAAGATTGCGCAGTTGCTCGGAGAGAAAGATGACAAAGGGCGCTTCCCACTCGCCCCTTGGTCGAGGGGAATTATCAAGCAGGAACTTCTGAAGCGCGGTTGGCCAGCAGCCGATCACGCCGGCTATGCGGAGGGAACCCCACACACCATCGACTTAGCCACCGATTCCTGGGGGCTCAGGGATTACCAAAAAGAAGCAATCGCCCGCTTTACCGCCAGTGGCTCCGGAGTCGTGGTGTTGCCCTGTGGTGCAGGAAAAACCCTGGTGGGCGCAGGGGTCATGGCGGAGCTCGACACCACGACCTTGATACTGGTGACCAACACAGTCTCTGCCAGGCAATGGCGAGCAGAGCTACTTGCTCGCACAACGCTTACCGAGGACGACATAGGCGAATATTCCGGGGCCATCAAAGAAATTAAGCCCGTCACAATCGCGAGCTACAGCATCATGGCAGCCAAGCGGAAAGGTGAGTTTGCTCACCTCGGTGTCATCGATGCCTTGAACTGGGGTCTCGTCGTGTATGACGAAGTGCACCTGTTGCCGGCTCCCGTATTTCAACTCACCGCTCAACTTCAAGCCCGCCGGCGCCTCGGTTTGACCGCGACGCTCGTGCGTGAAGATGGTCGAGAAGGGGACGTTTTTAGCCTGATTGGCCCGAAACGCTTCGATGTTCCTTGGAAGCAACTCGAGGCCGAAGGCTACATTGCCCCAGCATCGTGTGTCGAAATCCGGCTCGACCTGCCAGCCAACGAACGCCTCGACTACGCCTCGAGCACAGACAAAGAACGCTTCCGGTTGGCGGCGGCGACTCCCGCCAAGAGCGCTCTAGTCAAAGAACTACTCGCCCTCCACAGCGATGATCCCACCTTGATTATTGGCACCTACATCGATCAAATTCACAAGCTAAGCGAGCTCTTGGACGTTCCCATCATCACCGGGGACACTCCGGTGAATGAGCGAGAGCGGCTCTACCAACTCTTTAGAACAGGGGAGATCACTCGGTTGGTTGTCTCAAAAGTCGCGAATTTCTCTCTGGACCTTCCAGAAGCATCCGTTGCCATCCAAGTGTCTGGTTCGTTTGGCTCTCGGCAAGAAGAAGCGCAGCGCCTCGGCCGAATTCTTCGGCCAAAGGCCGATGGCGGCCCAGCTACGTTCTACACCTTGGTTGCGAGGGACACCGTTGACCAAGACTTCGCCCTCAATCGCCAGAGGTTCCTCGCCGAACAAGGGTATGGGTACACCATCATGGACGCCGCCGAGGTTACTCAGAAATTACCAATACTTCTTTCAGCCAAACGCCAGGCAACTCCCAGATAATAAAGACATGGCTGATGGACCGAAAATACTGATTGTTGATGACGAACCCAATATCCGAGACCTTCTGACGACAAGCCTGCGTTTCGCAGGCTTCGCAGTGAGAGCAGTCGGAACCGGTGCTCAAACGATTTCCGCGGTTCTGGAAGAGGAACCCGACCTGATCATCCTGGACGTGATGTTGCCCGACATCAACGGTTTCGGAGTGACCAAGCGACTGCGTGCCAGCGGCTACACCTGCCCCATCTTGTTCCTCACGGCAAAGGACTCCACCGAGGACAAAATCACCGGACTCACCGTGGGCGGCGATGACTACGTCACCAAGCCTTTCAGCCTCGATGAGATTGTTGCGAGGATCAAGGCGATTCTGAGACGGACTCTGAGCGAGGACGATGACGCACTGATCCGCGTGGCCGAGCTGTCGATGGACCAAGACACCCACGAGGTCTTCTTGGGCTCGATCCCCATTGACCTTTCCCCCACGGAATTCAAACTGCTGCGCTACCTGATGTTGAACCCTAACCGCGTGCTCTCCAAGGCCCAGATTTTGGACCACGTGTGGGAATATGACTTCAACGGCGATGCCGGCATCGTGGAAAGCTATGTGTCCTACCTGCGCCGCAAGCTCGATCCACACACGGACGAGCCCCTGATTCAGACTAAGCGCGGTTTTGGCTACATGCTCAAATCCGGCAAGGTCTAATCCTCTAGACCATGCTCCAGCGCCTACAGAGATTGTGGGAGGCCACGTCTCTGCGCTCCAAAGTAACGGGCGTGACCGTCATTGTGGTCACGCTGTCTCTCTTTGGAATTGGCATTGGCACACTCACGACCGTCCAGAACTATCTGCTGGATGAGGTGGATAGAAAAATCGATGAGGTCGCCACAGGCCTACCCCCCAGTTTGACCACCCAGGACTTCGCCACGTTTGAGCCGACCGGTGGCGAGGGCTCCCGCACCGACTTCTTCCTCGCAGCGGTGTCCCAAGAGGGAGAGATTCTTGCGAGCAATCTCGAGGATCAAGACAGCGAGTACCGCCCAGACGTTGCTGATCTCACGTATGGGTGGGTGTTGAACAACCCCCGTAACTTCACGGTGCAGAGTGTGGATGACCGCACCGAATGGCGGCTCCACACCTACACACTGCGCATTGTTCAAGAAGCAAACATGACCGAGGAGCCAGCAATTCTGGTGATCGGTGTCAACTTGGCAGAAACGAGACAAACCCTGGGAAGCTTTGCTTCCATCTTCTTGGCGTTTGGATTGGTCGCCGTTATCTTGAGCGCCGGTGTCACCCAGGTTCTCGTGACCACCACCTTTAGGCCGCTTCGCGAAGTAGAAATGACGGCTGCCCGCTTCGCGGGCGGTGACTACTCCCAACGACTGGGAGGCGCCACCCCGAACACCGAGGTGGGCCGACTCACGAGGTCTTTGAACACCATGCTTTCTCGCATCGATAGGGCATTCGCAGATCGTGCTCGCACCATTGAACAAATGCGACGCTTCATCGGTGACGCAAGCCACGAACTAAGAACACCGCTGGTGTCAGTGCGCGGCTACGCCGAGTTATATCGAATGGGTGCTTTGACCAAGAAAGCCGAAGTCACCCAGGCAATGGAGCGAATCGAGAAAGAAGCCGAGCGGATGACCTCCTTGGTCACAGATTTGCTCGCTCTCGCACGCTTAGATGAGGCACGGCCCTTGGAGCTCGAACCGGTCAACCTCGTAGCCCTGGCCGAGGATGCGGCCATGGATGCGAAAGCGAGCCACCCGAACCGGGTTGTTGAAGTCCGGGTGGATGGGCACCTCCTGAAGGACTCAACCGCGAGTACAGCAATAGAAATCAACGCCGAAGAAAACACCATTCGTCAGGTGCTCGCGAACCTGCTCCAGAACGCACTCCGCTTTAGCCCAGATGACTCCCCCGTGGAGATCCTCATCGGAAGCGAGGACGACCCCCCACGCGGAGTCATGTCCGTCGTTGACCACGGTGAAGGAATCCCAGCACAAATTCGGGACAAGATTTTCCAGCGTCTGTGGCGGGCCGATACGTCCAGAGCCCGTGAGACCGGTGGTTCAGGCCTCGGCCTGGCCATTGTCGACACCATCGTCAAGCGCCACAATGGCACCATCGCGATCACCGAAACCGCTGGTGGCGGGGCCACATTCGTGGTCTCCCTTCCCCGTGTCCACAACGACCTCGAGTAGAGGTTTTTCGCCAAGCCTCTTCCCCAAGTTGGTCGAGTCAACCGCTTAGACCCTAGGGTGTCCTCCAACCAACGAGGAGGAACCGTGACCAGATACCAGGTCGATAGCGAACAGGTTTCACTGGCAGCCAATCAGGCTAAGGCCACCATTGCACGCCTTCAGGGGGAGGTGCAGACCTTGAATGCGCACCTGCAGGCACTCTCATCAAGCTGGAGCGGCCCTGCCGCCAGCGCCTTCATCAGCGTCCACACAACGTGGCGAGCGACGCAGGTTCGAGTGGAGGAAAACCTCGCACACCTCAGCGAGTCCCTCGGCCACGCAGGGCGCCACTACTACGACATGGAAATAGCCAACACCCGGCTTTTTCAGCCTTAAACGCAGTGTGGGGTGTCTCTTTTCAGAGACACCCCACACGTACGTGTTTCAGACTTAGAAGTCCATACCGCCACTGGGGTCACCAGCAGGAGCTGCCATGGGAGGCTCGGGCCTCTCGGCAACGACGACCTCGGTGGTCAAGAACAGACCTGCAATCGACGCTGCGTTGAGCAGCGCGGAGCGGGTGACCTTGACTGGGTCGGCGATACCAGCAGCGAGCATGTCAACATACTCACCGGTAGCAGCATTCAAGCCGTGACCGACCTTGAGGCCGCGCACGTGCTCAGCAACAACACCGGGCTCGTGTCCAGCGTTCAGGGCAATCTGCTTGAGCGGAGCGTCAATGGCAACCCTGACGATGTTCGCGCCGGTTGCCTCGTCACCCTCGAGCTTGAGGTTCTTGAATGCCATTGCGCCAGCCTGGATGAGAGCAACGCCGCCACCGGCGACGATTCCCTCTTCGACAGCTGCCTTCGCGTTACGGACAGCGTCCTCAATGCGGTGCTTGCGCTCCTTGAGTTCCACTTCCGTTGCCGCTCCAGCCTTGATCACGGCAACACCACCGGCCAACTTGGCAAGACGCTCTTGGAGCTTCTCACGGTCGTAGTCGGAATCGGTGTTTTCGATTTCCTGGCGGATCTGCTTCACGCGACCTGCAATAGCGTCAGACTCGCCGGCTCCCTCAACAAGGGTGGTCTCGTCCTTAGTGACAACCACCTTGCGGGCGCGACCGAGCATGTCGAGCTCGATGTTCTCGAGCTTGAGGCCGACCTCTTCCGAGATGACCTGGCCACCGGTCAGGATCGCGATGTCCTGAAGCATGGCCTTACGACGGTCACCAAAGCCTGGAGCCTTGACGGCAACGGACTTGAAGATGCCACGGATCTTGTTGACCACGAGAGTTGCAAGGGCTTCGCCCTCGACGTCCTCGGCGATGATCAACAGCTGCTTGCCGGACTGAATGACCTTGTCGACAATGGGCAGAAGGTCCTTGATTGCGGAGATCTTCTGGTTGGCGATCAGGATGTATGCGTCTTCGAAGACAGCTTCCTGACGGTCGGGGTCGGTGACGAAGTATGCAGACAGGAAACCCTTGTCAAAGCGCATACCTTCGGTCAGCTCCAACGTGGTGCCGAGGGTGTTGGACTCTTCAACAGTCACAACTCCCTCTTTACCGACCTTGTCGATAGCTTCGGCGATCAACGCGCCAATAGCTGGGTCCGCAGCAGAGATGGATGCGGTAGCGGCAATCTCTTCCTTGGTCTCAACCTCTTTGGCGATCTTCAAAAGCGCCTGCGAGACAGCCTCAGTGGCCTTCTCAATTCCGCGCTTGAGGCTGATCGGGTCAGCGCCAGCTGCGACGTTCCGCAGTCCCTCGCGAACGAGAGCCTGAGCGAGAACCACCGAGGTGGTCGTTCCGTCACCGGCAACGTCGTCAGTCTTCTTGGCGACCTCTTTGACCAGCTCAGCGCCAATCTTTTCAAACGGGTCGCTCAGTTCAATTTCCTTAGCGATCGACACACCGTCGTTGGTAATGGTGGGGGCTCCCCACTTCTTTTCCAACACGACATTACGACCACGCGGGCCAAGCGTTACCTTGACGGCATCCGCCAAGATGTTGAGGCCGCGCTCGAGGCCACGTCGGGCCTCTTCGTTAAAAGCAATGATTTTTGCCATTAGTAATTCGTCCCTCCCGGACGTCTAGGGTGGTGTCGCATTTGCACTCGCGTTATACGAGTGCTAGTTGATTTTGGCACTCTCGGGCTGAGAGTGCAAGTGCGCCTCCGGGGTTTTTTATAACTCCCCTAGTTGTATGTGGCGGTGCCAGAGTCGACTCCGGACGAATCGTTGGGCAACAATTCAAGCCAGGTGTTTCCCTTGCCCAACAAAACGGTGTCTCCACTGGTGGTGGTGAGCACAATGGGCGACTCGGGTGTGGCCTTGATCCAGTTGATTTCGATAATCGAACCGCCCGTGGCGACCCAACCAGTTCCTTGGCTGACCAAGCGGGTGGTGGGAATGTCCTCGATCACGTCAATGGCAACAAACAAGACGATGACGTTAGTGGCGCCGACCTGATTACCACTGGAGGCCGAATCCGCTGCCCCATTGGTCTGGAAGCGCAGAAACTTGTTCTGGGTTCCATCCCACTCCCATGAGGGGTTTGAGAAGCCGCTGAAGCGAGTGTTCAGAGTGACCAAGGGGTTTCCGGCCACCACAGCTGACGATTCTTCCAGGCTTGCTGCATAATCGAACATCTTGGGCGGAGCAGCCTTATCCAGGTGCTCGGCAATCAGTTCCTGTGCCTTGACCAATACGTTGTGCGGGGCAATCTTGGCGTCTGTTCGATAGAAAGTAGCTTCGGTGTCGGGCTGTCCGTGGATCGCGTTATACACGGGCGTTGCCTGCATCATTTGAATGAAGCGAACCTGGCCACCGGAGTAGGCAAAAACGCCACCGAAGGGGCTCACGATTTCAGGGTCCATTGGGCGAACGGATCGAACCGGGCCGATTTCAGCGGGCAAGTTGGAGTGCCAGATTGCAACGTAACGGGTCAAACCACCCTCAACGAGCTCTTCAAACACAATGTCAGCCTCATCAAGACCAACCTGTGGTCTGGCAGAGGGGTGATTGTCGATTTTGGCGGACAGAGCTGGCCGGGCGAGGCTACCGGCATCAATGTCTTCACCCGTGAGGGCCGCAACACTGCTGGTGTCTACGATGGCGCCATCTTCAGTGGTCCCGGCTTCTCCGCCAGTCGAGGACGCGCCTTCTTGATCGCTGGGGGAACATCCCGCAAGCGCTAGGGCTGCAACGGCAGCCAGGGCAAAAAACGAACGAAATTGTTTACGCATAATAAGTCAAGCCTTCCCTGCACGTCTCCTGCAGTCTAGTGACTACGTCGATTCCGTATCGATGTAGTCGGCTCCCAGGATTACGGTGATTCGTACTCCCGGATAGGCAGTGGTTTGAACAACGGCTTCTAAATCTAGGCCTAAGGCCAGTGCAATGCCCCACGCTATGGGCAAATCCTCATCACCTTCATAGGCGACCACACTCTTGGCGACATCGGTGGAATCAGCGTTCGTAGCGGTTGCCTCGGGCCACCCGGCACTCTGCAAGCGCGACCCGGCACGAGCAGCCAGCCCAGCAGAAGCCGTTCCATTCAGCACAGTGAGGGTCAAGCCCACGGTATCAATCAGGGTGGGGTCGGTCACAGGCTCCAGCACTACTTCTTCAGGAACCACTTCCTCAGGAGCCTGTTCGATCGGCGCCTCCCCGGTCACGACCGGGAGTTCGCTGGATTCCAGGGTGAGGTTGTCATTATTGCGATCGACAAACCATAAGCCGCCAAGAACCAGCACGACGACTAATCCCAGCGCAATACCAATGGGGGCAAAGATAGACAGTGATGACTGCTGGGAGCGGTGTGTTCCGACGTAGCGAACATCGGGTGCCACATCATCGAATCGATCGGGCAAGAATGAACCGGTCTGCTTCGCCACGGGTCCCACTCCTTCTTCACTAATTCGTTCGCTTGGCATCCTGTCTCACCAGGGCCGCTTCGGTGCAGTGACGCACGAGCACAGGGTCGTACTTCAGTGCCTCAGGTAACTGACATATTGCGTATACGCGCTGATAATAACGAGCCAGCGGGAGCCCAAAGCGCTCCCTCACCGCAGATTCTTTATTTGGCCACGCCCCCCAATGGGTGCGCTCAAACTCCAGAATGTCCCGGTCCTGCTCAGAAAGGCCGGGCGTGGGGGTTTCATCGATGCTCATCTTCTCACCACTATACGGTGCAGTTCTTTCTCAGTAGCGGGCTTTAAGCTTGAGTCATTGTGACCAGCCCCCGCCAGGCTCGCTCGGTGTTAAGCGCCGTCGTGATTGCCGTCCTCCTTGCAGCGTGCCAACCAGGCTCCTATGCGAATCCTGCCTCTCCCACAGCCTCCAGTGGTGTGAGGCCAGCGCTTTCTGACATCGACTGGCTGGAGGATCCACACTCGTTTGTGGGACCGAGCTCCGCCCTTATTGAATCCACCGAGATTGTTCCAGTCACCACCAACCCCGGCCAAAGCCTGCCGGTAACAGTGGAATCCGATGAACTAACAGGGCAATTAAGCGTCACCATCACCTCCACCACTCGCATCCTTGCTCTTGATATGTCGGGATCGCTCGCTGCAACCGTATGGGCTTTGGGATTTGGCGATCGATTGATCGGGAGGGATATCTCCACTACTTTTCCAGGGGTGGAAAAACTGCCCGTAGTCACCGGCAGCGGCCATGCCATATCGCCAGAATCTGTTCTCGCCCTTCGCCCCGACCTCATCATCACGGATGGAACAATCGGCCCGATCGATGTCGTCTTGCAGCTGCGAGAAGCGGGCGTTCCCGTGGTGTTTGTTCGTGTTGCCCCAGGCCTCAGCCAGCCCGCTGGTTTAGCGCGCTCGGTGGCGGCCGTTCTGGGAGCGTCGGAGGCCGGCGAACTTCTCGCCGCCAGCGTGACCAGTGACATAACAGAGGTTGTTGATCAGATCGCTGCCAGGGCCCCTTCGAATCCCGAGGACAAGCTCCGGATGGTGTTCTTGTATTTACGAGGCGCCAATGGAATTTATTACCTCTTTGGCGAGGAATCAGGAACTGGAGAGCTCATTGAGGCTCTCGGTGGCAGGGATATCGCCACCGAAATCGGGTGGACTGGCCTTCGCCCTATGACGGATGAAGCCCTTATTGCTGCAAACCCAGACCTGATCCTGGTGATGTCGGGGGGTCTTGAATCCGTCGGCGGCGTGAGCCGCTTGATCGAGCTCAAACCAGCCCTTGGCCTCACGCCTGCGGGACAAAAAGAAAGATTTGTCGACATGGCCGATTCTCAGGTGTTGAGCTTTGGGCCACGAACAGCCCAGATTATGGACGCTCTGGCCCGCGCGATCTATTCGCCCGAGTAACCCCAGCCCAGATTGCGCCACCCAGGATGGCAAGCCCCACGGCTCCCCCTGGAATCCACCACCACGACAGCGAAGCATTCTCTAGGCAATCACCAGGAACCCTCAGGGAAATGCTCATGGGGTCAAAAATTTCCCCAGAGACATACGTGCCAAAAGCACCAGAGCCAAGGTCCGTGAGAACTGTCTGGGCACCCTGGATGTCATAAACCCCGGATTCCGAATCAACCGTCTCTGCTGATGCGGGCCAAGTCACCCTGACAAATTCAATACCGAGCTTTTCCACAGACACTCCGCCCATGGTGTCCCCTGCAACATCGAGGAAAAGAATGGCTTCTCGCTCATCCACAAACTGAAGCCTGGGGTTGGAAAGAAACGTGTTGAGAATTCCACCGTGGCCCATGAAACGAAACTCACCATCAAACGCAATCTCTCCAGAAGCCCCGTCGGCAGAGATAAACCCGTCTCCACCCGAGAACGTAAATAGGGGTGTCTGATAGGAGACATCACCAGACGTGCTCCAGGTGCCCAGGGCTATCGCTCCAGAAAGATACGACCGAAATGATTCCTTGAAACCCCACTCAATGGTGACCTCCTCCACCACACAGGAGTCTGGTGGAGCCACTGCAGCGGGGGCCAGAGCGACAACTCCGGCGAGCGCTAGGGCAACAGAGCTAAGCACCGCGTTGCCTGATCATCATGATGTGCGGGATTCCCGCCTCGTCAAATACGTCGCCGTGTGCCTCGAAACCAAAGCGTGCATACAGCTCGGTCACATAGGTCTGCGCGTGTAAATACAGGGGTGAATCTCCCGCCATATCCACGGCCGCCTGCATCAGGCGGCTCGCAACGCCTAAGCCCCTGGCGTCTTTCCTAACCACCATGCGCCCGAGGGAATCAGGAATTCCTTCGTGGTGGGGTGCGGCTTCTTGATCGTGCACGATGCGCAGATAGCCGACCATGCCACGCTCATCCAGGAACCAGAGGTGGCGGGTGCGGGGGTCGCGGTCGAATCGATCAAACTCTTCTTCGGTGATTTTCTGCTCAAGAAAGAACACTTCGGATCGTAAAACGGCCATCTCAAAAACGTCGTCTGGTGTGAATTCACCCCACGTTTTTGAAACCAGCTGATCCGAACTCATAGGCTTGAGCTTAATAGGCAACACTAAGAACGACCGAAGAGCGAAGGATCAACCATGGTGGACGCCCGCAGCAAAGATAACACCCAATGGCGAGCAGAGTTGCCTCCTGAGCGCTACGCCATTTTGCGCAAAGCCGGCACGGAGCCACCGTGGAGTGGCGAGCTGTTGGCAGAAAAGCGCGATGGCGTGTATTGCTGCGCCGGATGCCAGACACCGTTGTTTCGCAGTGACACCAAGTTTGAATCAGGGTCGGGGTGGCCGTCTTTCTGGGATGCAATCGAGCCCGGTGTTGTCGAGCTCCACGAGGATCGAAGCATGGGTCACCTGCGGACCGAAGTGGTGTGTGCCGCCTGCGGCGGACACCTGGGCCACGTTTTTCCTGATGCAATCGGCACCCCGACGGGACAGCGCTATTGCATGAACTCGCTTGCGTTGGAGTTTGACGCAGACGCCTCTTAAACAGAGCGTCTGGACAGGGTGACCGCCAAGGCGCCCACCAGGGTAATCACTGCACCCAGAATGGTCTCTGCGTGAACGCTCGAGCTGCCCACGGGCGCAAAAATATCCAACAGGATGGAACCGACGAGCTGGCCGGTGACGATGCTCACACCGAGACCCAGCACTCCAATAATCGAGACAGTGCTGACTTGAATGGCGATGAGTACCGTTCCGATTGCGCCACCTGACCATAGCCACCAGGTGGCGGGCAGACTCTCTGGCAACCCAACAAACGGCAGTGAAACCAACAGGGCAATGACTAACGTGCTGGTGCCCACGATGAAGTTGATCAGGGTCGCGCTGGCCGGTGAGCCAGCCAGTTCTCGGACCCGACCATTCACTGCCTGCTGGTAGCCACTGCCCAATCCCGCCACCAAGGGCAACAGAAACAACAGTGACCCTTCCCTGGAGTCACCCGAGGGAACATCCACTGCAATAACAACGCCGACCAACACGGTGACAGCTCCGAGTACTCGCCAGAGCGTGAGCGGAATCCGAGCGGAACCAAACCAGCCCCGGGTATCAATGGCAACAGCCCCTAATGCCTGGCCAGTGACCACGGCGATGCTAAATAGAGCGACACCTAACACCCCGGCGCTCACGCCTTGGCTCAAGACCAAGAAAGCGCCGATCGCTCCACCAAGAACTGCCCACCAGGGCACAGAGCGGTCCCGAAGGGCCCGGATGACTACCGAAACTCCTCTGCGAGCCCGGGAGTTAAACACCGTCACGGTGGCCACGATCACGAGGCCGCTTCCAAAAGAAAACAGCGCCGCAAGAACCCCCTGGTCAAGCGCAATACCGAGCTCACCGTTCACTCTGGTTTGAATCGCGATCAAAAGGCCAGCAATAACGCTAGCCGCCACCGCAATCAGATAGCGGGGGGAGGCACTCTGGAGAATCACGGCCCCAGGCTATCTCCCACCAGACCATCTGTCCCATCCGGTGAAGAATCAGCTTGGCGGGCTAACCTATGGTTCATGCGGAATAGAGCAGAGCTTATGGAGCGACTTCGTGCGCTTGACAACCGCATTGTGGAGTTGATGGGGCGGATTGGCCTGCCATTCCTCCGCCTCGGTATTGGGTTTGTGTTCATTTGGTTCGGCCTTCTCAAGCCTTTTGGGCTCTCTCCCGCAGAAGACTTACTGGCAAAGACCGTGTACTGGTGGACCCCGGAGATTGTCGTTCCTGCGTTGGGCTGGTGGGAAGTGGCGATCGGAGTGACCTTCCTTATTCCTCAGCTAACAAGGGTCGCAATTTTCTTACTCGCCGTGCAAATGCCCGGCACCTTTCTTCCCCTAGTGCTCCTGCCCGAGGTGTGCTTCACGGTTTTCCCCGTTGGGTTGACTCTGGAGGGTCAATACATCGTGAAAAACCTGGTCATCATTGGGGCTGCGCTCGTCATTGGATCAACCGTAGAAGTCACTCGCCGTCGAAAAAAACTTGAGACTCAATCTCTAGAAGTGGTGTCCACCTAATACATCAGCAGTTTTGATCGAAGAATCTGCTCGTAGCGCGCCACATCGCCTTTGGCGAGAGCCAGGTCGTTCCAGTCCAGAATCATGCTCAAGCGACCGTCTTCGTCTTCAATAAGGACACAGGGCTCCCGGCCCGCACTGGCCTGGGCATAGGCAGTGGTGGCGGTCTGCGGGAACACGCAGGTGTGGGTGTGACCCTCGTCACTAGCCAGCCGGGTTCGAAGATCCCGCCACGCAGGTTTTTCTCCCCCCGCGTGGTGAGTGATCCGGCTTAGGTCACAGGAATAGAGTCCAAACCAACGCCGAAAAGCCGCCATAAACAGCGCAAAGGCTCCGCCTTTGGCTTTATACACACCGATTAGCTTGGCCATCCTGCCCTTCCTTACTACCGTGGCGTCACGGTAGCAAAGCAAGCTGACTAGTTCGGGAGCGGAGGTGGTCCTTAGAGCAGGTTCGGGATCTTCTGCTCTTCCGCGACATTAGCCCTGCGGAACCAGAAGGTCACCAGCGTCGAGATAATCACGATGAAGAGCGAGTACAGAGCGGGAATCAGCAGGATCTCATCAACTCTCGGGTTATCGATATAGATGGCGACAATGATCGCAATGGCCAAGGGACCATTCTGGATTCCTGTCTCCAAGCCGATAGTCCGAGCGTTCATGGGGTGCAAACGAATCGCCTTGGCAATGAAGTAGGCAGTGAAAATACCCACCAGGCCAAGCCCGATCGCCACAAAGTAGGTGGGCCACTCCGTCACTGTCAGCAGCTGCCAGTTTCTTGGAACCCAGATGGCAATCAGGAAGGGGATAAAAAGGACACCAAAGACGCCACCGATGAGCTCCAGCACAGCACCCACATTGGCGCTCAGGCGACGCAAGAACATGCCCAAGGCAACCGGAACAATCAGGCCACCAATCACCAGTGCTAGCTCACCAAACTCGATAGACACCGTTTCGTTGATGCCCAAGAAGTTCGAGTAAATCAGGAGCATCAGAGGAGTCATGATGAACGCCCACAAGGTGGAATTGACGGTCATCGTGACACTGAGAGCCAGGTTTCCCTTGGAGAAATAGGTGAACAGATTAGACGTTGTCCCAGCCGGGACACTTCCCATGATGAGAGCCCCCAGCGCAATCCAGACCACGTCCGGACCTGCGGAGAACCGGAAAAGCACCGTGACAATCAAGAGATAGGCGACGAGCGGCATGATTCCAAACTGAGTAAGCCAGCCGATAATCAAACCCCAGGGGCGCCGAATTGCAAGAGAAAAGTCTTTGGGGGTCAAGCCGGCACCCAGGCCGAACATGATGACAAGGATGAACACCCGGAGCAGCGTCTGTTCAAACTCGTTGACGACTGTTGCCTCGTTCGCGGCTTCTTGCAGAACAATCAGGGAGTCAATCATGGCTAGGCGCCCTTCGTAGTGGTGGAAGCCATCGCTGAATCGCGAAGCTCTCGGCGAAGAATTTTGCCGATCGGGCTCTTGGGGAGCTCATCAACAAAAATGACGCTGTGGGGTGCCTTATAGGCAGCCATGTGCTCCTTGCAGTGGGCGATGATCGCCTCTGCTGTGGGAGCCGGGTGCGTTGCAACAACGTATGCGCGGACCTGCTCGCCTGATTTCTCATCCGGGATACCAATGACACCCACCTCGAGTACGCCTGGTACGGCGGCGATCTGCTCTTCCACTTCGTTGGGGTAGACGTTGAAACCACTGACCAGAATCATGTCCTTCTTGCGATCAACAATGGTGAAGTAACCATCGGAATCCATCTGAGCAATATCGCCAGTGTGGAGCCAACCATCCGTCATCGAATCGCCGGTTTCTTTCTCCTTCTGCCAGTACCCGAGCATGATCTGCGGGCCTTTCGCCCACAGTTCTCCGGCTTCTAAGACAGCTACCTCTTTACCAGCGTCATCCACACACTTAACATCGGTGGACGGAGCAGGGATTCCAATGCTGCCGTCCTTAATCACTCCCCCGAGAGGATTGAAGGTCAACACGGGTGACGACTCGGTCAAACCGTAGCCCTCGACAATGGGGGTCTTGGTGAGCTCACGCCAGCGGGCAGACACCGACTCGTGCAGGGCCATTCCACCGGCAGCAGACGCGACCAAGCGCTTGGGGGGTTGATCGCTGAACCAACGCTCGTTCAACAAAGCGTTGAACAGCGTGTTCACACCTGTCAACCAGGTCACCTTGTAGTTTTCAAAAACGCGCTTGAGATTGCTCGGCGGCCGAGGCGTTGGCACCAGAAGGTTCCTGGCACCCATGTGGAAGAACCCGAGCAAATTCACTGTGAAAGCGAAGATGTGGTACAGCGGAAGGGCTGTTACCACTGTCTCTTTGCCAGGCCTGATGAACTTTCCATTCATCTGAATCATCTGCAGGGTGTTACTCACCAAGTTGCCATGAGAGAGCATGGCGCCCTTGGATACGCCGGTGGTTCCACCGGTGTATTGCAAGGCGGCGAGGGTGTCTGAAGTCACGCCTGCGAGATAATCCTCGTGGTTCGAGCGCTTGGCGTGCTTGCGTCCTTGGCTAAGAGCGTCCTGGAACCAGGTGTGGGGAACACGAATCTTTGGAAGTGATCTGTTCCATACTTTTTGCACCAGGCGAATGACGCCGGCGACCGTGGAGGGGAAGAATTCAGAAATCTTGACGGTAATCACGGTGGTGATGGCGGTCTTCGGCAACACAGCCGGCAAGCGGTCGGCAAACATGTCAATGACGACGAGCGTCGTTGCGCCAGAGTCCGAGAACTGGTGCACCATTTCCGTTGCGGTGTAGAGCGGGTTGGTGTTGACGAGAACCAAACCGGCCTTCAGCACACCAAAGGCCACCACGGGGTAGGCCAAACAGTTGGGCATCTGAACGGCGACCCGATCGCCTTGCTTCAGGCCCACGACTTCGCGCAGGTACACAGCGAAGTCATCAGAGAGTGCAGCAACCTTGGCGTAGGTCAAAGAACCATTCATGCCGTTTGGCATTACCTGGGTGAACGCCAGGTTCTTGGCGTAGGTGCCAGCAGCAGCGTCAACGAGAGCCGGCAAGTGCGAAAGAGATGTGGGGCGAAGCTCGTGATCCACTCCTGCTGGGTACTGAGCAAGCCAGGGACGTGTCGTCATCGTTGGTCTCCCGCCGTAGGGTCCAGCTTCGACACGTACGCCGACGCTGGTGTATTGGGACCATCATATCCCCAGCAAGCGAACGACGAAGCCCTCACAAACTAGCCGAGGAATCCGCGCAGAAGTGCAGCTGTTCCCTCGATGTGATCGCGCATCACCATCTGCGCTAGATCTGCTTGGCCCCGCAAGATGGCTGACACTATCTCTTCGTGTTGCTGGTTAGAGTGCCCAATATTCGGCGCCAGTAAGGGAATGTGATCTAACAGTTCGTTCATCCGCATCCTGGTGGACGCCAGTTCTCCGACCAAACGAGCAGACCCGGCGATTTCGGCAATCAGAAGGTGCAGCCTGGAATCCAGCCGTCGATAGTCCTCGGGGCTGGCGTAAGAGGTCTCAATATGAGCCCTCCACAATGCGTCTCTCATATCGCTGGAGAGCTCCGAGGTCGCGGCAGCTCTGGCAGCACCCGTCTCAAGAACCTCGCGAAACACAACGAGGTCGGCAATCTCGTCCGCGGACGCCACCGGAGGAGCAACTTGATTGCTGGCACCCTGCTTTGGAACAGCAGCAATGTTGGGTGAGACGAACGTGCCGCCATAACGACCACGACGAATATCGAGGAACCCCGCTTCTGCCAACGAAGAGGTTGCATCCCGCACGGTGTCTCTAGAGACATCCAACATCGCAGCGAGTTCTCTCTCAGAGGGAAAGCGCTCGCCGGGTTGCACGAGACCTAAGCGGATGGATTGGAGCAGTCGCTCGACCGTTTCTTCATAGGCGTTTCCACCTCTAATCGAGGTGAGCAAGAGTGACGCCGAACCGAAGGGGGACTGATCCCCCTCGGTCGGTGTCTGTTCTCGCTCAGAAGCCATGGCTTAGAGCGGTGTCACGTAGTGGCCAGAAATTCCGCCATCTACTAGGAAGGTCGAGCCGGTGATGAATGAGGCATCATCCGAAGCCAGGAAGGCAACCGCTGCGGCAAGCTCGTCAGGTTCAGCAAAACGCCCAATCGGAATGTGAATGAGCCTTCTTGCCGCACGCTCCGGGTCCTTCGCAAAGAGCTCCTGCAGTAAGGGAGTGTTGACCGGTCCCGGGCACAAGGCGTTGACCCGAATTCCCTGGCGCGCATACTGAACACCGAGCTCACGACTCATGGCCAAGACACCGCCCTTGGAGGCGGTGTAGGAAATCTGGCTCGTCGCCGACCCCATCACGGCGACGAAGGACGCCGTGTTCACAATGGACCCCGAGCCCTGCTCCACCATGTGGCGAAGCGCAGCACGACAGCACAGGTACACGGACTTGAGGTTGACGTCCTGAACCTTCTGCCACGCAGGCAGTTCAGTCGTCTCGATGGAATCGTCATCGGGTGGTGAGATTCCAGCGTTATTGAAAGCGATGTCTACCGAGCCATAGGTTGACTTGGCGGTGTCAAAAAGGTTGTCGACCTGATCTTCCTCGGCAACGTTCACCTTGACAAAAAGGCCACCGAGTTCGGTTGCAGCGGCGGTTCCTGCTTTCTCGTCCATATCGCCGATCACAATCGTGGCGCCTTCCGCAGCCATGCGACGCGCAGTTGCAAGTCCAATACCGCTACCACCTCCGGTGATGACGGCAACTTTGCCTTTGAGGCGTTGGGTGAGATCCATAGTGGGTGACATGAAGTGCGGCTCCTTGGGGTTAGTCGTTGGGGATAAAGACGTTTTTTTCTTCGGTGAAATGCAGCGGTGCATCGGGGCCAAGCTCTCGACCCAGTCCCGATTGCTTGAACCCACCAAACGGGGTGCTGTAGCGCACCGATGAGTGAGAGTTCACCGACAAATTGCCGCTCTGGACGCCCCGGGCAACCCGCAGTACGCGCCCGACGTCCCTGGTCCAAATGGACCCGGAGAGGCCAAACTCAGTGTTGTTCGCAATCTCCAGCGCCTCTGCCTCATCCTGGAAGCGGACAACGGCGACGACTGGTCCAAATATTTCTTCCTGCATGCACCGATCATCAAGGGAATCAGGAAGGAGCACGGTGGGGGCAAACCAGTTTCCTGGACCCGTGGGCGCCTGTCCCCTAAACGCAATAGAGGCATCACTAATAAAGCCCTCGACGCTTTCTTTGTGGGCCTGGGTGACGAGGGGACCCATTTCGGTTGCTTCATCGGTGGGATCGCCCACCTTGTAAGCCTTGACGGACTTCTCGAGCCCCTCCATGAAGCGGTCATACACAGAGGCCTGGACCAAGATGCGCGAACGCGCGCAACAATCCTGGCCAGCGTTTTCAAACACCGACGACGGAGCCATGGCTGCTGCCTTATCCACGTCAGCATCGTCAAACACGATGTTGGCACTCTTTCCGCCAAGCTCGAGGGTAATGCGCTTGATCTGATCCGCAGCACCGCGCATGATGGTCTTTCCGACCTCAGTGGAACCGGTGAAGACCACTTTGCGCACATCGGTGTGGGTAACGAAACGATTTCCCACTACTGATCCACGACCGACCAATACCTGGAACACCCCCTCGGGAACACCTGCTTCCAGAGCCAACTCCCCGAGTCGCATGGTGCTGAGCGGAGTCCATTCAGCGGGCTTCACAATGACTGCGTTCCCAGCCGCAAGCGCTGGGGCAAACCCCCACGACGCGATGGTCATCGGGAAGTTCCACGGCGTGATGATCCCCACAACCCCGAGGGGTTCGTGGAAGGTGATGTCAATGCCTCCGGCAACTGGAATTTGTTTGCCAAGGAGCCGCTCGGGTGCTGCGGAGTAGTACTCCAGCACCCGGGCAACATGACCCGCTTCCCACCTGGCCTGAGAAATGGGGTGGCCTGAATTCCGGACCTCCAATGCCGCAAGCGTCTCCATGTCGGCATCAACAGCCTGAGCAAACTTCCGCAAGATGGCGGCGCGATCTGCAGGAGCAAGTCCCGCCCAGTGCACCTGGGCGCTCTTGGCGACGTGGATTGCATGATCTGTTTGTTCCAGAGACACGTGCTCGATGGTCTCCATCGCCTCAGCGGTTGCTGGGTTGATCAGTTGATAGCTCACTGGTTCTTCTTTCGATAGGTCTGTGCAGCGTGAACAAGGGCAGAAAACAGACGCAGGTCTTCCAGGGTCCGCTCGGGGTGCCACTGCACTGCCACACAAAAAGGATGGTCTGGCAACTCAATGGCTTCGATGAGGCCATCGGGGCTTGTGCCAGAGACGATGAGGCCCTCACCTGTTTGGTCAATTGCTTGGTGGTGATACATGGCCGCGGGCCCCACCTCTGCGGCGCCGTCATAGATGTCTGCCAAGGCGGTTCCCGGTCGAACAGTGACGGGCATCATGGTGAACTCTGCGTTGCCCTTTTGATAGCGGGTGTCGCCCACGACATCGGGGACGTGCTGGTGCAGGGTTCCGCCCCGGTGCACGTTTAGCATCTGCGCTCCGCGACAGATGCCAAGAATCGGAACACCGAGTTCAATAGCGGCACCGAGCAGCATGTCCTCGGTGTTGTCTCGCAGATGATCGGGCGTTTCGGTGGTGGCAAGCGCTTGGGCTCCGTATCGCGCCGGCTCGATGTCTCGCCCACCACAGAGCATCAGGCCATCAAGGCCAGAGACAATGCGCCTGGCATCTGTCTCATCCAAAGGTTGTGGATGGAGCAAGACTGCTATCGCGCCTGCTTCTTCTACTCCACGAAGATATTCGCCTGGCACCATCGCGAATTCGCCAGACCACACGCCGGTTGTGGCTTCCTGGCGATAGCTCGTGACCCCGATGAGGGGTTTAGAGGCGCTCAAATCCGCGCATCCTCTCCCACTCGGTCACCACAGATTCATATTCTCGAATCTCGGTCCGGGCGTAGTGGACATAGTGATTGACAACGCCATCTCCAAAGGCTGCTCTGGCAAAAGCAGACTGAGCAAACAACTCCGCAGCCTCCTTCATCGATGAGGCGACGCGGGGCTTATCTGCGACATAGCCGTTCCCCTCGGTAATGTCTTCGAGCTCAAGACCCTGCTCGATACCCGAAATGCCGGCAGCGATCATGGCTGCAGTCGCGAGATAAGGGTTGACATCCCCACCGGGTACCCGGTTTTCTATTCTCATGCCGGGCCCTTTACCCACAACACGGAACGACACGGTGCGGTTATCAAGACCCCACGCGATGGCGGTGGGGGCGAAGCTCCCGGCGACATAGCGCTTGTAGGAGTTGATCTGCGGTGCATAGAGCAGGGTCAGCTCCTGCATGTGAGCTATTTGGCCAGCGACAAAACTCTTGAAGACCTTCGACATTCCTCGGGGGTCATTCTCATCGGCAAAGACCATGGAGCCGTCGGTGTCCCGAAGAGACATGTGAATGTGGCAGCTGTTGCCTTCTCGTTCGTTGTATTTCGCCATGAATGTCAGAGCCTTGCCGTGCTCATCAGCAATCATTTTGGCGCCGGCCTTATAAATGCTGTGGTTGTCACACGTGCGCAGGGCCTCGTCATACAAGAAAGCAATTTCTTGCTGACCTAGGTTGCACTCGCCCTTGACCCCTTCGCAATACATGCCAGCGGCATCCATCTGGTTTCGAATATCGCGCAATAAAGGCTCCACTCTGGTAGACGCCAACAGGTCGTAGTCGACGTTGTAGTCGGTAGAAGGCTTCAGCTTGCGATAGCCCTTCTTGAAGGCTCCTCGATAGGTTTCGTCAAAAACGATGAACTCAAGCTCTGTGCCCACAAACGCTCGAAGCCCCATTGCCTCGAGACGATTCATTTGTGCCTTCAAGATCGAACGCGGCGACTGGGCGATTGGCTCGTGTGAGGTCGATTCAAGATCGGTGGTGACCATGACGGAGCCTGGCAACCAGGGCGTCATCCGCAAGGTGGCCATGTCGGGAACCATCACCATGTCGCCGTATCCGGTGTCCCACGATGAGATTTCATAACCCTGAATCGTGTTGTTCTCCACGTCGACAGCCAGCAGGTAGTTGCAACACTCCGCTCCGTGATGGGAAATGTTTTCGAGAAAGTGACGAGCGGCAACCCTCTTGCCGATCAAGCGTCCCTGCATATCGGTGAACGCCATCACAACGGTGTCAATCTGACCTTGGTCGTACAGAACTTGGAGATCGTCCTGGGTGATGTAGCCGGTTTTCGTCATTGAAGCCCTGCCTCGCAATAGGTTGGTTTCTCAACCTTTAGACAACTGGTCGCACAGCCAATTGTCAAGTTACCGGGCCACGAAACAGCAGTATCTAATGGGTTTCTAGGAATTACGATGAAACACGCTCTTCACCGTGTGTTCTAAAGGTTTGCTTTTGGGTCCAATAAGCAGATACATTGGCGAACGCAAATTCCTTTTCACAGCGTCGTGAGGGAAACCCCAAGATGCCTTGGCACCGGGGGGCGACTCCATCGACAGATGGGACACACGTTATGTCGCAAGAAAGCACAAAGGTGGCGGGAGTCACCTACAACAAAGTCGATTCGGGCTATTTTGAAAAGCGCCAGCTGCGCAGAGCCGCTGGCGTTTGGGGTCTCTGGGGTCTCGCTGTTGCAGCGGTTATCTCCGGTGACTTCTCTGGCTGGAACTACGGTCTCGACGTCGGAGGCTTCGGAGGCTTAGCCATTGCTTTCGTCATCCTCGTCGTCATGTATTACGGTCTGATTTTCTCCATTGGAGAAATGTCAGCAGCAATGCCACACACCGGTGGCGCCTACTCCTTCGGTAGAAGCGCGATGGGACCGTGGGGCGGTTTTATCACCGGCCTCGCTGAGACCATCACGTATGTCGCGACCACGGCTGTTGTCGTGTTCTTCTCGGCTACCTACGCTGAAGGAATTCTGAACGATCTCGTCGGAGCTAGCCTGCCTGGCTGGGTCTGGTGGCTGATTCTCTATGCAATCTTCATCGTTCTGAACGCCTCCGGTTCTAACATCGCTTTCCGGTTTGCCCTCGTGGTAGCAATCATCTCGATTGGTATCTTGCTGGTCTTCTCCGTGATGGCCGTGTTCTCCGGGCTGTTCAGCTTTGACAACCTCTTCAACATCGTTCCTGAAGAAGGCGGAAACGCCTTCTTGCCCTTTGGTCCGATGGGCATCCTGTATGCCATCCCGTTTGCAGTGTGGTTCTTCCTCGGTATCGAGGAGTTGCCCCTCGCAGCAGAAGAAGCGCACACTCCCGAGAAAGACATTCCTCGGGCGGGCGTCTGGGCTCGCGGAACTCTGATCGTCACGGGTCTGCTGGTGTTGTTCTTGAACACCGGTGTCCTCGGCGCCGAAGAGGTTCGCGTTTCTGGTGAGCCGCTGTTGGATGGTTTCCGTGCGATCTTGCAAAACGATCAGCTCGCTGCCCTTCTGGGTCTGCTAGCGCTGATTGGTTTGTTTGCGTCTCTGCAGGGCATCATGTTCGCCTACGGCCGCAACATGTATTCACTGTCTCGTGCCGGTTACTACCCGAGGTTCCTCTCGGTCACGAACAAGCACAAGACCCCCCTGGTTGCCCTCATTGCAGGTGCAATCATCGGGTATGTGGCACTTGTCGCCATTGACATCCTGACCGCTATCGATGCTGAAGGTGCCGGCGCAGTTGCTGGAGCCGTGGTGTTGAACATTGCGGTGTGGGGTGCCATGCTCGCCTACGGTATGCAGGCAGCAGCGTTCCTGATCCTGCGCAAGAAGTTCCCCAACATCAAGCGCCCCTATGTTTCGCCATGGGGTGTCTTTGGTGGTTGGGCTGCCTTGATCATTTCAGTCTTCACTTTTGTCGGCTTCTTGGTCAGCGAGGTATTCCTGCCAGCAATTGTCGGTATCGCCGTGGTCTATGCGGTGATGTTGCTGATTTTCGCTGTGTGGGGGCGTCACAACCTGGTTCTGTCACCGGAAGAGGAATACGCTCTTGCGGCCACGAAAGACGCCAGCTAGTTCCATAGGTTCACCCTCGGTGCGGGTCAGGGGTTTCCCTGGCCCGCACTGGCATTTTCCGGAACACTAGGGGAAGGAAGTGACGCACTCATGGCCCACATCGGAGCACTGGAGTTATTCACGATCGGCATAGGCCCATCGTCGTCCCACACTGTGGGACCGATGCGCGCCGCAAAAGCCTTTGTGGAAGAACTCATCGCCCGCGACCTCCTCGAGGCCACCGATCGCGTCCACATCAGTCTTTATGGTTCCCTCGGTGCCACCGGCGAAGGTCACGGAACCAACAATGCACTTATCCGGGGGCTGGCACTCGACACACCTGAGCAGTGCGATCCAGACGCGGTGCGAAGAGCATTCGAACAAGCATTGCGGGAAGAAAAGGTTACCGTCGGGAACCGGACGTTGCTCTTTGGTCGCGAAGACCTCACCCTGCACCCCCTCACCAGACTCCCGCATCATTCCAACGGAATGAAATTCGAAGCGCTAAATAGCGTGGGAGCACAGCTCTGTGAGGCAGTCTTTTATTCCGTTGGCGGAGGGTTCATCGAGAAAGACACTGTGGAGTCCTCGGTTGCAGAGGTTTCCACACCCGTTGTCCCCTACCCGGCTGACAGCGCGGTGGAGCTTCTCGAGCAGAGCCACCGCCACGGGCTTGACATTGCCTCGATGACGCTCGCAAATGACAGCGCCCTGCACGGTGCCGATGTTGTCCACCAGCGACTCGATGACATCTGGTCCGCGATGAAAGCCTGCATTGACAACGGTCTCGCCACCGATGGTGTTCTCCCTGGACCACTCACCGTGAAGCGCAGAGCCAAAGCCATGGCCACCACCCTTGGCGGCAACGATAGAGATCAGGACCACACCGCTGAATGGCTACAAGCTTTTGCCATCGCAGTGAATGAGGAGAACGCGGCCGGCGGCCGCGTCGTCACTGCCCCCACAAACGGTGCCGCGGGAATCATTCCCGCCGTCGCATATTGGGCTCACCAATTCAAGAACATCAGCGACCACGACATCGCTAGGGTGTATTTACCGACAGCGGCAGCTATCGGCAGCCTGTATAAGAAGAACGCCAGTATCTCTGGCGCTGAGGCGGGATGCCAGGGTGAAGTGGGTTCCGCGTGCTCCATGGCGGCAGCAGGCGTCACGGCACTCATGGGGGGCACTCTGGAGCAGATTGAGAACGCGGCGGAAATAGCGATGGAGCACAACCTCGGTCTCACCTGTGATCCGGTCGGTGGCTTTGTCCAGTTGCCCTGTATCGAGAGAAACGCAATTGCGGCGGGAACCGCGGTCGCAGCAATGCGATTGGCCATGCTCGGAGATGGGTCACACAAAATCAGTCTTGACACCGTCATCGAAACGATGCGCCAGACCGGTCTCGACATGTCCACCAAATACAAGGAGACCTCCATGGGAGGTCTCGCCGTCAATGTGGTGGAGTGCTAAGGACTCTAGGCTTATCGGGTGAATCCTCCGCGCATTGCCCTGGGGGATAACGCACGGTTTGTCGCCATCGTATTGGTCGTGCTGGGTCACGCACTGACCAAGACGGTGTCTGAGACGGACACCACTTTCGTCTTGTATGTGACCATCTATCTTTTCCACATTCCGCTCTTTGTTTTTCTCTCCGGGTACTTTTCCCCAGCAGAAGCGCCGACTGTGAAACGAATCCAGGGCGTTGTCGTTTATCTGCTGATTCCCTATCTGATTTTTGAAACCATCTGGTCTGTTATTCAGAGCGTCCAGGCTGGCGAAATACTGTTTAACCCCTTGCGCCCTTCATGGACGCTGTGGTTCTTGTTGTCTTTAGCAGCCTGGCGCATTCTGTTGCCCTATTTGGTGATGGTGCCGATGCCGCTTGTGATGAGCCTCGTTATTGCGGTGTCGTCCGGGTACTGGAGTGTGGATCAGACCCTGTCACTCTCTCGGACACTTGCGTTCTTGCCTTTCTTTGTTCTGGGATGGCACGCCAAACAATGGGGCATCGATACCTTCTGGCTGTCTCGGTTTCGCTCCACGGTGGCCTTTGGCAGGATGGCCACTGGTGCCTGGTTCGCCGGCCTTCTGGCTGTGGTGTGGTGGGAACGAGACCTGGTTCGAGCATCCGGTATTCGGAAACTGCTCACCGCTGACACCAGCTACGCCCAGGCTAGCTTTGATCTCTGGTTTGCAGGTGGCATTCGATTGGCCCTGTTTCTGATGGCAACAATCATGATCGTTGCCTTCTTGGCGCTGATGCCACGACGTCAGCTGTGGATCAGCGCTCTAGGGGCTGGGACCATGAGCGTGTATCTCATACACAGTTTTGTCTTGGCCCCGCTTCGACAAACTCCGATCCTTCAGGGAGAGATCACCGGGTGGCACCTGGTGGCGATCATTGTGGGAAGCGTCATGCTGACCATCCTGCTTGCGCACCCGATGGTGCGAAGAGTTCTTGGCCCACTTATTCAGCCGCGATGGGTGCTCTCCCGCAAGACGGCCAGCTACTAGGGCACTGACACCGTGGCTCATTCGTTACTGGAATGTGCGCACTGCCCAGTGGAAATCTAGCTAAACTCTCACTTGGTTGATCTGTTGTTCTTCTCACGTTCATCGCCGAGACACCCACTGCCAAAGTCGGCTACCACGCAAGGGCCTCCGCCCCGTGTCATCCAGCCTGCTGGCGTGCACACAAGCGGGTTGCCCCTGTCTGCCAAGCCCGCCAACGAAAGCCTTCATGACAACCACCACTCCACCACTGACCGCCCTGCGGTCAGTGGGTGTATTCGCAGCCTGGTGGGTGGCGTCCTTTCTTACGCTGTTCACGCTCTGGATCGGGGCGAACTTTGGCCAGCTCGAACTCGAGCAGTTCATCTATCACGTCACACACTTCTCCGAAGTTGTGAAGCCCATGAGCCTGGGCTTTGTGGTGTTGTCTTTTCTCTTAGTCCAGGCGGTTCCTACCTCTGTGGCGCTGCTGGCTGTGTGGTTTGTGCGGTCCGGCACCACAGCGCCACGAGCGAGACGTTCAGGCGAAAGCCGGCTTTCGGTGTTTCGGGTTTCCAGGTTGGCCCTTGCAGGAGTTCTTATTCCTTCACTCGTGCTGGGTGTTTCGGCTCCGGGCCTTTTCACAACACTAGGCATTCAGCATCCTCATGGGCGGCGGGGAGAGAAGAGGGGGGTGGAGTGCTGAGTGTGACGCGATACATCAGCTTTTTCGAGGAGACTTAGACTAGGCCTCGGCTGCAAGATTCGTCCGGCGCTTTCCTGTCCTGAAGGGACCACCACCATGGCATCACCCCGCACCCGCTGGATTGGCTTGTTGTTTATTTCGTTGGCCATTTCCCTGGTCATTATTGACGGCACCATCGTCAACACAATTTTTCCTGAAATCATCAGCGATCTTGATTTGAGTTCTACAGAAGTCCAATGGGTGCAAGAAAGTTACATCCTGGTCTTTGCCTCAACCCTGCTGATTTGGGGATCCCTCGCAGACCGGTTTGGTCGACGCCTGATGCTCACCATAGGAATCTTGATCTTCATTGCCTCTTCCGTCTGGGCAGGGTCTGCTGATAGCGCCTCCAGCCTGATCCTCGCCAGGGTTGTTCAAGGCTTGGGTGGCGCAATGGTGTTGCCCACAACCCTCTCGATCGTGAACGCCACATTCCAGGGTCGAGAACGAGGAATTGCTTTTGCTGTCTGGGGTTCGACCATTGGAGGTATGGTCGCGGTCGGTCCTGTACTCGGTGGCTGGCTCGCCACAGACTTCACCTGGCGTTGGGCATTCTTGATTAACGTCCCGCTCGGCATCCTGATTGTGGTGGGACTGCTAATGACCGTCGCAGAGTCGCGTTCCCCTGGAACAAAAAAGGGAATCGACTGGCTCGGTGCGCTTTTGTCTATCTTGCTCTTTGGCCCCTTGGTCTTTGGTCTCATCGAAGGCCGGGTCTATGGCTGGTGGAGCATCAACGCCCAAAACAGCTTCCAAATTGGTTCCTTCATCTGGCCAGAAACAGGAGTGTCGGTGATCCCCTGGTCACTGGGCTTGGCTCTCGTCGCTGGAGTGGCTTTCGTCCTCTGGGAGCGATCCAGGGAGAAACAAAACCGTGGAGTGCTCCTTGATCTCAATTTGTTCCGAGTCGCATCCTTCAGGAACGGCTCTGTTGCGGCACTGATTATCTCGATGGGTGAGTTCGGGCTTATCTTTGCAATTCCACTGTGGCTTCAAAACGTCATGGGGATGACACCTATTGGTGCCGGGCTTGTGCTCTTGTTCCTCGCCGGTGGCGCCTTCGTCGCGTCCGGCGTCGGTGGCGCGCTCTCGGGCAAGTTGCCGCCCGCTCGTGCCGTTCAAATTGGTGTCGGGCTGGAAATTATCGGCATCGTGGGCTTTGGTTTGGTGGCTTCCACCAGCACTGGATGGGTTGCGATTGCCCCCTTCCTCTTCTTCTATGGCATCGGGGTCGGTCTCGCCACTGCTCAGCTCACCGGAGTGATCATGGTGGACGTCCCCATGGAAAAGACAGGTCAGGGGTCTGGTTCACAATCAACAGTCCGCCAGATCGGCTCGGCACTGGGTATCGCTGTGATCGGCACCATGTTGTTCGCCGGCACCGAAAGCTCGCTGGAGACCAGACTGGATGACCTGGGGGTTGACGAAACTAGCCAAGCCCTCATCGTCGACGTCGTGGTTGATTCTGCTGGGGCAACCATTCCCAACCTCGCCGAGACCCTCGGTGCCCAACAGTTCCCGACCGACCTTGCTGAGGATATTCAGGCAGCCAGCGGTGAAGCATTCACCGATGGTGCACAACTCGCCTCCTATTTTGCAGCGGGATTCTTAGTCCTCGGTTTCTTGTCCTCGCTTCGACTGGGTGGTTCGCCCTCTCGGCCAGAGGCGTCTGGAGCAAGGAAGAAGACCAGTCCTATCGAAACCGGGCAGCAGTAGCGAAAGATCCGTCCCAATCTGGGGCAAAATTGGGACGGCAGATTACCACTGAGCGACGTGTTGGTCACCCCCGTTAGGCTCACAGCATGGACCCCTTACGCATCGGAATTCTTGGCGCCTCACGTATTGCCCCCGAAGGAATAATCCAGCCCGCCTCCGTGACCGGAGACCGGCTGGTGGCGATCGCCGCTCGCGACGCCGGCAGGGCCGAAGCTTTCGCTGCCGAGCACACTATTGAGCGCGTGCTTAGCGACTACCGCGCTGTCATCGAGGATCCCGAGGTTGAGGTCCTCTATAACCCGCTGCCCAATGGCTTGCACGGACCCTGGAACACGGTGGCCATGAACGCCGGTAAGCATGTTCTCAGCGAAAAGCCTTCCGCCAGCAACGCCGCGGAGGCTCGGAGCGTTCGGGCCACCCAGAAGGCAACCGGGGTGTCCTTCATGGAGGCTTTCCATTACCGCTACCATCCCGTGATGGAGCGCATGATCGAGCTCGCCACGTCGGGGGAACTAGGAACTCTTGAGCACGTCTCAGTGGTGATGGAATTCCCGCTGCCGGACTACGCAGACCCTCGCTGGAGCTTTGACTTGGCGGGTGGAGCGCTCATGGATGTCGGGTGCTACGCCGTGCATGGCATTCGCTCACTCTCTCTCGCTCTCGGTGGTGAACCAGCCTTGGAGTCAGCCTCTGCCACCATCCACGAGGCAGATGATCGAGTGGATGCAGCCCTCTCCGCTGACCTGACGCTAGCCGGGGGCGTGACCGCGCACTTCGACTCAAGCTTCACGGTCCCCGAGATGACCTTCACGATGAAGCTCCACGGTTCCAGTGGTGAAGCCTTTGCACACAACTTCTGTAAAGCAAGTCTTGACGATCGCGTTACGGTGACGAGGAGCGGTGAAAACACCGTGGAACACCACGGAGCTCACTCCAGCTACACCTATCAACTGATGGCGTTTGCCCAGCATGTTCGCTCCGGAGGGGTCAACCTCACTGACGCCGAGGACGCAGTGACCCAAGCAGAGCTCATCGACGCCTGCTATACAGCTGCCGGGTTGCCGCTTAGGCCGACATTGATCACGAGCTAGCAGGCCTTCGTCAACACCGTAGACAGATCGATAGTGGCGAAGAACCTCGCCACTATCGAGCGTCTGAAGTCTTGTAAGGAAATCCGGTGGCTTTAGTAGTTCTTGCCGTTAGGCAGGTTATGCCTGGTTTTACAGGGCTTCTACGCTGATTTACTGGGGCCGCCTCCGGGAATCGAACCCGGGACCTTCTCATTACGAGTGAGACGCTCTACCAACTGAGCTAAGGCGGCATACCCCTGCAAGTATAGGGAACTACTGGGGTTCTGCTGGCTGTGGCGGTCCTCGGTGCTGGGCGTGATT
>Ga0105055_10000273_pt1 | contig 75584 bp, 63 predicted proteins | sample BON03_FD_78090 | JGI IMG/M metagenome (GOLD analysis project Ga0105055, IMG submission 78090) | Freshwater microbial communities from Lake Bonney liftoff mats and glacier meltwater in Antarctica - BON-03 | ecosystem: Environmental > Aquatic > Freshwater > Ice > Glacier meltwater | place: Lake... | reverse complement strand
GCGACTAATTTGGCGAGCACCGCGAGATCATCGCTCGCCCCCGCGACGGGAGGAACCGCCGCGGCAAACTTTTGCAGGCGAAACTGCTGGTTGACCAGCGTGCCGGATTTTTCGAACGACGTAAGCGTCGGAATGACGACCTTGGCGGCGGCACTGGTGTCGTTGGCGTGGGTGCCGAGATAGACGATCGAGACTTTCGCCAACTGGGCGGCGGTGAGGCCGGCCGCGGTGAGATCCTCGCCGAGAGTGATGACCGTTTGAATCCGCCCCGCGTCGATATCGGCCGCGAGACTTTCGAGTCCGCCAGTGCTGATGGGGGGCGTGGACCGCTGGTCCGCATTCGAGGCAGCGGGCGAGCCGCCCGCGCCCCCCACTTTCGGTAATTTGGAAATCAATCCCACCACGAGCGCCCCGCGCACGTTGGGGTTGCGGTCAGCGGAGACCAAAATCCCGTCGCCCTCCCCCACTCGGCTCACGAGGACCGCCGAAGTGTTCAGCGCCGTCGCGAGGTGTTTTGTCAGAAATTGCTCCTCCACGGTGCTGCGGCCCGAGCCGACGAGCGCAACGCCCCCCGACTTCGCGAGGGTGGCGGCGGAATTGACGGCCATCTCCAACGTGCTTTCTGCTCCGTTGACCATTACCTGCTTGAGGCGGTTCGCGGCGGTGACGTCTTTATAGAGAGCACGGCCGCTGTCAGCCATCCACGTGTCGTTCACTTCATCGTTCCGACGAGGCGTCACCCGGTAGATCACGCCTTCGCGCGACCAGGCCACGCTGTTAGCGCCGACGCTGGACTCGGTGTCGAGGCTCTTGGTCTGCTTGAGAAACCACACCCGCATCTTGAAGCGGAAATCTGTGCTGGTGAGCGCTCCGACCGGACAGATGTCGACGGTGTTGAGCGAGTAATTGTTCTCCAGCTCCTTGCCCGGGAAACAGGTCAACGTGGTGTAGCTGCCGCGATCAACAAAACCGAGCACATCGTCCTTCGCGATCTCCTTGCTGAAGCGAACACACCGCGAACACAGCACGCACCGCTCGTCGTCGAGGATCACGCGCGGACCGAGCACAGTGCGCTTCGGCTTCACGTTCTTTTGCTCGATGAAGCGCGAATAACCGCGACCGTAGCCGGTGGCCTGTTCCTGCAACTTGCACTCGCCGGCCTGATCGCAGATTGGGCAATCCAGCGGGTGGTTGATCAGGAGAAACTCCATCACGCCCTCGCGACAATCCTTCACCATCTGCGACTGCGTCTTGATGTGCAGCCCTTGCATCGCGGTCGTGCCGCAGCCGATCTGCGGACGTGGAATCCAGCTCACGCCCTGCTTGCCCGTCTCCGGATCGATGATCGGTTCGCGGGTGGCGCGATCCACCGCCGGCATACCCATTTCGATGAGACACATGCGACAATTGCCCGCCACCGTCAGCTTCGGGTGGTAGCAATAATGCGGGATGTCGACGCCGAGGAGGCGCGCCGCCTCGATCACATTCATGCCCTTGGGCACGGCGATCTCCTGGCCGTCGATGTTGACGGTGACGAGGTCAGGTTTGGGAGTGGCGATCATGACAGAAGAGTTTTTAACCACGAATGGACCCGAATGGACACCCATGCCCGGAGGCCGTCGTTGGCCGGAGATATTCGGGTGTATTCGTGTTCATTCGTGGTTGTTAAAATCAGACCAACGCTCTCGCGTCGGCGGCTTTGGTTTTCTTGGTTTCCGGATAAGCGGCAAACTCCTCGCCAAATTTGGCGAGGAAGCTTTGGGTCGGCCACGAGCAGGCTTCGCCGAAGGCGCAGATGGTGCGGCCGGGGATTTGGTCGGCCACGCTCTTGAGGAGCTCACCGTCTTCGGGCCGCGCATCGCCATGCACCATGCGCGAGCTGATTTTCTTCATCCAGAGCGAACCTTCGCGGCACGGCGTGCATTGGCCGCAGCTCTCGTGAGAATAGAAGGCGTTAATGTTGGCGAGCGCCTCGACCATGTTGACGGAATCATCCATCACGATCACGCCGCCGGAGCCGCCCATCGTGCCGATCATCGCGAGCGAATCGAAATCCATCGGCACATCCTCGAGGCCCCAATCGTATTCCTCGCCGGAGCGCAACTTGCCTTTGAATCGCTCGCCGAACTTCAAAATCTTGGCCGATGAACCACCGGGGATGACCGCCTTGAAGGAACGCCCGGGCAGCGCGCCGCCGCACACGTCGTTGAGCAACTCACCGAGGGTGATCTTGCCGGCTTCAAATTCGTAGTAACCAGGTTTCTGCACGTGGCCGGAAACGCAGAAGATGCGGGTGCCGGTATTACCGGGCGTGCCGATCTTCAGGTATTCGTCGGCTCCCATGTCGACGATGTGCTTCACGTGGCAGAGGGTCTCCACGTTGTTTACGATGGTGGGACATTGGTAAAGGCCGAGAACGGCGGGGAAATACGGGGGCTTGATCCGCGGGTAGGCGCGCTTGCCCTCGAGCGATTCGATCAGGCCCGTCTCTTCGCCGCAGATGTAGGCCCCAGCCCCGCGGTGAACAAAGATGTCGCACGAGTAATCCGTGCCGAGGATGTTTTTTCCCACGAGATTCTTGTCGCGCGCTTCTTGGATCGCCTTCTCCAAAATCTTCGCGCCGTGAGGGAATTCTCCGCGGATATAGATGTAGGCCAGCTTCACGTCGTTCGCGAAACAGGAGATCATCGTGCCCTCGATCAGCTGGTGCGGATCTTGGTGCATGAGGTAACGGTCCTTGAAGGTGCCGGGCTCGGACTCGTCGGCGTTGACGATGAGGTAGATCGGTTTGCCGCTCTTGCGGTCAACCAGTCCCCACTTCACACCGCATGGAAAACCGGCGCCGCCGCGACCGCGCAGGCCAGATTTTTTGACCTCCTCGCGGATATCTTCGGTCTTCTGCGTCACCGCTTTCTTAAGGACTTCGTAGCCGCCATGGCGCAGGTAGCAATCGAGGTCATTAGAGTAACCCGGTTCGTCGATGTGCTGGAAAATTAGGCGTCGTTGTTCAGGCATGGCGGGAGTCAGCTTTGCTTAGCTTCGGCTTTGATCTGCGCGGCGATCTGTTGGGCTTTGGCGGCGTCGACCTTTTCGTGGAGTTCGTCGTCGACCATCAACACGGGTCCGGTGCCGCAGCTGGCGAGACACTCGACAAACTCAATCGTCACCTCGCCGTCGGGCGAAACTTCGTTCAGGCCGGTGTTAAACTCCTGCTGGAGCGTCTCGCAGGTCTTGTAGCCGCCGACCAGCGCACACGAAAGCGTGCGGCACACGCGGATGTGGCGGCGTCCGATCGGCTTCTGCCGAAACATCGGGTAAAACGTGATCACCTCGTAAACATTGATCGGTTGCAGATCGAGTTTCGCGGCCACCCACTCCGTCGTCTCCGGCGGAAGATAACCCACATCCTCTTGAATAAGGTGCAGGAGCGGCAACGTGGCACTGCGCTTCTCGGGGTAATGCGTGATCACCTCATCAATCTGCGCGAGAGTAGCTGGCTTCAGAGTTAACATCGGTTTGGTGTTCAAGCGACGCAAAGTGGGCCGATTTCAGCACGGCGAGCGACGAGAGATCGTCGGGCGTCTGCTGAAGTTGAAATTAAGGTCATCATGCTAAAATCGTCGTTCGGAAGTTCCTTAGCGGTCGCACTCGCCCATGACGAAGTCGAGGGAGCCGAGGATCGCCACGACGTCGGACACCATCATGCCGACGCAGACTTTGGGCAGGATCGAGAGGTTGCAGAACGAGGGGCCGCGAATCTTCATCCGCCACGGCACGCCGCCGCCCTTGCTCACGATGTAGAAGCCGAGCGCGCCCTTCGGGTTCTCCGCTTCAAAGTAAACCTCTCCGGCCGGCATCTGCGGGCCCTCGGTCACGATCATGAAGTTTTGGATTAACTCCTCCATCGAGGACATAATTTTGTCCTTCGGTGGCGCGAAGATCTTGCGGGCGTCTTTCGCATACCAGTCGCCGCTCGGGAAACTCTTGATCGCTTGCTTCACAATCCGCACGGATTGACGCATCTCTTCGCCGCGCACAAGGTAGCGGTCGTAGGAATCGCCGGTCTTGCCCACCGGAATGTCGAAATCGTATTGCTCGTAGCCACTGTAGGGCCTGTCCTTGCGCAAATCCATCGGCACGCCCGAGGCGCGGAGATTCGGCCCGGTCAATCCGTAGGCGATCGCATCTTCCTTCGAGATCGTGCCGATGTTGACCGTGCGATCCATGAAGATCTTGTTCCGGGTCAACAGTGAGAGGATCTCCTCGAGGATCGGCGGGAACTGGTCGCAGAATTCGTTCACGCGCTCCGTCCAACCCTCGGGCACATCCCGCGCCACGCCGCCGATGCGCGTGTAACTCGTGGTGAAACGGGCGCCGGTGAGCTCTTCGAAGAGCTTGTAGAGCTTCTCGCGCTCCGCAAACGCATACATGAACACCGTCCACGCACCCGTATCGATGCCGAAGGCGCCCAAGCCGAGCAGGTGAGCAGAGATGCGGGCGAGCTCAGCGGAAATCACGCGGATCGCCTGGCAACGCTCCGGCACTTCCAACTTCGCGAGGCGCTCCACCGCGATGGCGTAGGCCATGTTGTTGGCGAGCGGCGCGAGGTAGTCCAACCGGTCCGTGTAGGGCACGAACTGGTTGTAAGTCATGTTCTCGGCGATCTTCTCGTCGCCCCGATGCAGGTAGCCGATGATCGGCTCGGCCTTCGTCACGACTTCGCCGTCGAGCTCCATCTGCACGCGGAGCACGCCGTGGGTCGAGGGATGCGAAGGTCCCATCGAGAGGGACATCTTCTCGGTTTCAAATTCACCGGCTGCGTTCTTCGCAGCGGCATCGGGAAATGCAAATTCTGTGGCCATGTCGGTCGTTAAATCAGGCTTCCGGTTTCTCCCGGTCTTCGCTCCAGCTTTCGTCCTTGGCGCGCGGTTCGGCCTCGGTCAGGTTCATCTCGCCGCTCGAGGCGACAAACGGTCCGCCGGCCATCGGGGCGGCGATCGCTTTCACGCCGGTCTCCGCGACCACTTCGGGGTCGGGCAATTCGGTTTCGACGCCCGCGAGGGGGAATTCCTTCCGCAGCGGAAAGTGCGGGTAACCTTCCCACATCAAGATGCGGCGCAGGTCGGGATGTCCCTCAAAAGTGATCCCAAACATGTCATACGTCTCCCGCTCGTGCCAATTCGCCGCCGGCCACAGGCTCGTGACACTCGCCGCGGTCGGCGAGTCCTCGTCCCCCGCACAAGCACTCGCCACCCGCAGGTAGCGGTGCTCGGTGGTGGAGTAAACGTGATGCACCACGACAAACCGAGGCGTCGCGCCCTCGGCCCAATCGATCGCGGTCACGTCGACCAGCATGTCAAAGTGGTGATCGTCGCGCAGCGCTTTCAGCACGTTCACAACCTCGGCTGCGGGCACGTCGATGGCCTCGTGATCGAGGCTCGCGCGGGGCTTGACCTGCGGAAATTTTGCTTGAAGAGCGGACGTGACATCGTCGGCGGGAGCGGACATTTCGCGAATATTGGGGTGATTAGGCGGTCAGCAGATTCTTGGCGGCCGACTCTTTTCTCACTTTGGCCTGCAATTTGATCAACCCATCGAGCAGCGCTTCCGGACGCGGAGGGCAACCACTCACATAAACATCGACGGGCACGATGCGGTCGACGCCCTGCAAAACTGAATAGCTGCGATACATCCCACCCGTGCTCGCGCAGGCGCCCATCGCGATGACCCACTTCGGCGAGGCCATCTGGTCATAAATGCGGCGCAACGAAGTCGCCATCTTGTAGGTCACCGTGCCCGCGACGATCATGCAATCGGCCTGCCGGGGGGAAAACCTCATCACTTCCGCCCCGAAACGGGCGATGTCGTAACGCGATGACGCTGTGGCCATCAGCTCAATCGCACAGCAGGCCAGCCCCATGGGCATGGGCCACATGGAGTTGGTGCGGATCCAGTTGATCACTGCATCGGCACGAGTGACGATTACTTCGCCCTCCACCTTGCTGTTGTAGGCGAGTTCTGTGTTGGAAGATACCATGGACAATACGGTTCGAGATGAACGGAAACTCCGCTAGCGTTACGCCCAGCTCCGGACCGTGCAAGTGACATTTTATGAAATTCTCCAATGAGTTGCTGAACAAACAGATTTGCCATTGACCAAGTCCCCTCCGGAGCACTTTGTTTGCCCCTTCACTCGACACATCAGGGCTTCGGCTCCGATGGGGCAGCACCCGGAGAGGTGGCAGAGTGGTCTAATGCGCACGCTTGGAAAGCGTGTGTAGGGAAACCTACCGGGGGTTCGAATCCCTCCCTCTCCGCCAGCCTTCGCCAAGCCTACGGCTGGCAGGCCAGCTTTAGGAAGAACTGGGGATTTACGCAGACAGTTTGTGCGAAGGCTGCCCGCCATCTTGTCCACCTTAGGCTGGGCGGCGGTGGAAGGCTCGGCGAAGGTGGGCCCTTTCACTCGCCATCCCCAATCGGGCACCTCGCAATCACGTTGTCGCGGTGCTCCCTTGAATCAATCACAGGCTTGGCGAGAGTCGCCCAAAGTCACATAAGCGGCCATGCACTACGTTTACCTGTTGAGCAGCCACCGGGATCCGCAGAAGCACTATGTCGGATTCACCCACGATCTGAAAACCAGAGTCGCCAGCCACAACGCCGGCCAAAATCTCTCAACCGCCCCACATCGTCCTTGGGACATCGCCGCTTATTTTGCCTTTCCTGATGAACGCAAAGCCCTCGCGTTCGAAACCTATCTCAAGTCAGGTTCCGGCCACGCCTTTGCTAACCAGCGCCTTTGGTGACGAAGCTTTCCCGATCTCTCCTACCATTGGGCACAAAGAGGCACAAAAAACGCCAAGCTATCTGAGCGATTTCACGACACTGACCTAGGCTCAATCGCTTACCGCTGTCATCCGACTTCCTTACCGATTCCGGTCTGCTTGGCCGTCAGCACTGTTTTAACCCACTCCCCCTCTCCGCAAAGAATGAACGTATCGAACCGCTTGAACCACGCTCCTTCGGGGACGGTAGGTTCGCCATCCATCCAAGCGGCCATGAGTCTGAGATCTTCCGGAGTGATTCCCCGTTCCTGAATGCGCAACAGGATGTGGTCGCACAGCGCCTTGGGTAACCCCCTACGCTTGATTCGAGGCATGATGGATCAAGCTTGGCCGTAGAACCCCTCGACGAGATTCTTCTTCAACCGTGCAGCCTTGGCGGGAGATTTGGTCTCGGCGAGCTCCTGTCCAAGTTCTTCTAATTCGGCGGGAGATTTCTGCCGCACGGTGAATGATATTTCCAATCCAGCAACCTCGGCCGCCCTTGCCAGCGTGTGAATAGTGATGGCCGTATTTTCCGTATCAAGCAACCGACGCACCGCGGACCGGCTCGTCTTCATTCGTTTGGCAAAGCCGGACACATCCAAGTCGCCGCTGGCCATGCGTTTTCTCAAGGCGCCGGCCAACTCAGTCTTCAAGGCACGCGCAGTGGAATTCTTGGGCATGCCCTTAGTGGACCATTATTGAGCCACTTTACAACACCGATCCCGCTGACGCTCGTTAATAACTCACCGCTTCTACCACCCTCCGCATCGAATTGGCCAATCAGCGTCTTTGGTGAGGGAAAGCAGCCTTAACGCTGCCTCTTATCGTTATTGAGCAGCTTTTACGTTGCTCTCATGGCGACATTTTTGGCCGAGAATCGCATCGACGCATGTTCAAGTGTGTTTGGAAATGGGCCGGCCACTTTCGCCAGACCGAGCGCAACCTCGGCTGGGAAGTCTCTCGACTGACCGAAAGCATCCACCATGCATTCGCCGATGCCCAAGCATGGTTGCAATCCGATACCTATCCCCTCCACGAGATCGCGGTCCGCCTGCATCACCCACTGGTGCGCATCCATCCTTGGCCCAACGGCAACGGACGCCACGCGCGACTCATGGCCGACGTGCTGGTGCAGTCGCGCGACGGAGCTGACCTCACTTGGGGAGCAGCCGAGGATCTCGCGACACCGGGAGACGCACGCCTCCGCTAGATTAGCGCCATCCAGAAGGCCGATAACGGCGACTTTGGGCCCCTCCTCACTTTCGCACGCAGCTATTGAGTATCGCATAACAGCCTGAAGACCCCGAACAGCGCTCCGAGGGCGTCGCGGCTCCAGTTTGTCATTTGGGAATGCAGTTCTTCCGGATGGGAACGCGCCGAGCCGACGCTCCGGGCTTGGTTCCATGAAGCCAGGTCCGCGCGTTGGAAATCTTTCATTCCCATCAAAGCCCGCTACCGTTCCGCCGATGTCCTTCCGGGCAACCGGGTCGTCTTTAATCTCAAGGGCAACACCGACCGTCTCATCGTTCACCTCCACTACAGAACCGGCATCGTTTTCATTCGATTTGTCGGCACCCATGCCGACTACGACAAGATCGACGCCACGACCATCTGACCCATCCCATGAAACCCAAAGTCCTCAAAACCACCCGCGAGCACCGGGCCGCTCTGGGCCACATCGAAACGTTGATGACCCGGCCCGACCCCGACGAAGCCGAGTTGGAACTCTGGGCCCTGCTCGTCGAAAAATACGAAGAGGAACACTTTCCCATCGCGGTTCCCGACCCCATTGACGCCATTCGCTTCCGCATGGATCAAGAGGAGCTCACCCCCGCCGACCTGCAACCTTACCTCCAGAGCAAGAGCAAGGTTTCCGAGGTCATGAATCGAAAACGCCCGCTCAGCCTCAGTATGATCCGCGCCCTGAACAAAGGGTTGAAGATTCCTGCCGAGGTGCTCGTGCAGGAACCCGCCGCCGCCTACCACGTCACGACGCGGAAAAACGCAAAGCGGGCCTCTGCGAAGAAAGGCTGAAAGACCAGCCGGTCCCTAAGAGCGACGATTGCCACTCGTTTCCATGCTTACGACTTACGGACTTATCGCTCACCGCCTCTGCCTCACCACGAACAATCCAGCACGCCCACCACGACGACCATCGATCTCTCCTAATTTGCTACAAACTACAAAGCCTGACCCCCTTGATCGTTTCCTGCGAAGAAAGGCTGAAAGACCAGCCGGTCCCTAAGAGCGACGATTGCCACTCGTTTCCATGCTTACGACTTACGGACTTATCGCTCACCGCCTCTGCCTCACTACGAACAATCCAGCACGCCCACCACGACGACCATCGATCTCTCCTGATTTGCTACAAACTACAAAGCCTGACCCCCTTGATCGTTTCCCGGCATGCTGTGTTTGGCCGGCCGGCTGTTTGCGAGTTTTAAGCTCTGGCAGCAGGCGGCGGCGACGGGGGCAGCCCTGTTGTGGCGCATCCGTTCGAACTTGATCGTGCCGGTCGAGCAAGTCCTGTCCGACGGCTCCCATCGGTCCACCTTTTACGCCTCGGTCAAAGACCGGCGGCACCAACGCAACGGGCTGCGCGTGCGGGTCATCGAGTATCGGCTGGAGGGGCATCCCGACCACGAAACCTATCGTCTGATGACGACCCTGCTCGATCCCGAACAAGCTCCGGCCGAAGAACTCGCCCCGCTGTATCCGGAACGCTGGGAACTGGAGGGGGCGTTCGACGAGTTGAAGACCCACTTGCGCGGCGGGCAGGTGGTGCTGCGCCGGGGGCAAGACCCCGGAACTGGTCAAGCAGGAGTTCTACGGACTGCTGCTCGCGCACCGGGCGGTGCGGATGCTCATGCTCCAGGCCGCCGCCAAGGCCCAACTCGACCCGGATCGACTTTCCTTTACCCACACCGTTCGCGTCCTGCGTCGCAAGCTGGCCCAACGGCCAGCTTTTTCCCCCTGAGCAGCTGCCGGCCCGCCTCGGGTCGATCCTCGACGAAATCCTCGAGGAACGCTGTGTCAGCAGCCGCGGCCGTCGCATCCCGCGCGGCGTCAAACGCAAGATGTCCGGCTATCCGTTGCGCCGCGCCCGCGCTCCCACCAAGCCGCAGATCTTCTCCGTAAAACTCTGCTTTTCAATTAAGTGAACAGTATTGCCGCTAGCCCTATTTTTTGTTCAAGAATTTGACGCCTTCCCGCCAGGCAGAGCGCATGGCGGTAATCACTTCTCCCGAATCCGGCGGGATGTCATGGGCCAACACCGCTTCTTCCGTCGCAACGGCGTCGACGACTTCCGCGATGATATCGCTGGCGGCCTTGGGTGAGAGCCGACACCGCTGGATGCCGAATCGGTGCACCCTTTTGTATTCCGGCCAGCTTTTCGAGCCATCCAACATCAAGGCCAGACTGTCTTTCGGCAGATACGCTGTCGTGGTCACCAGATCAAAAGCCGGGGCCAGCGTCACGGCGGCGGTGGCATCGTCGTAGATCACCCCGAAGTTCTTCCGATGGGCGTCGCCATTTCTGGTGGCGATGGAAAACACCAGAATACGAAAGAAGCGCGCCAACTCCGTCTCCAATCCGGCAGGACTCTTGAGCACGCTCGCCAGCGTGCCGGCCAACTGTTCATAGGAGCCTTCATACTTATCCCGGGAGAGCCGGCCGTCGATGGCACACCCATCTTCGAAGGCCAGATAGGACCCATCCGCTTTCAGATCGAAGCGCCCGATCACGAGGGTCTGGCTGTCCTCTGAAATGAGTGCCGGTGGCACGATCAAACCGGCGCGTTTCGCTGCCTGCAGGCACCGATATTCATTGACAGCCAAGGCCGGAAATTTGGTGGCATCGAAGGTCTTGAGTAGGTGGGTCGTTCCATGCGTCGTGATTCTTTCGCGTTTTTCCACCGGGGGACTGAGTTCCTCGATCTTCAGACTGCCATCGTCCCGGATGAGCAGCTTGGGCTGAACACCTGCGACGCCAGAATACTGCGCGTAGCGGGCCAGCAGATCACGAAACAAGTCGGCCGTGCCCCGATATTTGAGCAGTTCGGATAGGCTCTGGGCCGGCACCCGGTCGAGTTCGGCTGCGGAGGTTCCGAATCTGAGACGGCCGATCAACGAGCGCCCCACCACTTCCAGCAGCGCAAGGTCGTCGAAGACTGGCAGCGCTTTGGAAAACATGGCAATAAGGACATCACGAAGCGCCCCTTCCGGCAAACTCATGTCAAAGACCGGATGGAGCACGGTGGCCCGTTCGGCAAAATACGGCTCGTCACCAACCGGCATCAGGAGTGACACGGCCTGACCTGGCGCAATGCCTTCGCGGTAAGTGAACCGGTTGACCGGTTCATCCCGCCGTAATTCGCCCACGGTGACCCGATTGATGAAAACTTCAGCCACGCGCGCCCCCCTCCTGGTTTAGCTGGGCGAGAGCCGCGTCGGTTTTGCGAAAGGCCTCCTGGCGTTCCTGGCGATTTCTGGCATACGCTTCGTTCAAAGTGAGTTTGGGATGGCGGGGACCCACGTTGATTTCCAGACCCACTTGATCGCAGATTTGAGAAAATTTTCGGATGCCCAACTCACTGATCACGCCTGTTTCCAACAGCGAAATCGTGGTGCGGCTCATCCCCAAACGCTTGGCCAAAACGCCTTGCGTCAAGCCAGCCTGACGTCGCGCCTGACGAATAAGGGAACCTGCTTTATCGAAATTCATGTTTTATATGTGAAACATAATCGCGTTTTATGGATCAATTTCAAGATTAATGTTTCCTATGTGAAACATACTGCAGTATTTCACAATCTCTCGGCAAACATTGGCTTAACGTCCTCATTCGGCCTAATCTCACCATGAAAACGAAGCCTGTCCTTACAGTCAGTTCAAAACAACCTGAGCCACAGGGGAACACCGATCAACACGGCTGAAAACACTCCGGCATCCGCTTCGCAGTCTCCTCGCAATGACAAACGGGACCGAAACCGACTCGCCTAACCTTCCCCCACGCGGTGATCAAAAAAAACAACTCAGTCGTGCGTGGTGAAGATCGTGTCGTTGAGTTCTCCACTGCGGCAAACCTCGATGACCGGATCGGCATCCGTTGAGCCCTGCTCCAACGCACAGCGAACCGTGTCGATGCCCCAGGATCCTGTGACGGTGAAGGTCACCGACTCGGCCGCTGACTCCACCCACACAACTGGCTCCGGCAATCCCTCCGGTTCCATAGGAAACGGCAACAGCAGAGCGGCGATGGTCAGCGACGCAGCGGGTTCTTTTGGCGCCAGCACGAGATGGTGAGACAGCACCACCCCATCGGAGGCATGGGATCCCACCGTGGCCTGCAACGGTTGCCGACTGCCGACCGCCATGACCATCCCGGCCTTGCTGCCCTGAAAACGAATGAGCCCGGACTCCAAGTTAATCTCACTGATCGGGACACCGGAGTGATAATTCCATTCGAGCCCGGTTTCACCCGCCTGCACCTCATCCAGAATCAGAAAGTAGTGCGGTCGCACAAACAGCACTCGGCGACGGTATCGGTCAAAGCCCCGGTAAGAATTGCGCAGGTCGGCGGAAAGATAATCACAGGCCCCGCCCAACTCCACGCGGTCCAGCACGACGGCGCGCTGCGGATCGGCATAATCCTGATTGCGCCCGCGCAGGGTCACCAAGTTATGGTAGGAGGTTTGCTTGTAGAAGAGATGCGCCGGGTCCTGATATTTGATGACTCCCGGATCGGCGGCGAAACGTTCGCCATAGGCCTCCAGGATGAACTGCCCCTTGTCGTTGTGGGTGTGCTCGAAAGTCTGCGGACCGCCCTCGAAGAAAAACAGGATGTCTCCCTGATTGCAGCCCGTGCGCAGCGTGATCCGGTCGCAGCCTGCGAAATGTTTGTGCGGAGGCAACCGGGGCGTCGGCGGAGCCCCCTCGACATAGAGGAGAAAATTCATGAGCCCGGACAGCGAACACGCACCGACCATCCTCTTGCCGAAAAAGGCGCTCCCCGGCAGATTGGGCCGGTGCCCAAAGTATTCGTGCCACAGCCACAGCGCATTGGCATCGTCGTAATACTTCGCGAAGAACATGAACGAACTGTTCATGAAATCATAGCCCGCGCCCTCAATGTTGTCACTGAGGGGCAGGAACGACAACCGGTCCTTCGCCAACGAGCGCAGATGCATCAGATAATCCATCGTGTGCCCGAGGTGGGTTGGCGCATAATCCTGCACCCGCCAGCCCTTGTGACGGGAAATGGCGATGAGGGCGGCGACCGCATGTTGGGTGGTGTATTCCCAATAGCCCGGCCCTTCGTTGGAGGAGCCGTTCTCGTTGTAATAATTGTTCATCATCCGGGGGAACCACGCGATGCCCCGATCCAGCAGCGCATCCACATCAGGATGGCTGCGCCGCGCCACGAGCCCCGCACACACCAACCCGGCCATGAAGACCGCGCCCTGGTTGCTGTTGAGCAGGTAGCCCTCGCCGTTATAGCGCAGATACAGATCGATCCAAGGCAGCGCCTTTTCGTAAAGCGCGTCCTCGACTTCGCGCCGCTCGGCATCCGACAACAACGGGTAAATAAAATCATAACACTGGGCGACACACTCCGCCGTGGAGGACTCGACGAAGGGTGCCCGGTAGCCCGGCAATCCGCAGGGAATCCGACTCGGAAAACCCGCCTGCCAAGTCGTGCAACGCAGGGTCGCCAACAGACCACGCCGCGCAGTCTGCCCATGGCGCAGATCCCCCGTCAGCGCATAGGCCACGGCCCCGTAAACCATGCAACTGTTGACGTGATACATCTGGTCGGCCGGCGAGACCTTGCGCTCGCAGCCTTGGTTGCCCACATCAACCGGCAGATAACGGCCGACATGGTGTTCGGGGTGGTAGTCGAGATGCGCGGTCGCTTCGGCGATGATTTCATCGGCCATCTTTTTCAACGGACCGGGCGATCGCGCCGCGTCACGCAATCGCAGAAATTCGTCGCGGCCGATCATGATACCGACGGGCAAGATCGTGGATTCCAGTGGCTCCACGCGATCCGGTGGAGGCACGGGAGGCATCCCCGCAACCTGACCAGCCTTGGCCGGATCGGCCCCCATGCGCTCCAGCAAAATCCAGCGAATCGAAGTGGCCACCTGCGCTTCCATCGCCTCCACAATTTCAGTCTCCGCCTGTTCAAGTTCGATCGTCAACGCGGTCAAGTGTCGCCCCGAAATCAGCGCGCGCATCTCATCACCGCCACCCAGTCCCCGGCGACGGTCGATCGCCCGCACGGCGACCCCATCGATTTCGAGCACGAGACTGAATTGGGCCCGACGGTCCGTCGCCGTCCACACCGTCACGGCCTGACAATCCGAAATATCCACGTCCATACGCCGACGGAAGGAGGTCCGGTGCTGGCGGCCCGGTCTCTGCAGATAACGCAGATTGGCATACATCCACCCCCCATCGAGGCCCTGATCTTCAACGGGCAAACCCGCCGGGCCGACCGCCTGCCAATCTTGCCGATCCCACATTCGCTCATGGAGAAAATTAACCACCAGATCCTCTCCGGGCGTCACGGCGATGAGCGGTGAATCACCCGCCCAGGTCAGCGCCCCGCATGCCAACACCGTCCCGGCAAAAGTGCTGCTAATCGCCCGCAAGCGCAGCCGCTTGATCGCATGCAGACCGGCGGGACCACCGATTTTCTCGAGCGAGGAGACGGTAAGATGGAGGGTATTCCAACCCGCCCACTCGACGACAAAAGTGGTCCGATAGCCGGTGGCGAACGGTTGGCCCACCCTCTCCCCACAATCAAACATCACTTCCACCCACAGCATGCTCGGTCGGCTGGAATTGATCGGAATCCCGATGGCCCAAACCTTGGTCCCCGGCGCGGGAGCCCTGAGTGGAATCGAAAATTCCAATTCGTCTTCCGTGCTCCAACGATGCCAGGCGCATTCCGCCTGCTCATCGGGAGAACGGGAGACGAAGGCGGTGGCCGGGGTCTGATCGGATTTCATGGGGTCATCACGAAAATTCAGGTTAGAACTTTGCGTGAGCAATCACGAAATCGACCAAGACTTGGGAGGTAAACCAACCGGACCAGCAATTGTGTCCTTGGCCGGGAAAGACGATCAGCTCCATCGAGCCGCCGACCCGCGATAGCGCTCGTCCAGCAGGGATGAATTTTGTTCGAGCGGCACAATCTCATCCTGATCGCCGTGCAAATGCAAAATCGGCACCCCGGCCTTTGCCAACGGGGCGATACGCTCAACCGGATTATGGTTTAAAAGCGTGGCGGCAAGTTCCGCCTCACTCAATTGGTAGGCCCCGCAAGCCTTCGTGAGTCCGGGATAGCTCGTGAGATTGCAGACCGGATAAATCCCCGCTACGCAGGCGACATTTTCCGGGTGCTCCACCGCCCAGTTGTACAACATCAATCCACCGCGACTCCGGGCCAGCAGTGCCACCTTGGTCGCGAATCCGTGTCGCCGCACCAGTCCTTCGTAAAGCGTTTGAAAAAGAGACCGGCCCTCTGGACTGCCGAAAGACTCCCCCACATCTATCCCGGCGATCGCGAGCCCGGCATCGAGAAATTATTGAAACATCCATCGTTCCTCAGCGCCGGGAAGTCCCGGTTAGGTCGGCGCATACCAGACCCAAGGTTGGGAGCCGGCGATGGCAGGCACTGCGGGAAAAATGGCGAAGGCACGATGACTATTCAGCGCAAACTCGATCCCGTGGTGTCCGGCGATCAGGGCAGGCTTTTCTCCGGCGATTTTGAATAATACTGGATTCGTCATCGATAAAAAATTCCCACCCGACCCGCCTGCCCAAACAGGAAGAGGATCGGGAAAGCGGGTCCCTTAAGGAGAAAAGAAGCGGACCGCACCAGCCCTAGCCATCCGCAAAGCGGTGACGAGTTATTTAGAACTTTACCCGTCAAAAGCACATAATTGACACCCCGACCGGCGACTGCGCATTTGCGATGGGGAGGCCTGCGATTGCTCACAATGTCGCGGCCGGCGAGGCGAACTGACGGCCTCCATTTGAATGCTCCCAACGTCAGACCTCGTCAGCCGCCGGTCGAAATAATCCTCGCCGGACCGCGCACCCGTCCCCAACTGGGACGCGAATAATCTTTTGAATTAGCCTCGTTCTTCGGAGCTGCTTTTGGTTCCGTCATCGCTCTCATGGCCTACAAAATTCCTTCCAAGCCCCGCATTCTCACGACCACCGTCGGCTCGTATCCCGTCCCCGACTGGCTCGCCGCCCTCCCCAGTGAGCAAGCGGTCATCGACGCGACCCGCGTGATTTTCGATATTCAACGCCAGGCCGGCATCGACCTGCCGACGGACGGCGAACTGTCTCGCTTCGACGTCGATCATCCCGACACGAACGGCATGATCGAGTATTTCATCCGCCCGATGGCGGGGATTTCGTCGGTCGTCGGCCGCTCGATCACCGAAGAATTTGCGAAGCACTCTCCGATGGGTTTCCGCAGCAAGCCCGCCGGCGTCGTCGTCGACAAGCTCGGCGAAGGTTCGCTCAACCTGCTCGCGGATTGCCGCATCGCCGCGGCCGTCGCGGGGGGGCCGTTCAAGTTCACCGCCACTAGCCCCTACATGCTGGCGCGCACTCTGCTCGATCATCACTACGGCAACTTTGAGGATCTCACCATGGCCCTCGCCAGCGTGATCGCCGAGCAAATGCCTAACCTCCCGGCCGCCTGCGTGCAGATCGACGAGGCCAACATCCCCGGCAATCCCGACGATGCCCCCCTCGCCGCCGCCGCGATGAATGTCGTCCTCGACCAGATCAAGGTCGAGCGCGCCGTCCACTTCTGCTTCGGCAACTACGGCGGCCAGACGATTCAATCCGGCAGCTGGAAAAAACTCATCAAGTTCCTCAATTCCCTGCACTGCGACCACCTCGTGCTCGAGATGGCCCACCGCCCGAAGAGCGACCTCAACGCCCTCAAGCAGATCGACAAAAAGATCTCCCTCGGCATCGGCGTCGTCGACATCAAGGTCAATCACATCGAAACGCCCGACGAAATCGCCGCTTCGATTGAAGCCGTCGAAAAGAAAGTCGGCGAAGGCCGCGTGCGCTACGTCCACCCCGATTGCGGATTCTGGATGCTCAAGCGCTCGATCGCCGACCGCAAGATGGAGGCCCTCGTCCTTGGCCGCGACAAATACCTCGGCCGCTAAACCGCCGAGATCATTCTTCAACTCAGGCCGCACCGCAAAGTGCGGCCTTTTCCATCTCTCCCGGGAGCGCGGGCCGCTGGCCCGCAGGCATCTCCCATTGCGAGCGAGCCGCTCGCGCTTCCATGCTCCCCACGACAAATCCCCCTCACCAATCAGCCGAGCGCCTTCGCGATCTTGATCAGCTCGCGCGGCACTTCCTCGTAGATCTTCGCATACGGCATTTCGCCGACCACCAAGGGCACGAGATCGTCGGTGTAGCCTTTTTTGGCGCACGCGGCCTTGTCCGGCGCGTAACCCGCGCCGCTCATCAGGCTCACCACCCAAGTGTGTGCGTGTGGGCTGCCCTTCAACACCGGCGCTTGCAAACTGTGAAAAACTTCCAGCCCCACGCCAACGAGCAGCACCGGACCAATCCGGAGCCCCTGCACCGCCACCGGAGGATTCGGCCCCTTCGCCCCTTTGAAACCGGTGAGCACCACGCGGAGACCTTCGAGCCGCGCCATGTTCAGTCCGTTGGTCTGGAGCGGAGGTTTTCCCACCGACGTGATGTCGGTGATCCCGGGCGCACTCAATAGCTTCTCCAATTCCGCGATCCGCTTTTGCACGGACGTCTTGGTCCACGGTTTGCGGGAGAATTTCACCTCGCGCTTCAATCCGTCCAATCCATCGATCTCAATCGGCTGCGCCGCGCGCAGACCGCTCTTGATCGCCGCCGTATATTTTCGGGTCAGCACCCGCAGGCCGCGCTTCGTCTCCGCCGCGCCGCGGTGCACCACCGGAGGATTGATGTCGCCCATCGCCCCCGGCAAAAAAATCGCCGTCGCTCCCGGAAATGCCCGCTCAATCGCGAGGGACGCCAAGCCCACAAAGTCCCCGTGGACGTCAAACGTCTGCTCGCTGCCGACGACTGCATGGCAGCCGAAATGATGCAGCACCCCGAACAATTTCCCCTTCGCATACGCCGCCAACACCCGCAACGTCGGGTCGGTATCCTGCGGACGCTCCGGGCGAAATTGCGGGTCGAGCCGCACCTCGATGGGATCGAACATCCAGCCGCCCTTATCCGTCTCGCGGTTCATCGCGATGCCCTCGCACGGCACCTCGGCATAGCGCCACTCAACCTCGCTCTGCCCCGCCACGGCCCGCACGGCCGACTCCGCAATCCGCGAAGGCAGCGTCTCCAAATACATCCCGTCCGTTTCGCCCCACCCGTAGATCCCGCCCACGGTCGGACCGCTATGCGTGTGCGTCACCGTGACGAAAACATCCTCCGCACTCCCTCCGATCCGAGCCGCCACCACCTCGCTAATTTTTTGAGCCAGCAGCTTCGGTGTAAAGCAGAGATCGAGATTGATCAGGAGCTTGCGGCGTTTGCCCTCGGTCAAAACCATCGCGCGCGCGCCGAGTGGTGCGGTGATCCTTTGCGCCGCGCGATTCCGATACGGGCCGTAGCCCGTGAGCTGGACACCCAGCCGCGGGGTGATGTCGGACTGGGCGAAGCCGGCTTTCATCCGCGGAGGGCGGGCGTCGCCGGGCCGTTGAGGCGCTCATGTTCGCGCAGCTCGTCGATGCCAGCCTCAGTCTTAAGGATGATCTCCGCCATCCGCCGGATCATGGTATCGTCGGCCTCGACCATATCGAAGCCGGTCTCGAGCGCATGGTTGACCCGCCAGCGCGTGTTCGGCAGCGGCAAGTTGCGATAGTCGACCCCGGCCGCTTCCAACGTGGAGAGCCAGGAGACCCGCGGGCCCTTGTAATCCTGCCAGTGTAGACGTGGCCAATCCGAAATTGGCGACGGCACGTAGCCGATCGCGTTGAGTCCCTCAGCCTTCAGGGCCGCCGCGAACGTGTCGCGAGAAATCCCCGCGGCTTCAGAATCAAACGTGAACGACAGCAAGTGATACGAGGGTTTCACGCCCGCCGCATAATTGGGCAGTTTCAAATATTTCCCGTCGGCCAACAGCGAGCGCAACAGGTCCGCGTGGTGTCGGCGCGACGCGAGCTCGGCGTCGAGCTTCGCGAATTGCTCGGTCAGCAACACCGCATTGAACGGGGTAACCCGGTAGGTGTAGACCAGCGAATCGCAATAAGGCTTCAGCTCCGCCGGCATGCCGCCGTCGGAAGCTCGACCCATGTGCTGGCCGATCATCGCTCCCTTCCAGTAAACGTCCTCGTGCGGCGTCACGAGGTAGCCCGACTCCGTCGTGGCGAGTAGCTTGCCCCCCATGCAGGAGAAACCCGCAGCATCGCCCACCGTGCCGACGCGCATGCCGTCGATCTCCGCGCCGTGGGCCTGACTGCCGTCTTCGATCAATTTCAATTGATGCTGATCCGCGATCTCTCGCAACCGCCGCAAATTCGCCGGCTGACCAAACAAATGGACCGCCAAGATCGCCTTCGTGCGGGGCGTGATCGCCGCTTCAATCAACTCCGGGTCGATCAACCCCGTCTCGCGCTCCACGTCGACGAAGACTGGGATCGCGTTTTGATGGAGAATGCAGGAAATCGACGCGCCCCACGTGTAGGGCGTGGTGATCACTTCGTCACCACCGCAAATTTCCAGACCGGCGAGCGCCGAGTGAAGCGCCGAGTGCCCCGAACTTGTCGCGAGCACATGGCGGCCACCGTGATAATCGGAGATGACCTGTTCCGCTTCGCCGATCTCCGGCACATGCTTCTTGCCGAGACCGTAGAGTTTGCCCGCCCGCAACATCTCCACCGTGCGGTCGACCGCGCGATCCGTGAACGTGGGGAATTTCGGGTAGGTGATTTGGCCGACTGCGGTGCCGCCCAGCAGAGCGAGTTTCGGAGCGGCGGGAGCAAGGGTGGAACTCATGAGGAGAACCTTAGCATAAAAGTCGGGCGCGGGGAATGGCCAAGCTTACGATGCCATGGCAAAACTTACTTTCCCACCTGCCAGCCGTCCGCCAGCGTGAAGGTGCGCGGATCGGCCGGATCGCCCAGATTCCGATAGCGCGGCCCACGCGGCCAGTGTGCCTTCCCGTGATAAAAACTCCCAAGGTTCGCGGGAATCTTGCCGGCAAACTTCGGCGACAAATCCGAGCCGCCCCCATACGGAAACATCGTGCTTCCGTAGCCATTGATGATCATCGCGCGCTCGCGGTCGCTACGGAGCTGCCCGGCCGCATGAATCAGCGGATCCGCAAAAAGCAGCGTCAAACCCGCCGGGGCAATCATCTGGTGAATCAGCGAGCAGTCCTTTTAAGCGCGCGCGGTCGTGTCGGCCCTAAGCAGGTCGATCTTGGGGCAGCCCGCCACCACGACCATGCCGCTGTCGTCGGGATCAAGCTCGGTCAGATTGGTCAGCGTTTTCACGAAATTGCCGTGAAACAGTCCGTGCTTTGTGTGGCTGGAGAAGGGCACGTCGGCGCCGTTATAAAAACTGCACTTCGGCACTTTGCTGGCCACATACTTTGGATCGCGCGAATTGATGTGCGCGTTCATCTCCACCATCCGCGCTTCGCCGCCCATCACCTCTTCCGCCATGCCCATGAACCGCGGGTGCGTGGCATGGGCCGTGAAGAGCGGGTCGCACTCACGCATGTCGCCGATAAAAACGTGGTGCAGCTGGTCCGTGATGAAACACGGCTCGCCTAATCTCGGTTGTTAGGCCGCCGGGTCAGATACCAACACCACAAATTCCTATTTTTGGCCCGCCAGCCACGCCCGGGGGGATTGCCCGGTCACCCGCTTGAAAGCCCGGCTGAACGTGAATTGATCCGAAAACCCCAACTTCTCGCTCACGGTTTTCACGCTCGCCCCGCCTTCACCTAAACACTGCTGCGCGCGGGCAATCCGTTCCCCGAGAATGAAACGCCCCAGAGGCATTCCTGTTTCCGCCCGAAACAGCGCCGTCAGATAATTTGGCGACACATGCACTGCCCGCGCCACCTCCGCCAAGGACAAGGCGTGATCCGCCCGCTGCCGCACTAATTCCGCCGCGCGCCGCACCAAATGCGCGCGCGTGTCGAGCTGCGCTTCGCCGCCGTCGAGCACGCGCCGGAATAATGCCAGCGCCAGCGTCAGCATCGTCTCCCGCAATCCTTCGATCGGCGGCACCTTGTTGGCGGCGGCCAGTTTTCGCAGCGCCGCCAAGCGTCCCTGCGCCTCCGCCGGGAGGGCCGCCAGACTCATCTGATATTCCAGCGCAAAGCCGCCGCGCCGCCGGTAGCGCGTCACATGCACGCTCGGTTCCCCTTGGTGCAGACTCCACCACACCAGCCGGTAGCCCGATCCCGCGTTCACAAAGGTCTCCGCATGCGCCGTGCCCGTTGGACACACCACCAAGTCGCCCGGTTGCAGCACCACCGCCGCGTGTTCAAAACTGAACACGCACTGCCCCTCGATGAGTAGGCACAGTTCCGCATGCTCATGCGCATGGTTTTCATCGTAGAGCACGGGCGCGAATTTCGCGCGCCGCCGGTTCTTCGCCGGAACATGCCCCGCCCACGGCCCGAGCAGATGCGTCGCATCCAGTCGTCCAATCGCGATAACCAACTCACTGCCGATGAAATTAGTCAGGGACATCGAAGTCGCGCTAGACAATGCCACCGTATCCTGCAAAGCAATCCTCACCCCATTTCCCAAACTGTCATGTTGAACATCGCCATCATCGGATGCGGCGTCATTGCGCAATTTCATTTGCGTGCGCTCGCTAAACTTACCACCGCCCGAGCCGCCGCCGTCTGCGACTTGCGCCCAGAAATCGCCGAAAATACGGCGAAGGAGTTTGGCGTTGAGCGCTGGACCTCCGATGCCGCTGAGCTGCTCGCCGATCCGGCGATCGACGCGGTGATCCTCGCCCTGCCCGCCACCGCCCGCACCGCGCTGGCCGTGCAGGCCTTTCAACAGGGCAAACATGTCCTCACCGAGAAGCCCGTCGCGATGAACGCCGCCGAAGTGCGCACGATGATCGCCGCCCAAGGCGACCGCGTCGGCGCGTGCTGCTCATCGCGCTACCGCTCGTTTGCCTCGGCCAAGGCCGCCCACGACTATATCCAGAGCGGCGGGCTCGGTCGGATTCGCACGATCACTTGCCGCGCGGCCACCAAGCCCGCCGACGCGCCAGCGGCCCATCCTCCGGTCTGGCGCCTGCGCCGCGATCTCAACGGCGGCGGCATCTTCGTCAATTGGGGCTGCTACGATTTCGACTACCTGCTGGGTATCGTAGACTTCAAACTCACCCCCCAATACGCCCTCGCCCGCACCTGGCAGGTGCCCGCAGCTTTCAAGGACTACGCCGCGCCCGGCTCCGATGCTGAAACCCACCTCACCGGCATGGTCACCTTCGCCGAAGGCTGTGTGTTTACCTACGAGCGCGCCGAGTTCTCCTCCTTGCCCGCCAACAGTGTCTGGGAGATCAGCGGCGACCTCGGTGCCCTCAGCCTGCAGATGCTCAAAGCATCCTCCGCCAACATCGTGCTCACCGAGCCCCATCTAGGCAGCGGCACACGCACCCGCGTGTTGTGGGAAGGCGATGAATCTGGTTCGAGCGCAGAACACGATGGCGTCGTGGCCGATTTCGTCGACGCGATCGCCGAAGGGCGCAAGCCCAACACCTCCCTCGAGGACGCGTTGCTCTTCGCTCGCGTCGCCGACGCGTTCTACGCCTCGGCCGACACGGGCAAGCCGGTCAGCTTTGAGTGAGGAGTCCGCCGCAGATCACCCACTCCACGGGGTTGCCGCCAACCTCGTGGGCGAGGGCCCGCTCATCGCGGTGAACGAGCAAAGCGAGGTCCGCTCGCTGGCCGACCTCGATCGTGCCGCGATCATGCAAACCTAGCAGCCCCGCGGCGTTGACCGTGCAAGCCACGATCGCCTCCGCCGGGGTCAGTCCGCCATGGCGAACCGCCAGCGCAATCGCAAAGGGCATGGCGTAGCAGGGGGCCGAACCGGGGTTGCAGTTCGTCGCCAACGCTACCGCCCCGCCGGCCTCAACAAACTGCCGCGCCCGCGCGTAGCGACCGTCGGTGTGAAAGCCGGTGCACGGCAGGATCACGCCCATCGTCGATGAATTGGCCAGCAAGCCGAGATCGTCATCGGTCGCAGCCTCGAGGTGATCGACACTCACCGCGCCGAGTCGGATGGCCTCGGGAATCATCCCGAGCGAATTAAACTGATCCGAATGCATCCGCACGGGATGCCCCGCCTCCTGCGCCCGCTCGAAGAGGCGCACACACGACTCCATTGACCACGCGCCGTCTTCGCAAAAGGCGTCGACGGCCACGCCGGGAAACGCCGCCGTCACCGCGGGCAACACTTCCTCAATCGTCGTCTGCACAAAAGTCTCGCCGTCACCTTCCACCGCATGGCCCAACAACGCCGTCGGCACGACGGTGCCCACCCATGTCTGCGCCGCATGGCGGATCGCCCGCAGCATCTTCAACTCCGTGGCCTTGTTCAATCCGTAGCCGCTCTTCACTTCCACGGTGGTGGTGCCCGCGCCTTGCATCATTGAGAGGCGCTCGACCAGATTCTCCGTCAACTTCATCTCGGTCGCCGCCCGCACGGCCTTCACCGTCGAGTGAATCCCGCCGCCTTGCTTCAGAATCTCCAGATACGGCACCCCCGAGAGCTTCTGCTCCCATTCGTGCAGGCGGTCGCCCGCCGAGCACGCATGCGTGTGACCGTCGACAAAGCCCGGCATCAACACCTGACCGCGCGCGTCGATCACGTCCGCATCCAACGGAGCGTGCAGGCGACGACCCACCGCGCTGATCTTGCCGTCAACGATCAGGACCTCGCCTTTCGGCATCACCGCCAGCTCGCGCAACGCCGCGCCGCGCCGTGGTCCACGGGAACCGGCCAGAGTGAGAAGGCGGGCATTGCGAATGTGGAGGTTCATCGTTGGGAAAATCCTTGGAGAAAGGTGAGGAAGAGATGCGCGGCGATCCGCGCCGTGCGTTGGTCGAGATCGTGCCGCGGGTTGAGCTCCATCAAATCAAAGCTGCGCACCGCTGGGTTGGCGCCAGCCGCACGCACCCAAGGTTCTGCCTCCCGCACGCACCAGCCCGCCGGGTTTCGCGCACTCACTCCCGGAGCCTGGGAACCGTCGAGCACATCAAGGTCGAAGCTCACAAAGAGATTCTCCGCTTCCGGCAGGGCGACCGGCGAGCCGTCAGGGTAAAGCGTCCCGCCGTGCTGCAAAAACCAGTCACAGTGCGCCTGCGAATTCACGAGCGGCCGGAAGCCGTGAAGGTGCAGAGCGCTGACGCCACAGGTCTCCACTAAGCGTCGAAACGGCATGCCCGAGCCCTCCCCTTCCCGCACATCGAGGTGCGCATCGAAATACAGGCCAGCCAGTCCCGCATGCTTCGCCGCGACCGCGCGCACAAACGGAAACGTCAGATCGTGCCCGCCCCCGATCGCGATGGGAAATAATCCAGCGTCGAGCAATGCGGTCGTCGCGGCGGTTACTCGAGTATGAGTGGCCTCAAGGGTCTCCGCCGGCACCACATCGCCCGCATCGAAGACCCGCGGGAACTCGGGTTGCTCAACTCCGTAGGTGACCAACAAGGAACGAAACGCCGTCGGGCCCAACGCCGCGCCCCGCCGCCCATGATTGAGCGAAACCCCAAGATCATCCGGCAGACCGAGCAGCGCGATCTGACAGCCTTCGATTTTATCGCGCTGGATCGACGCCGCCATCCGCCCGGCCGGGATATCGGTCGGCCAATCGCCGGGAGTCGTGTGAGGGACGGCAAACATGATTCACTTCACCTTCATGGGAATCGGCACTTTCAGGCGTCGCGCACAGGCCTTGGCTTCGTCGTAACCGGCATCAACGTGCCGGAAAACGCCCATCATCGGATCGTTCGTGAGCACACGCTCGAGCCGGGCTGCGGCCTCCGGCGTGCCATCCGCCACGATGACTTGCCCCGCGTGTTGGCTGTAACCGATCCCCACGCCGCCGCCGTGGTGAAAACTCACCCACGAGGCACCACTGGCGACGTTGACCATCGCGTTGAGAATCGCCCAATCGCTGATTGCGTCCGAGCCATCCAGCATCGCTTCGGTTTCTCGATTTGGGCTCGCCACGGAGCCGCAGTCGAGGTGATCGCGCCCGATCACGATCGGCGCTTTCACGCGCCCATCCGCCACCATTTCGTTGAAGAGCTGACCCGCACGGTGCCGCTCGCCCAAGCCGAGCCAGCAAATCCGCGACGGCAATCCCTGAAACGCCACGCGCTCCTTCGCCATCGTCAGCCAGCGATGCAGGCCTTCGTCGTGGGGAAACAGTGCCAACAAGGCCTGATCGGTCGCCGCAATGTCCTTCGGGTCTCCCGACAAAGCCACCCAGCGAAACGGTCCGCGGCCGACGCAGAATTGCGGGCGGATATACGCCGGCACGAATCCCGGAAACGCGAAGGCGCGCTTCACCCCTTGGTTGAATGCGTGCTGCCGCAGATTGTTGCCGTAATCAAAGGTCGTCGCTCCGCGCGCTTTCAACGCCAGCATCGCCCGCACGTGCCGCGCCATCGAGGCCAGCGACAGCTTCTGATACTTCTTCGGGTCCTTCCGGCGCAGCGCAGCGGCCGCCTTCAGATCGAAGCCCATCGGCACATAACCCACCAGCGGATCATGCGCACTCGTCTGATCGGTGAGCACATCGATCTTGGCTTTGCGGGCGTGCAATCGCTCCAACAGGTCGGTGACGTTGGCCACCACCCCGATGCTGCGCGCTTGCAGCTCGGCGGCGCACGCCAGTGCCCGGTCGATCGCGCGATCCAACGTCGGCGCGATTTCATCGAGATAGCGATCCTGCACCCGTTTGCGCAGACGCGACCGATCGACATCGGCGATCAAGCACGTGCCGCCCGCCATCGTCACTGCGAGGGGTTGCGCGCCACCCATGCCGCCGCAGCCGCCCGTCACGCACAAGCGTCCCGCCAGCGTGCCGCCAAAATGTTGCCGGCCCACTTCGGCGAAGGTTTCGTAGGTGCCCTGTAAAATTCCCTGCGTGCCGATATAAATCCACGACCCAGCTGTCATCTGGCCATACATCATCAATCCCTTCGCCTCGAGGTCGTCGAAGGTCTCCTGCGTCGCCCAGTGAGGCACGAGGTTGCTGTTGGCAATCAGCACCCGCGGTGCATCGGCATGGGTGCGCACGACGCCGACGGGTTTGCCTGATTGCACGAGGAGAGTTTCGTCCGGCGCGAGTTTCCGCAGTGATTTGACGATCGCATCGTAGCACGCCCAATTGCGCGCCGCCTTGCCGCGGCCACCATAAACCACGAGGTCGGCGGGACGCTCGGCGACTTCCGGGTCGAGGTTGTTCATGAGCATCCGCATGGCCGCTTCGGCCGCCCATGATTGGCAGGTGAGCTTGAGCCCTCGCGGGGCTCGGATGACACGTGGTTTCTTCGTCATGACAAGTGGGCGATTCTCAATACAGGACGCCTCCCGCCGTCTCCGCAGCGCTCACGAGCGACCCGTCGCGCACGAGGACCAGCGCTGTTTGAATATCGTTGTGAAATAGGCGGTCCGCTTCGGCGAAGGCCAGCGAGCGGCGCACTTCGGCGTGCGCGGCCTCGACGCCGCGTCCGGCCTTCAGCGGATGAATAAAATCGAGAGCCTGCGCAGCGCACATCACCTCGATCGCGAGCACGGTCTCCACGTTCGCCACCACTTCGAGCAGCTTCGTCGCCGAGATCGAACCCATCGACACGTGGTCCTCTTGGCCGAGCGAACTCGGGATCGAGTCGACCGAGGCCGGATGCGCGAAGATCTTGTTCTCCGACACCAACGCCGCCGCCGTGTATTGCGGCAGCATGAAACCGGAATTCAAGCCCGTGTCGCTCATCAGGAACTTCGGCAATTTCACGTCGCCCATGGTGTCGCCACCGAGGAGCAGATAAATCCGCCGCTCCGCAATCGACGCGATCTCTGCCGTGGCGATCGCCAGAAAATCGAGCGCGAACGCCAGCGGTTCTCCATGAAAATTACCGCCGCTGACGACATCGCCGTTGGGAAACACCAGCGGGTTGTCGGTCACCGAATTGATCTCAATCTCCACCGTCGCGATGGCCTGGCGCACGGCATCGCGCACGGCCCCGTGCACCTGCGGCACGCAGCGGAGCGAATACGGATCCTGCACCTTTCCACAGTTCAAATGAGAGGGCAGAATCTCCGAATCAACCAGCAGACGCCGCACATTCTCGGCCGCTTCGATCTGTCCCGGATGGGGCCGAGCGGCATGAATCCGCGCATCGAAAGGCGTGGCGCTCGCCCGCATCGACTCGAGCGTCATCGCCGCCGTGATGTCGGCCACCTTGAGCAAATCTTGGATGCGGAGCAGCAGATGCACCGCGTGTCCCGCCATGAACTGCGTTCCGTTGATCAGCGCGAGCCCCTCCTTCGCCTTGAGCCTGAGCGGCTCCAGCTGCAAGGCCGCAAGCGCGTCGGTCGCGGACACTTTCTTCCCGTTCATGATCACATCGCCAAGTCCGAGCAGAGGTAACGTGAGGTGCGCCAAGGGCGCGAGATCGCCGGACGCTCCGAGTGAGCCTTTTGAAAAGACCACTGGGCTGATCCCCGCGTTGTAGAACCGCAGCAGGTAGTCGATCAGCACCGGTCGCACGCCAGACAGACCCAGCGAGAGCGCATTGATCTTGAGCAGGATCATCAGTTGGACGATCTCCGGATCCACTTCGCGCCCCACCCCGACGGCGTGACTGAGGATCAAGTTCTCCTGCAACTTATCAACGTCAGCCGCCGGGATCCGGGCGTGGGCGAGAATGCCGAAACCAGTGTTGATGCCGTAATAGGATCGCTCTCCTGCTTGAAGCCTCTCCACCACGGCGCGCGAGGCCACGACTTTCTGGTGGGCGTCAGCCGTGAGATCCAGCTTCGCCAAGGTGCGGCGCAGGGCGCGAATGACTGTCAGCGTCAGGCCTTGGCCATTGATTAAATGGGTTTCCGACATAGGGGGTAGACTTCGACCTCACCCTGCCAACCCGACTCTCACTCGCAAGCGCCGCCCTTCCTAGGGAGGTTGAATAGTCCTTACGGACGATACTCCCCGCCGTTATACTGCGTAAAAATGAAACGCGGCTTTGCGCCCGGAGGAGTTTCCGCTAGGGTGACCTCCATGTCTGACCTATCTGACCTCTACCAACAGGTCATCCTCGACCACAATCGCCGCCCGCGGAACCGCGGCAAGCTGCCCACCGCCACCCGGGTGGCTCATGGGGACAACCCCTCTTGCGGCGATCAGTGCAGCGTCTACTTGAATTTCGATGGCGATAAGATTCAGGAAATCACCTTCGACGGGTCCGGCTGCGCCATCTCGCAGGCCAGCGCGTCGTTGATGACTACCCAGCTCAAGGGCAAGTCAGCCGCTGAGGCGGAAGTGCTCTTTAAAGAATTCCACGAGATCGTGACTTCCGGTAAAGAGCCGGAAGAGATCAGCGACGTCGCGGCGTTCGCCGGGGTCCACGCCTTCCCTGCCCGCATCAAGTGCGCGACGCTCGGCTGGCACGCCGCCCTCAACGCCCTCAAAGGCGACCCCGTCCCGGTCACCACCGAGACTCACCAAGACTAACTGGCGTCACCTTTATGGCCAACTGGCAAAACGTCCGCGCCGATTTTCCGGTGCTGCACCAACAAGTTAACGGCAAGCCGCTTGTCTACCTCGACAACGCCGCCACCGCTCAGAAACCGCGCAGCGTGATCGACGCACTCGTGCACTACTATGAGCACGACAACAGCAACGTGCATCGCGGTCTCCACACCCTGTCGATGCGCGCGACCAACGGCTATGAAGGAGCCCGCACGCGAATCGCCCAGTTCATCAACGCCGTCGATCCGGCGGAGATAATCTTCACCCGCGGCACCACCGAGAGCATCAATATCGTGGCGCGCAGTTGGGGTCACGCTCATCTCAAGCCCGGCGACGTCGTGCTCACGACGGAGATGGAGCATCACTCCAACCTCGTGCCTTGGCAGCAGGCGGCCAAGGCCAGCGGCGCGACGATCAAGTATGTACCCGTGCTCGGCGAGAATGCGGAAGGCGGCCTCGATCTCGCGGCCCTCGATCAACTGCTCACGCCCGAGGTGAAGCTCTTCGCTTTCACCCACATTTCCAACTCCCTCGGGACGATCAATCCCGTCAACGAACTCTGCCGACGCGCCCGCGCGGTCGGAGCGATCACGGTGATCGACGCCGCTCAGTCGGTCGGCCACGCCGTCGTCGACGTGCAAGCGATCGACTGCGACTTCCTCGCGTTTTCCGGACACAAGATGTGCGGCCCCACCGGCATCGGCGTGCTCTACGGCAAACATGCTCTGCTCGACAAACTCGCGCCGGATGAAACCGGCGGCGGCATGGTCGTCACGGTGGATTATGAGGGTGCCACTTGGAAACCCTCGCCCGAGCGCTTCGAGGCCGGCACCCCCAACGTCGCCGATGCGATCGCGCTCGCGGCCGCCTGCGATTACCTCGACTCACTCGACCGCGCGGCCATCGCCAAGCACTCCAACGAGCTCGGCCAACTCGCTTATCAAAAGCTCAGCCAGCTGCCCGGCATTCGCTTGCTCGGCCCGACTGGCGAACGCGCGGGCCTAGTCAGTTTCGCGTTTGGCGACGTCCACGCCCACGATGTGGTGACATTTGCCGATGAAGACGGCCTCGCCCTGCGCGGCGGCCATCACTGCAACCAGCCGTTAATGCGCAAGCTCGGGTTGACCAGCACGACCCGCGCGAGTTTTTATCTCTACAATACCGCAGAAGAAATCGACTTGCTCGTCGTTTCGCTCGAGCGAATCCAAAGATTCTTCGGCGGCGCTTGAACGGGCTCAGACCCGCGGCGCAATCCGACGCTGACGGCGGACCGCCAGCTTGTGCAGTAGGAGGTCAAACCGGCGGCGGTGCAGTTCGCCGTCGAGCACATCGTAGTGCTGAGGCACGATCCATCGCGGATTGAGTTGCCGCGCTTTCTCCAAACTTTCGAGCATCATCACCGGATCGGTGTTCAAGATCGACGGCGGCAGATGCACATTGAAAAAGTAGCTCGCGAAGAGATCGCCGCTGAAAAGCAAATCGTGGTGAGCGCTGTAAAAGCCGCAATGCCCCAACGTGTGTCCCGGCAGATGGATTACGCGCAAACCGCCCCAGAAGGGGAGCTCATCTCCATCAGCGATCGCCACATCGATCCGCGCCGACCGACCGACGCCCAGCACACGGCGGCCCGCGCGCTCCAGTCTCCCGCACCAGCGATTGAGTCCCGCATAGGGAAACGTGCCGTCGATGTGGGTCTGCTCCAACGGGTGTGCGTAAATCGGCGCGCCTGTCCATCCCTTGGCCCACGCGAGATTGCCCGCATGATCGAGATGGCCATGCGTCAGCAAAATCGCCTTCACATCAGCGGGGCCCAGACCCAGCCGACGAAGCAATCGTCGGATGAGGAAGGGCTCACCCACGAGGCCTGTGTCCAACAGCACGACCTCGCCACGCTCATCCACCAACACATGGCAGCAACCCATCACGCCCCGAATCGTGTGAAGGCCTACCGGAACGTTTTTCACAGGAAAAAGCGCTCCCACAGGAATCCGACGGCTCCGCACGCCACGATCACCGACACGAGGTCGATCTTGGTCCATTGGAGCACCGCCAGAGCGCCCCCAGCCAGCGTCAGGGCAAACCAATCGACTCCTCCCGAGACCGGCAGGAGCACATGCCAACCAAACCACACCGTCAGGTTGAGGATCACCCCGACCACTGCGGCCGTCACGGCCGCCAGTGCCGCCTTGAGCCGTTCGTCATTCTGCGCCCTTTCGACCAATGGCGCGCCGATAAGAATGAAGAGATAGGTCGGCACAAACGTGACCCAGGTGGTGATCAGCGCCCCGAGCGTCCCCCCGGCCAGCAGCGAGAATCCCTCGGGGTGCTGCCACCCCGCGACAAACCCGACGAACTGCACGACCATAATCAGCGGCCCCGGGGTCGTCTCCGCGAAAGCCAGCCCATCGAGCATCTGCCCCGCGCTCAGCCAGTGAAAATTCTCCACGGCCTGCTGCGCCACATAGGGCAGCACCGCGTAGGCCCCGCCAAAGGTCACCACCGCCGCCTTACTGAAAAACCATCCCAATTGAGTGTAGGTGCTCCCCCAGCCGAGGGAAACGCCCGCCACGACCACGGGGGCGAACCAGACTGCGCCGCCGATCACGGTGGTTCGAGCGATCCGCCGCCAGTCAATCGGCGTCGCGACCGCGAGGGGACCGGCAGGCTTCGCCGCTCCGATCCCGAATTGCCGCGGGGCGAGACGCCCGCCAACGAAGCCCACCGTCAGCGCGCCAAAGACGATCAGCGGAAACGGCCAATGCAAAAAATAGAGCGCCACAAACGCCACGGACGCCATGCCCCAAGCTGTCGGTGTTTTCAACGCCCGGCGCCCCACGCGCAGGAGGGCCACTGCCACGATCGCGAGGACTGCCGCCTTCAAGCCATGAAACACGGCCGCGACCGCGGGCACCGCTCCAAACATCAGGTAGAACCAACTCAAGCCCCACAGAATCACGATGCTCGGCACGATGAACAAGATTCCCGCCGCCAACGCGCCCCGCACGCCGTGCAGCAACCATCCGCAATAGGCCGCGAGCTGGGTCGCTTCGGGTCCCGGCAGCAGCATGCAAAAATTCAACGCGTGCAAAAACTGTGGCTCGCCGATCCATTTCTTCCGCTCGACGAGTTCGCGATGCATCACCGCGATTTGCCCCGCAGGCCCGCCAAAACTGATGAAGCCCAGCTTCACCCAAAATTTAAGAGCTTCCCGAAAAGTCGGCGCACGCATTCGCCCACTCAAACTGGTCGGACGACGACGGCGAGAACGTTTTGCCTAGCCGACAAATCGCACCGCCGCCGCAATCAGGAGCGTGGCACCAATCAACGTGACCCCGATCGGCAGCAAACGGGCCATCCGCAGCTGACGAGCCATCTTCGTTGCGGAGATTTTGCCGTCCTTGTGGCTCTCCTCAATCGACGAAAACCGTTGGTGCAAATCCCATTGCATCCACACGGCGAGCAAGCTCATGCCGATTCCTCCCAACAATAAAATTTCAGTCAGTGATTCTTTCACAGGGATAAGCCTCAATCTCAAAAACCAGCGGCGTTTGTTAATAATGGCGAGTATTTAGTGAGGCATAATTCCTATAGGCCTACCGGTCGCCGTTCAGGCATTGTTTTTTAAAACGACTAATGTTTGCATCACTTGCGTGACTACCCCCCCTGAGCGAAACGGACATTCTTGCGATCACTCGGCCGCACCGGAACCTCCTGACCTACTACGTGCTGGCTTGCCTCGCTTTCCCACCCGCTTTTCCGTTTCTCATCCTGCCCGCGTGGTTCCGCTATCACACGATGCGGTATCAGTTCACTGATGAGGGCATCTCGATGCGCTGGGGGATTCTTTTCCGTCGAGAAGTGATCATCAATTACGCCCGAATTCAGGATATTCATCTGCGGTCCAACCTCGTCGAACGCTGGTTGGGGCTCGCCCGCATCCTCGTGCAAACCGCCAGCGGCAGCTCCGGCGCCGAGATGGCCTTGGAAGGAATCCGCGAGTTCGAAGACGTGCGCGATTTCCTCTATTCAAAAATGCGCGGAGTGAAGGACCAGCCCGCGGCCGCTCAGTCCAACGACGCCACGACCGACCGCGAGCTCGCCACCACCCTGCGCGAGGTAGCAGGTGAACTCCGGGCGATCCGCGAAACGCTCTCCCAGCCGAAGGAGACCCGCCATGATTGACGGAATCCGCCGCCAGATTCTGCGCTTCACGAAGGGGCCCGCCACCCCCACACCGCCGACGGGCGCACCCGGTTCGATACGAGTTTTTCGCGCCGGACCCAATTACTACAAGATTCTCCTCGTCGGATGGAGCGTGGCCCAAATCGGCGCGATCGTCGGCATCGTCTTTTCGCTGTGGTTTCTGCAGCGAGTCGACGCGGCCATCAATCAACCCACCCCGCCAGCCGCGGCCCAACCAGTGACGGCGCACGCGCCCACCGAATCAGTCGAGGCTACGGAAACCACGGAGGGCACGGAAATCGTCCAGGCGTCGGCAACGAATGTCGAAAAGAAGGTTCGTCTCGCCAAACGCAAGGGAGAGAAGGAACTCGCTATGATGATTGCGGGTTGGCCGAGCTGGACCATCGCTCTGCTCCATTGGGCGGAATACGCCGCGATCATCGCCTTTCTGCTGCAGATTCCCGTCACGCTCATCGCCGTGCGGCTCGAATATGAACAGCATTGGTATATTGTAACCGATCGCAGTTTGCGGATTCGCACGGGATTGGTGTCCATTCAGGAGTCGACGATGAGCTTCGCCAATCTCCAACAGGTCGAGGTAAAGCAGGGTCCCTTGCAACGTTTGCTCGGCATCGCCGATGTGCGCGTGCAATCGGCTGGCGGCGGCGACCACCACGGCAAGGGCTCCCAAGACTCGATGCACCTCGGCATCTTTCACGGTGTCGAGAATCCGACCGAGATCCGTGACCTCATTCTCGCCCGCCTGCGGCGTTTCCGCGAATCCGGCCTCGGCGATCCCGACGATTCATCGGCAACCGCTCCGATCGACGCAGCGTCCTCCCTCCCGTCGAATGCCGACACGGCGACGGCGGCCCGTGAGCTCCTCGCCGAAGCCCGCGCTCTGCGCACGCACTTTCAGGGTTAGCGCGATTTCCCCCGGTCGACGATCCATGCCATCGCCTTGGACGTGAGCTTGTCCAGCGCCACGACGCTCTGCTCGATGTGCTCCTCCTTGGTGTCTTCGATCTTGTTGTGGCTGATCCCGTGAAGGCTTTGCACAAAGATCATCACCGTCGGCACGCCCGCCCCGCAGGGCTCAGCCGCATCGTGGAGCGGCCCCGACGGTAGACGATGAGACGTGCCGCACGTCTCTTTGATGGCCGCATCGCACAGCTCGATTAGATCGGGATGGAACGGCCGCGGCTCGATTTGCCACAAGCGCTCCCATGACACCGACACGTTGCCTTCAGCAGCGAAGCGCTCACTCGCCGTCCGCGCTTCGTCGAGCATCTGCGCCAACGCCGCGGCATCGAGGTGGCGTTGATCCAGCGTGATCCGGCACTCCTCGACCACACTCGTCACAATGCCCGGCTTGGTCGTGCACGAGCCGATCGTGCACACCCCGCCGTGGCGATCGGTGATCCCATAAATTTCCGAGCTCATCTTCGCCGCCGCGAGCAACGCATCCTTGCGCCGGTTCATCGGCGTGCTGCCCGAGTGCGCCGCCTGTCCGTGAAAAGTGATCGCGTGCCGCTCCACCCCAAACGTCCCCTGCACGGCGCCGAGCGGCAGGTCGAGATCGAGCAGCACCGGACCTTGCTCGATGTGCAATTCGAGATAGGCCGCCGCATTCGTCCGCTCCACCCCGCTGTCCTTCACCATGTCAAAATCGATGCCCACCGCTCGCAGCGCCTCCGGCAGCGCGATCCCATCCTGATCCTTCAGACCTCGCGCCTCATCCATGTCGAGTTGGCCCGACCACGCCGACGAGCCAAATAGACTTTTCCCAAACCGCGCCCCCTCCTCGTCTGCCCAATCGACAAGGCGCACCGTCACCGGCGGCTTCCCGTCATACTCCTCATTCAACCGGCGCAAAACCTCGACACCTGCCAACACATTCAAACACCCATCGAGCCAGCCACCGTTTGGCACCGAGTCCATGTGGCCGCCAATCAACAACGCTTGATCGGACTCACCCTTCATCGTGGCCCACGTGTTGCCCGCGGCATCGTCGTGCACTTCGACCGGCAGGTCATCGAGCTTGGCGCGCAACCACGCGCGGGCTTCGGTCCAGAGCGGAGTGAAAGCTACGCGCTGTGCGCCATTCGCATCGCCAGTGAGGCGGCGCAGGTCCTTGAGTTCTTCTACCGTGCGATGGGGATCGAGGGGCATAATGCGAGGGGGTTGTTCGAGTGGTCGTCGCGTGAGCAACAAACCGCGAAAATTGCGGGGCCTAAATACTGCTTGGAAATTATGACATAATTCGCAGCATACAACCTACCAAATTACTCTTTCCCCAATTCCTGAAGGTGTCCGCGATGCGGTCCTGGGAATAGCCGGCCAAAGTTGACTGACTTCCCTCGTGTTGTTTAGCGCGAAGACTTCGGGTTCACCCCAGGAGAATACCTATGCCCACACTTGCAACGATGGTCGATGGTCTGAAACTTCCCAACCCCTTTGTCATCGGCTCCGGCCCCCCCGGCACCAATTTGAGTGTGATCAACCGAGCCTTCCGCGAGGGCTGGGGTGCCGTCATCGCCAAGACCGTCAGTCTCGACGCCTCGAAGGTCACCAACGTTTCTCCGCGCTACGCCAAGCTTCACGCCAAAGATGGCGAAGTCATCGGTTGGGAAAACATCGAGCTGATTAGCGACCGGCCCTTCCGCATTTGGGAAGACGAGTTCAAACGCTGCAAAGACGCCCAGCCCCCGGGCGCGCTCATCGCCTCGATTATGGAAGAATATAATCGGGACGCGTGGATCGAGCTCGTCCAACGCTGCGAGGCCGCCGGCGTGGATGCCTTCGAACTCAATTTCTCGTGCCCCCACGGCTTGCCCGAGCGTCGCATGGGTGCCGCGATGGGACAGGATCCCGACATCCTCGAGGAGGTTTGCGGCTGGGTGAAGTCTGCCGCGACCAAGCCATTCTGGGCGAAGATGACGCCTAACATCACCCACATCGAAGAGCCCGGCCGCGCCGCCCTTCGCGGGGGAGCCACTGGGCTCAGCGCGATCAACACCATTCGCAGCGTCTGCGGCGTCAACCTCGACACCCTTCGCCCTGATCCCTGCGTCGAGGGTTATACGACTCCGGGCGGTTATTCGTCAAAGGCCGTCAAGCCCATCGCGCTTTGCATGGTCATGGAGCTCGCCACGATGATCCGCGCGGAGTTCCCCAACCGTTCCCTTTCAGGCCTCGGCGGGATCGAGTCCGGCGAAGACGCCGCGCAGTTTATTCTTCTCGGCGCGGACACCATCCAAGTCTGCACCGGAGTCATGAAATTCGGTTACGAGTCCGTCAAACCCATGTGCGACCAACTCCTCGCATTCATGGCGAAGCATCAGTTCGAAACGCTCGACGACTTCAAGGGCAAGAGCCTCCCCTACTTCACCACCCACGCCGACCTCGTCAAACGCCAGACCGAGCGTAAGGCCGCCCAAAAGGTCGCCGCAGCCGATGCCGCCTCCAAAGTCGTCAAGTCCGACGGCGAATGGTCCGGCGACGATTTCGTCAAGCAATCCGACGCGCTCTCCAAGGGCTGACCTGAGCACCACGTCGCGGCTCTCACGATGCAAAATAGATCCCGGCCGGAGGATTAGGGTGGCCCCATTAACCAGCCATTCGCCGTCCGGTCTTCCTTTTGCTCTCTAAAATCCTTGATCAGTTTCATAGACCCTCATGAACCCATCTCTCACTCCCTGCCCCCTGTTTATCAACGGCGAATGGCTTACGCCCAAGGTTGCCTCCACGCCGGTCTATAATCCCTCCACGGGCGAGGTCATCGCGGAGTGTCCGGCAGGTGGACCCGCCGAGGTCAACGCCGCCGTCGAGGCCGCCCACGCCGCGTTTCCCGCTTGGCGCGACACGCCACCGGTCGAGCGAGCGCGCTTGTTCTTTCGTTTCCGCCAGCTGGTCGAGGCCAACTTCGACCTGTTCTGCCAAACCGTCTCGCGCGAGCACGGCAAGACTCACATCGAAGCGCGCGGCTCGATCTTTCGCGGACTCGAGAATATCGAATACGCCTGCGGCATTCCCACGCTCCTTTTCGGCGATTCCCTCCGCAATATCGCGCGTGGCGTCGATTGCGATACGCTCAACATGCCGCTGGGCGTGTGCGTGGGCATCACGCCGTTCAATTTTCCCGTCATGGTCCCGTTGTGGATGTTTCCGACCGCTCTCGCCTGCGGCAACACCTTTGTCTTGAAGCCAAGCGAGAAGGTCCCACTTAGCGCGATTCTCTTGGGTAAACTCCTCGAAGAAGCCGGCGTGCCCAAGGGCGTGTTCAACATTGTGCACGGCGGGCGCGCCTCCGTCGACGCCCTCCTCACCCACCCGAAGGTCAAGGCGATCTCGTTTGTCGGCTCCACCCCCATCGCCAAATACATCTACGAAACCGGCATCAAGCACGGGAAGCGCGTCCAAGCCAACGGCGGAGCAAAGAACTACATCGTCGTCATGCCCGACGCCGATATCGCCAAGACGGTCGAGAATCTCGCGACCGCCGCGTTTGGTTGCGCTGGCGAACGCTGCATGGCCGGCTCCACCGCGATCACCGTCGGAGCCGCGGGGGACCTCGTCATGCCCGAGCTCATCAGGACCGCCCGCGCAATCAAGGTCGGTCCAACCGATCGCACCGCGCAACCCGACATGGGCCCGGTCATCACCGGTGCGCATCGCGACCGCATCATGAGCTTGCTCGCCACTGGCGAAAAGGAAGGTGCCAAAGTCGTGGCCGACGGTCGCGGGGTGAAAGTCCCCGACGCCCCCAACGGCTTCTATGTGGGAGCCACCGTCGTCGACGGCGTGGAAAACCGCACCACCCTCTCCCGCGAGGAAGTCTTCGGCCCCGTCCTCAATGTCATGCGGATGGACGACCTTGATTCAGCGATCGAACAGACTAACCAATCCGCCTTTGGCAACGGGGCCGCGATCTTCACCAACAACGGCCGCGCCGCGCGCGAGTTCACCATGCGCGTGAAAGCCGGCATGGTCGGCGTCAACGTCGGCGTTCCCGCCACTATGGCGATGTTCCCGTTCACCGGCTGGGACGATTCGTTCTACGGCGACCTCCACATTCAAGGCAAAGAAAGCATCCAATTTTATACTCAGCAAAAAGTCGTCAGCAGCCGCTGGTTTGGTGGCGACGTCGGCGATGTGTGGAAAAAATAACCCCCAGCTTTCTGACCCTAGATGATCACGGATATCGGCCCGATCTTCACACCCGGCCATCCGTGTGATCCGTAATTAACAACACTTCCCTATGGCTCTTCTAATCAAAAATGGTGAGATCGTGACCGCCGACAGTCGCTACGTCGCAGACATCTACTGCGAAGGCGAAACCATCACGCGGATTGATCGCAACCTCTCGGCCCCCGCCGGGACGGAGGTGATCGATGCGGCGGGGAAATATGTTTTCCCCGGCTTCATCGACCCCCATGTGCACATCTACCTGCCGTTCATGGGCACGGTATCGAAGGATACTTATGAGACGGGCTCGCGCGCCGCGCTCATCGGCGGCACTACGACCCTCATCGAGATGTGCTGCCCCGCCCGCAAGGACGAAGCCCTCGCCTCGTTTGACCTCTGGATGTCGAAGGCGGTGGGCAAGTCGGCCTGCGATTTCAGTTTCCACATGGGAGTGACCAAATTCGACGATACCACGGAAGCGCAGCTCCGGGAAATCGTCGCGCGCGGGATCAGCTCGTTCAAAATCTTCCTCGCTTACAAGGGAGCTTTCGGGGTCGACGACACGGAGCTCTACCGCACGCTGAAACTCGCGAAGGAGCTCGGCGTCGTCGTGACCGCGCATTGCGAGAATGAGACCCTCGTGGCCGAACGCTGTCGGGAGCTCCTCGCCGCCGGCAAGACCGATCCCGGCCAACATCACGAGAGCCGCCCGCCCGCCGTCGAGGCCGAGGGCGTGCACCACCTGATGACTTTCGCCGAGCTAACCGGTGCCGCGACTTACATCGTGCATCTCAGTTGTCGGGAAGCCCTCGACCAAGCGATCGCAGCGCGGCAGCGCGGCGTGCGCGTCGGCATCGAGACGCTCATCCAATACCTCACCCTCGACAAATCTTATGCCGAGCGACCGGATTTCGAGGGCGCGAAATACGTGATGTCACCTCCCCTGCGCGATGTGAGTAACCAAGCCGTGTTGTGGAACGGCCTCCGCGACGGGCTTATCAACACGGTCGCCACCGACCATGCGCCCTTCGATTTTCACCAGCAGAAATCGATGGGTAAAGATGACTTCACGAAGATCCCCAACGGAATCCCGTCACTCGAAGAACGCGTCAACCTCCTCTACACGCATGGCGTGAAAACTGGTCGGATCGACCTTCACACCTTCGTCAATGTCGCGAGCACGGCCGTCGCCAAGCAGTTCGATCTGTTCCCGCGCAAGGGCTCGATCCAACCCGGAGCCGACGCAGACCTCGTAGTCTTTGATTCCGACTATCGCGGCACGATCTCCGTCAAGACTCAGCACATGAACGTCGACTACAGCGCCTTCGAGGGCTGGCCGTTGGAGGGACGCGCGAGCGTGGTGACGGTGCGCGGACAAGTCGCCGCTCGCGACGGTCAGTTCTGCGGCACACCCGGTCGCGGTCAGTTTCTCCAACGCACCCCGAGTCACTTCTAACCCAGCCGGTTCGCTCCTCCACCCATGTCCGACGCATCCTCTTCCTCCCCGGCCGATCATCGCCTGAGCAACGACGAACTCGCCCCGGTGCCGCTGGAGCGGCGCACATGGACGACGTGGAACATCGCCGCGCTCTGGGTCGGCATGAGCGTCTGCATCCCCACCTACATGCTCGCGTCGAGTTTGATCAGCGGCGGCATGAACTGGTGGCAGGCCGTGCTTACCGTGTTCCTGGGCAATCTCATTGTGCTGATTCCGATGGTGCTCAACGCCCACGCGGGCACGAAGTATGGCATCTCGTTCCCGGTCTTCGCCCGCGCGTCGTTCGGGGTATTTGGGGCCAACATTCCCGCGATCCTGCGCGCCATCGTCGCCTGCGGCTGGTTCGGCATCCAAACGTGGATCGGTGGCCGGGCGATCTACAAGTTCGCCCTCGCCCTCATCCCGAGTCTCGCGAACGCGCCGCCGCTCCCCGTGATCGACATCAACGCCGCCCAACTCATCTGCTTCTTGTTTTTCTGGGCGCTCAACGTCTGGATCTTCTGGCGGGGGATGGAGTCGATTCGTTCCGTCGAAGACTGGGGCGCTCCGCTCCTCCTCATCATCGGCGTCGCTTTACTCGGCTGGGCTTACTTCAAGGCAGGCGGGTTCGGCCAGATGCTCGGCCAACCGTCGCGCTTCGCCACGAATGCCGACTTCTGGAAATTCTTTGTCCCCGGCCTCACCGGCATGGTCGGCTTCTGGGCCACACTCTCGCTCAACATCCCCGACTTCACGCGCATGGCCCGTAGTCAAAAAGATCAAATGCTCGGCCAGGCGCTCGGTCTCAACACGACCATGCCGTTCTACGCGTTCATCGGCGTCGCCGTCACCAGCGCCACCGTGGTGATCTTTGGCGAGACCATCTGGGATCCCATCGAGCTGATGTCCCGCTTCGATAATGTCATGCTCACCCTCGTCGCCATGTTCGCGCTCACGCTTGCCACGCTGACGACCAACCTCGCCGCCAACGTCGTCTCGCCCGCCATCTCGTTCTCCAACCTCGCCCCTCACCTGATCAGTCGACGCATGGGCGGAATCATCACGGGCGTCATCGGCATTCTCATGATGCCTTGGAAACTCGTCGCTGACCCCTCGGGCTACATCTTCACGTGGCTGATTGGCTACAGCGCCCTGCTCGGCCCCATCGGCGGCATTCTGATCGCCGACTATTTTGTCGTGCGCCGCACCGAGTTGAATCTGGCAGACCTCTACCGCACGAAGGGCGAATACAGCTATCGCCGTGGCTTTAACCCCGTCGCGATCGCCGCGCTCATCATTGGCATTCTGCCCAACGTCCCCGGATTCCTCGGCACCATTCAAGTCGTCGACGGCGTCGGCCAAGTTTGGATGACGCTCTACAGCTACGCGTGGTTCAACGGCTTCGGCCTCGCCTTCCTTTCCTACCTGCTGCTCCGCCGGCTCTTTGCCAAAAATTGACGTTCGGGTGATGCCCGCGGCCCTTCGTTCTATTTTCTTTTCCCCATGAAAATTATCTCGCTCCCCCCCTGCAATCATCAACCTGCTTCCTATGCCGGTCCGTCGGCCGAGCACGTGCTCGCGCTGCGTCAACAATACCTCAACCCCGGCATCATGCTGTATTACAAGCAGCCGATCATGGTGGTGGAGGGAAAGATGCAGTATGTCTGGGACCACACGGGCAAGCGCTACCTCGATGGACTCGGCGGCATCGTCACCGTCAGCGTCGGGCATTGCCACCCACACGTCGTCGCGGCCGCCACCAAACAGAACGAAACTCTCCAGCACGCCACCACGCTCTATTTGCATCCGAACATCGCGGAGTATGCCGAGAAACTCGCATCGAAGCTGCCCGGCGATCTCAAGGTCTGCTATTTCGTCAACTCCGGCTCCGAGGCCAACGACCTCGCCCTGTTGATGGCCCGCCTCTACACCGGCAACTACGACCTCATCGCCCTGCGCAACGCCTACCACGGGGGCAACGCCTCCGGCATGGGCGTCACCGCTAATAGCAATTGGAAGTTTAATGTGCCGCACAGCTTCGGCGTTCATCACGCGCAAGCGCCCTACCCTTATCGCGGCGCCTACGGCTACGACGATCCCGAGGCCGGCCGGAAGTATGCCGACGATGTGAAGCAGGTCATCGACTACACCACGCCGGGCAAGGTGGCCGCATTCATCGCCGAATCGATCCAAGGCGTCGGCGGTTTCGTCGAGTTTCCTCAAGGTTATTTGAAAAACGCCTACGCCCATGTCCGCGCCGCCGGCGGCGTGTGCATTGCCGATGAGGTGCAAACGGGGTTCGGACGGACCGGCTCGCACTACTGGGGCTTCGAGACCCAAGACGTCATCCCCGACATCGTCACCATGGCGAAGGGGATCGGCAATGGCGCGCCTCTCGGAGCCGTCGTCACCACGCCGAAGATCGCCGCGATGCTCGCGCAGAAAACTCACTTCAACACCTTCGGCGGCAACCCTGTCGTCGCCGCCATCGGTCACGCCGTGCTCGAGGTCATTGATCGCGAAATGCTCCAAGCCAACTGTCTCCGGCTCGGCACCCGCATCCTCGCGGGCTTGAATCAACTGAAAGCCAAGTATCCGGTGATCGGTGACGTGCGCGGGCGTGGCCTGATGCTCGCCATCGAATTCGTCAGCGACCCCGCGACCAAAGCCCCCGGCAAGGAAGCCTGCGCTCAAGTGGTCGAGAACGCTCGCGAGCTCGGACTCCTCCTCGGCAAGGGGGGACTCTGGGGTCAGACGATTCGGTTTGCTCCACCGATGAACATCACCGAAGCCGACGCCGATTTTCTCCTCGCTGTGCTCGATGAAGCCATCGGCGCGGTGTAAGGACCGTCGCTCCGCTCACCCTCGCAACTTCAGCAACCGCTCCCCCGCCGCGTGCAGGGTGGCGGGGCGCTTGGCGAAATTGAGTCGGATGAAACGGTTCTCCCCGTGGGCAAAAAAACTCGAGCCCGGCACCGGCGCGACGCCGATCTCCTTGGTCATCCAGTGGGAGAATTCGATGTCGCTCGCGTAGCCGAACCGCGAGATGTCGACCATCACGAAGTAGGCGCCCTCGGGCGTCGAATACGGCAGTCCGATCCGGTCGAGGTAGCCGAGCAGCACGTCGCGCGACGCGGCATACTCGTTCGCCAAGTCCGCGTAATAACTCATCGGAAAATTGAGTGCGGTCACCACCGCGTGTTGCAGCGGCGCAGCGGCCCCCACTGTGAGGAAATCGTGCACCTTGCGGGCCTGCGCGATGATCGCCGGAGCTGCTTGCACATACCCCAAGCGCCAGCCCGTGATTGAGAATGTCTTGGACAGCGACGAGCACATCAACGTGCGCGCCGCCATGCCGGGCAGCGTGCAGAAATAGGTGTGAACATGCGGAGGAAAGACGATGTGTTCATATACCTCGTCGGTAAGCACAAAGACATCAAACTCCTCGGCGAGGGCAGCGATCTGCAGCAGTTCTTCGCGCGTAAAAACCCGGCCACAGGGATTCGACGGATTGCAGAGCACAAAGGCCTTCAGGCCGCTGGTAAAAGCACGCCGCAATTCGTCCGGATCAAATCGGTAGTGCGGCGGGTGCAGCGGCACATGCACGACCTCCGCCCCCGCCAAAATCGCATCGGCGTTGTAGTTCTCATAGAACGGCGAGAAGAGCCCCACCTTGTCGCCGGGATCGCAGACCGTCATCATCGCGACCATCATTGCCTCGGTCGCGCCGCAGGTGACCACAAGTTCGCGTTCGGCGTCGACCGGCACGCCGAGGAACCGCGTGAGTTTCGCTCCAAGCGCGTGCCGCAGCTCTGGGGCACCCCACGTGACGGCGTATTGGTGTCGATGGGCGTCCATCGCGTCCTTGGCCGCCGCGATGAGGTCCGCTGGGGGATCCCAATCAGGAAAACCCTGCGCGAGATTGATCGCGCCATGGGCCGAGGCGACGCGAGACATCTCGCGGATAAGCGACTCCGTGAAACGGGCGGTGCGGCGCGAAGTCGCGGGCATGGGTCAGGGGATTTTCAGCTCCATGCCGATCTGCAACGAATTCTCGTTGGGCATCACATCGCGATTGGCCAAATAGATGTCCCTCCACTTGGACCGATTCCCGTAATACTGCTGCGCGAGGACGAAGAGCGTGTCGCCTTTCACCACGATGTGCTTGCGCACATTACCGGCGGTCGGCCGCGTGGGCTCGCGGCGGACGGTCTCAACCGGTTCATTCTCCGCAGGGAGTGGTGCCATCGAGATCGGCGAGATGTCGTCAGGAGCCACGTAGGCGGGTGTCGAGTTCACTTGCGCCGTGCTTTCGGTGATCATCGGCAGCTCCATCGAACCCGTGCGAGGCGGCACAGCATTGCCTCGGGCCCGGGCCAGCGTGTCCTTGAGCTGGTCGTTCTCGCGCTGCAATCGGGCGATCTGGTCGATCATGTTCATGCGATCCGATTGGTTCTCCATCGGGTTCGCCGGGAGAGTGCGCGCAAACTCGCGTTTCGCACTCTCCACCAAGCCGCGCACTTGGGGTGCCTGCGGGGAGTTGGGCTGACGCTCGAGATATTTGCGGAAGTGATAAATTGCCGCGAGCGGATCCTTGATCTGCTGCAGATGAATAATCCCTGCCTCCAAGTGGGATTCAGGAGCGGCGTCGCCCCGCTTTTCAATCACCCGCAGGTAGGAGGCGAGGGCTTCCTGCCCGCGACCTTGTTTCACCAAGCGCTGGCCGAGGCGATAATCTGACTCGTCAATCTCCGCGCCAGATGGCTTACTCGAATTGCGCTCGCAACCGGCAAGAACCATGAGCAGGGCTCCTAGGAGCAAGCTCAGCAGTCTTGAAGAGGGCGATCGAATTAGCATCTGGACGGAAAGGGATTGAACGACGAAGTCTAAGGCGTAAATTCCGCAACCTGTTTCCGCGACACAAACTCTAAATGCCCCTCACCCCGAAATCCATCCTCAGCCGAGCCCGGGCGTGCATTCGTGTTGAGGGGGAAGCCCTGGCCGAGACCGCCCGCGGGCTGGGTCCGGAGCTCGTGGAAACCGCCCTCGCAATCGAAGCCACGCTCGCTGCCCGCGGAAAACTCATTTTCAGCGGCGTCGGTAAGTCCGCCCATATCGCCCAGAAACTGGCCGGCACCTTCAACAGCACCGGCGTAACCTCGTGTTTTCTCGACTCCACTCAGGCCCTCCACGGCGACCTCGGCATCTGTCAGGCGGGCGATCTCGCGATTTTACTCAGCAACAGCGGGCAAACGGAGGAAGTGCTGAAACTGATTCCGGTGCTGAAGCGAGCTGGCGTCAAACTCGTCGCGTTCACGAGCGGGCCGACTTCCGACCTCGCCAAGAACTGCGACTACCGGCTCCTTTACCGCGTCCCCCGCGAAGCCTGCCCACTGGCCCTCGCTCCCACGGCAAGCACGACCGCGGCGATGGCCCTCGGCGATGCCGTCGCGATGGTGTTGTTGAAAGCCCGAGGGTTCACCCGCGACGATTTTGCCCGCAATCACCCGGGCGGAAACATCGGCGCCCTGCTGGTCAAGGTTTCCGATTTTATGCGCACTGGCGACCGCGCCCCGGTGTTGCGCGACTCCGTCACGACGCAAGAAGCCATCCTCGCGATGACCAAGGCGAAGAGCGGCAGCATTGCCCTCGTCAACGCCCGCTCGGGCAAACTCACCGGCATCCTGACCGACGGCGACTTCCGCCGCAGCGCCCTATCGGGTCCAGACTTTCTGCAGCAGCCCGTCGCAACCTTCATGACGTGCAAGCCGAAGACCATTGCCGAGGGAGCCCTCGGCGTCGATGCGCTCCGCCTGTTCGAAGCGCACCGCATTGACGATTTGATCGTCACTAATTCTCAAGGAAAGCCGGTCGGCATCGTGGACGGTCAAGACTTACCAAAACTCAAGATCGTGTGAAGAATCCCATTCGTATCGGCATCATCGGCATGGGCGGCTTCGCCGGTTGGCATCACGCCACGGTCGCCAAACTCGAAGAGCAAGGCCTCGCCAAACTTATCTGCACCTGCGACCCGCAGGCCGATTTGTTCACGACTGAACAGCAGAATTGGCAGTTGGCCGCGCGCGGCGTGAGCGTCTTCACCGACTACCGCCAAATGCTCGCGGTCAGCGGCCGGGATCTCGACCTCCTCGTGGTGCCGACTCCCATCAATCTGCATCAGGAGATGCATCAAGCTGGGGTGGATCTAGGCATCGCCGTTTATCTGGAAAAACCACCGACCCTCGACTACCGCGAACTTGAGTCGATGATCGCGGTCGATCGGCGCGCCGCCAAATCGACCCTCGTCGCGTTCAACTTCATCGTCGAACAGCCGCGCCTCGCCCTCAAGGAGCGCATCCTCGCCGGAGAGTTCGGAGCAGTGACTGGGGCAACCCTGATGGCCCAGTGGCCCCGACCGGCGGATTATTTTTCCCGCGCCCGCTGGGCCGGACGCCTCAAGATGGACGACCGCGTGGTCCTCGATTCGTGCTTCGGCAACGCTAACGCCCACTTCGTCCACAACATGCTTTTCTGGTTGGGCGAATCCCGACTTTCCAGCTGGGCGCAGATCAAGTCCGTGCGCGCCGAGCTCTACCGCGCGCACGCCATCGAAGGCGCCGACACGTTTTTTGTCGACGCCGAGACGCAATCGGGAGCGACCATCCGATTCGCCGTGACCCACGCTTGTGCGGGTGCGAGCAGCCACTGCGAAACGATCCTCTGCGAAAAGGCCGAACTGAGCTACATCGTGGGCAGCCATGCCGAGGTGCGGTGGCACGATGGACGGGTCGAGCGCATCGACATCGGGCAGTTCGACGGAGTTTACGAGAATCACCTCGCCTACCAGCGTTATCTGCTCGGCGAGACGACGCGCCCCGCCACCGGCCTGGTCGACTCACGCCCCTTCGTGATCCTCAACGATCTTGCGCATGTTTCGAGCGGGCAGATCACCTCATTCCCGGCGGACCGCCTGACCGATCTGCGCGATGAGAAGGAGCAGAAGGATTATATCAACGTCGCCGGGATGTCCGGAGCGATCGAACGATTCCTCCGCCAAGGCGAGTGGCCAGGTCCCAACGGATGGAACCGGTCCACGGGTGAAAAAGTGACTCCGGCCGATCTCGCACGCTTCCATCAGACCGTCGACGCGATGTTCGCCGCAGTGGCGCGTTGAAGTTTCGCGGAAGTTCCCGCAACCTCTGCTCATGGCCGTGCCGATATTTCACTATCAAGACACTTTCCCCCTCGGACCCGACGACACCGACTACCGCCTGCTCTCGAAAGAAGGCGTCACCACCGCCGAGTTTGAAGACCGGGAGATGCTAAAAGTCGCGCCGAGCGCCCTTTCCTATTTGGCCCAAGAGGCATTTCACGATTGCTCGTTCATGCTCCGGACCAAGCACCTCGAGCAAGTCGCGGCAATCCTCGACGACCCCGAGGCGAGCGCCAACGATGTCTATGTGGCCACCACGCTGTTGAAGAATGCCGAGATCGCCGCTCAGGGAATTCTGCCTTTTTGCCAAGACACCGGCACGGCGATCATCATGGGAAAGAAAGGTCAGCAGGTCTGGACCGGGGCCAACGATGCCGAGTGGCTCAGCCGCGGAGTCTACGACTGCTACACCAAGGAGAACCTCCGCTACTCCCAGACGGCCCCGCTCGACATGTTCAAGGAGACCAACACAGGGACCAATCTCCCCGCCCAGATCGATCTCTACGCGACCGAGGGGGCCGAGTATAAATTCTTGTTTGTCGCCAAGGGTGGCGGTTCCGCCAACAAGACTTTTCTTTTCCAAGAGACCAAAGCAGTCCTCAACCCGAAGGGTCTCGAAAAATTCATCATCGAGAAGATGGGGCATCTCGGCACGGCCGCCTGCCCGCCCTACCACCTGACCTTCGTCATCGGCGGCACCAGTGCCGAAACCTGCCTCAAGACGGTCAAGATCGCCTCGACCAAGTATCTCGATACGCTCCCGACCTGTGGCAATGAGCACGGTCGTGCTTTTCGCGATCTCGAGCTCGAGGAAAAGGTTCTCCGTCTTGCTCAGGCCACGGGCGTTGGCGCCCAGTTCGGCGGTAAATATTTTGCTCTCGATGTGCGCATCGTTCGCCTCCCCCGCCACGGCGCCTCCTGCCCGATCGGCATGGGCGTGTCGTGCAGCGCCGATCGCAACATCAAAGCCAAGATCACTAAGGACGGGATCTTTCTCGAAAAGCTCGAAACCAACCCCGGGCGTTTCGTGCCGGAGAGTGAGCGTCGGCTCAAGACCGACCACATCGTGCGCATCGATCTCAACCAGCCGATGCCGCAGATTCTCGCCGAGCTCAACCGCCATCCGGTGACGACCCAAGTGCTGCTCACCGGTCCCATGATCGTCGCCCGGGACATCGCGCACGCGAAGCTCAAGGAGCGCGTCGATGCCGGTGAAGGTCTGCCCCAATACCTCAAGGACCATCCGGTTTACTACGCCGGTCCAGCCAAAACCCCCCAGGGCTATGCTTCCGGCAGCTTTGGGCCGACCACAGCGGGCCGCATGGACAGCTACGTTGATCTCTTCCAAGAAAATGGCGGCTCGATGATCATGCTTGCCAAGGGCAATCGCAGCAAACAGGTCACCGAGGCCTGCAAGAAGCACGGCGGTTTCTACCTCGGCAGCATCGGCGGTCCGGCCGCGATTCTCGCCAAGGAGAATATCAAGAAAGTCGAGCCGCTCGAATATCCCGAGCTGGGCATGGAGGCGATTTGGAAGATCGAAGTCGAAAATTTCCCCGCCTTCATTTTGGTCGACAACAAGGGCAACGATTTCTTCGCCGACGGCTGCGGCGCGTGTTTGCCCAAGGCCAAAGCCTGATGCTCACCACTTACGCACTTTCCGAAAGGTGGTGCTCAGGCTCGCCGAACCCGACCTCCTCGCCGCTCACCATCACGATCAGTTGCCGACGGTGGGCCGACCTCCGGTGTTCCCAGAAAACGATGCCTTGCCGCGCGCCGAGGCGGAGCCGCCCCCCGGAAAAGGGAATCGCATCACGCGTGCGGGTGAGGACCATCTTGATGTGACTGGGCATGTCGCCGTCGCAGGTGCGCGTGAAGTGAGGCTCGCCCTCCAGCCCCAATCCGATCCTCCCACGCCTCGAGATCCCGCCGAGACGACGGATTCGCGTTCTCCATGATCACCAAACTTGCACTGGTGGGTTGGCAATAAACGCTTACCCCTCCGATCGATTCAGCGCTCGCCATCAGCACTTGCGCTACTTCGTCGGATATTTCAGAAGGCCCAGCCCCACGCGTGCGCACCGCCAGAGTCTGTGGGAAAGTCGGTGTAGTCTGCCCATCGAAGGCCAACGAACGGCAGGCCACAAGCCCTCCTCAGGCGGGCTTGGTCATCGAGCGCGGATCGAGCGCGCGGTCGAGCGCGGCTGCCTCCATCAATCCTTGATCGAGGACAACTTCGCGCAGCGTTCGCCCGCTCGCCAGCGCCTCCTTGGCCACGCCCGCAGCGGCGGCGTAGCCGATGTGAGGATTGAGCGCCGTCACCAACATCAGGGAGCGCTCCATCAACTCGCGGCAGCGCCCGACATCGGCTTCAAGTCCGGTTAGACATTTTTCGGTAAACGCCCGCACGCCGTTGCTCAGGCACGCCACCGATTCGTGGAGGCAGTGAGCCATCAACGGCAGAGTCACATTCAGTTCAAAATGTCCGTCGCGGCCGGCCATCACCACCGTCTGCGAAAGACCCTGCACATAGAGGCAAACCTGCACGAGCATCTCGCTCATCACGGGATTGACCTTGCCCGGCATGATCGACGAACCCGGTTGAGTCGCCGGAAGCTTTAATTCGGCGAAGCCCGCGCGTGGCCCCGAACTCAGCAGGCGAATGTCGTTAGCGATTTTGGTCAGGCTCGCGGCGATCGTGGCGAGAATACCGGCCACCTCCACGGCATCGTCACGTGCCGCCTGCGCCTCGAAATGATTCGCCGCTTCGTGAAACGGGATGCCCGTCTCTTTGGCAAGGGTCGCGGATACTCGCGCGCCAAACTCGGGATGGGTGTTTAAACCGGTGCCCACCGCCGTGCCGCCAATCGCCAGCTCATGGAGGAGCTCCACGGAGCGGTCGACTCGCTGGACTGACTTGCGCGCCTGCGCCGCGTAGCCCGAAAATTCCTGCCCAAGCGTCAGCGGCGTGGCATCCATCAGATGGGTGCGACCGATCTTTATGATTTCGTCGAACTGCTGCCTCTGGTGCTCCAATATTTCGGCGAACGTCACCAGAGCCGGACGCAAGTTATCGCGTAGTGCCAACGCCAAGCTTAGATGGATCGCCGTCGGCATCACATCATTCGACGACTGACCCAAGTTCACGTCGTCGTTTGGGTGGACCGCGATCTTCCCCTTCGCCAACTGCGCCGCGCGGTTCGCGATGACTTCATTGGCGTTCATGTTGGTCGAAGTCCCGGAACCGGTTTGAAACACATCAACCGGGAAGTGGGCCGTGAGTTTGCCGTCGGCAACCTCTCGCGCCGCGCTTTGAATCAGCGCGCTCTTCTCCCTCGGCAACAGAGCCAGCTCTTCATTCACCAGCGCAGCCACGGCCTTGAGCAAGCCGAGCCCCCGAATCAACGGTTCGGGAAGTGGTCGGCCGCTGATCGGAAAGTTCAAGATGGCCCGCTGCGTCGACGCGCCCCACAGGGCATCATCGGGCACATTCATCTCTCCCATCGAATCCTTTTCAGTGCGCATGGCCAAAAATTAATCTTGCCGGGCTAGAAAACAAAAAGCCTCGCGGACAATTGCGAGACTTTGAGGCAAATTGATCGGCGAAATCAGAAGCTAAACGCCACGCGGGAACCCGTCAGCCCAATCCGGCTGATGCTGTCGTAGAGTTTTCCCTCCGTCAGCGAACGTTCCACCCGATTCAACGTTGGACGATTACCCGCTTCGTTAGCGGTAAATTGCGTGGGCATTGCACTCGCCAACAAACGGGCCGAGCGGCGGCTATCGCTGCCGGCCTTGACCCGCGTCAGAGGATCCGTGGTGGGAGCTTTCACTTGCGAGTTGATGATGATGTCAAATCCGGCAACCCGGGCGAGTAATTGCGCGAGCTCAGGCGCGTTGGCCTTCACGGCTTCCAAGTTGGCGGCAATCGCTCGCGCCGCGGGAGAATACACTTCCTCACGTTGCGAGGTCACGCCGAGTATTGGCACCATACCGGAGACCGCATCGGGCGTGGTCATCAAGGACGATACCTTGGCTCCTTGCCTATCTTGATTGGCGTTTGAGGCGTCGGCGAGGAGCGGACGTTCTGCTCGGGCGATAATTACGTTCTCCGCTTGGGCGGTCGGCAAGGCCACCGCCACGGCAGGACCGGGCATCGTGTCAATCATCACTTCTGCAACCGGCTGGCCGACTTGCAGATCGGTCGCTTCGGGCAGGCGATATTCGCGCACCGTCAAAAAGGTCAACGCCAGCACCGCCGTGGCTCCCACCGGGAGTTGATAGCGGGCCAACTTCGTGCTCACGCAGATAAGCGGAGCCCACCAAGGACGGGGCTCGACGATGGCGGCCAACTGTTTTGCGCGGAGTTCGCGGTCAAAATGCTGCCAAAAATTCGGTGCCGGTCGCTCGGCGCGTTTGAGACAGAGCAAGTCTTCAACGCTGACTTGGGGTGAAGTGCGTGGTTTGTTCATTTACGAATATAAGATTGTAACTCTGCTTGCAGCAACTGTTTCGCGTAATGTAAACGCGATCTAACCGTTCCAATTGAGCAATTCATGATCTCGGCGATCTCTTGGTGGCTCAGGCCATCGATTTCGAATAAAGTTACCACAGTTCTATGCCTAGTAGACAACTTTTGCATCGCCTCGTTCAATTTTTCCTGAAGTTCACGAACGTAGGTGTCTCGATCGGCTCCCGTGTCATCCGTCAGCGCCGCAATTACTTCCGCCGACTGACGATCATTCTCGTCGACTTTCTCGAGGCTGAAGAAGGTGCGCAGGCGATTTTTGCGCAGATGGGTGAGAGTGGAATTAACCGCGATCCGGTAAAGCCACGTGAAAAATGAAGATTGCCCCTGGAAGCGATTAATCGATTGAAACGCTTTAATAAAAGCATCTTGCGTAAGATCTGCCGCGTCCTCGCGGTTCGAGGTCATGTTGTAGACCATCCCGTAAACCCGGCCGCGATACCTGAGCGTCAACTCGTCAAACCCGGTGACATCACCCGCTTGGACACGCCGCACGATGTGCCAGTCGGAGTCAGCCTCCTGCTGACGCTCTGGCGACGCCACCAACGTCTTGCCGAGTGATTTGAGCTCTTCCATGGCTCGCTCACTCAATGCCAATTCCAAATGCAGAGCAAACTGAATTTAGATAAGTTGGCTCACGCATCGGATTTCAAGCTGGCGATTTGCGCCCGCAACACCTCGCAGAGTTGGGCCAGCAAGGGCGTGGGGGCCTCCTGCGGCCAGCCGGCGATCGCTTCTTCGGCCGACTCGATCTCCGAGCATACCGCTTCGGAGACTGTCTCAAAGATATTGTATTCCGACATTTGCGAGAGCCGGCGGGCAATTTCACCCGGCTGGCGTCCGCAAATTTCTTCGGTCAACGTGTGCCTCTCGGCCTCCGGCAGCTTCTCGAGGAGGACGAGCAGCGGTAAGGTGATTTTTCCGCTGGCAAAATCCGTCCCCAACGTCTTGCCGATCCGCGCTTCGTCGCCGAAGAAATCCGCCAGATCATCGTAAATCTGGTAGGCGACCCCGAGGTGGCGGCCAAACCGGGCCACGTCGTCGACATAGGTCGAGGGGGCCCCAGAAAGTCGCGCCCCGAGGAGACACGAGACGCGAAAGAGCTCCGCCGTCTTCAGATCGATGATGCGCCAGTAATCCTCCCGCGTGATCCGCGTCGAACCCCGCCGGAGCGTTTGCACGATCTCGCCCGCACAAACCTTGCGGGTGGACTCCGAAACGAGATGACAGACCTCCGTGGTGGGAAACTGGGCCGCGAGATGCAGGGCGTGCGAAAAAAGTGCGTCGCCGAGCAGGACGGCGGCGGTCGTGCCAAACTCACGGGCGGCGGTGCGACGGCTGCGGCGCAATTCCGCCCCGTCCATAATATCGTCGTGCACGAGGGTCGCGAGATGGATCAGCTCTACCACCGCGGCAGCCTTGACCAAATCCACCTGCGGTTTTCCAGCTGAGGTCCACCCGCTGAGAAACACGAGGGCTGGCCGGATCCGCTTACCGGAGGTATCGATGCAGTAGTCCGCCATGTCGCGAATCTCCGGCTCGAACACCTGCACTTGTTTGCGCAGAAAAACATCAAGCTCCGCCATATGCGGCTTGAGTCCGCCAAAGACGGATTCGAATAAATGGGGAGGAGAAACTGGTGTTTCAGCTGGGTAGGCGCTACTCATCTCAAGTCCGACGTTAGGCAGACTCCTGCCAATTGCTAACCAATATCTACGATTGCATGACTCAAAATCCTCTCTTGCTCCTTCTGATGAGTGCCGCCGCCCTTTACGTCGCCAAGCTCTGGTGGGACGATCGGCGACTGAGCTTAGCCGGGACTCCTCACCCCGGCGCTTTGCCTGGAGCGACACCTGCGCCCCGACGAGCCCTGGTGATCGCGGTGATGGGCAGCCTTGTGCTGCTTGTGGGTGAAAGTTGGGGCGAATATCAACTCGGCATCGTGGGGGAGCAATCGAACCTGACGATTCTCTTCGCCCTCTACACTCTGGGCGCTCCGATTATCGAGGAAACTATCTTCCGCGGTTACCTCGTGATCAACGGGCGCGGTCCGGCCCTGCGGTGGGTCGGCGTAGTCGTGGCCTCCGCGGCTTTCGCGCTCATCCATCCATTTCTGTGGAGCTGGGAAGAATCTTTCACCCTCCCGCTCACGACCAAGGGCGCATTCAGCACGCTGGCAGCCTTCGCCTTCTCGCTTTGGCTCTACTATGTGCGATTCGCGAAATGGAATCCGCACCATTCGTTGCTCCCCTGTGTCACGGCCCACTTCGCCAAGAACCTCGGGGTAATCGGCATCAAAGCTGCCCAGGGTTTCGTCGTTGGCTGGTGGTGACAAAAAAGCCGCCCCACCGGCGGGGCGGCTTTTGCAAGAAGAGCGGTCAGCTCAGTTCCCGTTCGGATCTGCTGGTAGGAACGGATCGCTGCCGTCGCGGTAGCCCGGCAGCTCATCGTGCCGCAAGTTGAGTTGGCGGACGGCGCGGGAGTCAAAGACTTCCTCAATCGCAGCCCCATCGGCGCTCACGGTTCTCGCGGTGATAAAGATGATCAGGTTGCGCTGGGTGACGTTCTTGCTGTCGGAGCGGAAGAGGCGGCCAAGCAGAGGGATCGAGCCGAGCACCGGCACTTTCGTGCTGCCGTTGCTGGTGACGTTTTCAATCAGGCCGCCGATGCCCATCGTGTAACCATCCTTGAGCGAGACCTGCGTCTTCGTCTTGCGCGTGGAGATGATGGGAATATTCGCGCCGCCGGCCCCGCCGAAACTCGTCGTGCCGCTCTGGCTGCTCACCTCGGGCTCAATCGTGAGCCGGATGAATCCACGAGAGTTCACCTGCGGCGTGACTTTCAGGAGGATGCCGATCGGACGGTAATCAAAGCCGCTGACTTCGAAGGTGCCGCGCTCCTGATTGTAGGTGTAATTTGGGATCGGAAATTCTTGGCCGATGTTGATCTGCGCCTCGCTGTTGTTAAGCGTCACGATCGTTGGATTGGAGACCAACTTCGTGTCGTTCTGCTGCTTGAGTGCACTGATAATGAGGTTGAAATCCGAAGCGGAGAAGACTGCCGAAGCGACGCGGGCCGTGCCGCTGGTGTTGGCGAGCGAGATGAGATCGTTGATGGCGCTTGAGGTGCCGCCAGTGATGCCGTTGGTGATCGTCGAGCCAATCGACGTGCTGCCGATGGTGCCACTGTTGGTGAGGCTGGTCGTGCCGCCAAAGCTATTGCTGTTGGCGGTGCTAGACGAATTGGTCTGCGTGGTGGGAGCATTCCCGATCGTAAGCGTGCCAGAGGTTCCGGGCGGCGTGTTGGTCGTCGTCACCGATGTGGTAATGGCGCCGGTGTTGACTGTCTTTGTGCCATTGCCGGTCGTGGGAAAATCACGAGTAGTGGTCGTGTCATTGATGGTGCCGTTGGTGGTGTTGCTCGAGGTGCCGTTAATGGTGGTGTTGGTATTCACCGTTTTGTTGTCGGTTCCGTTCGTGACGCCGTTGCTGGTATCCCGCCCATTGCTGAAAGTCTGCCTGCGGCTGCGGTCGAAGTTTTGCCGGAGGTTGCCGACGCCGAGTTGCAGGCCGGAGAGCGAGGCCCAGTTAACGCCGATGTTCTTGATGTCGGAATTGGTCACTTCGACAAACTTGGTCTCGATCATCACTTGGGCGGTGGCCTTGTCGAGGGACTCGATGATCGGCCGAATCCGATTCATCTTTGACGGGCGCTCGGTAATCACGAGGGCATTGCTGCGGTCGTCGACTACGATCTTACCGCCGACGGCCGGATCGACGAGGGACGACAGCGTCGGCATGATGTCACCCGCCCGGGCGTAATTGAGAATAAAGACTTCAGTCGCCACTGGCTCCATCGCGAGACTGTCGTTGCTAACGACTTTGATGATGTTGCCATCCTCGACGTAGGTGAAACCCACGGGGGCGAGCACAACTTGAAAGATTTGGCGCCAGCTGACATCGCGCAGTTTGATCGAGGTGCGGCCTTGCAGCGTATCGGGCACAACCAGATTGAGCTCAAATAAGTCGGCCACGTTGCGCAAAATGTTGCGAACATCCTCGTCGGGGAAATCCACCGACAGGGTATCGTTGCCGGAGCTGCTGGTGTTCTTGGTGGCGACGTTCTCCGTGGGTTCGGCCCCGACGATGATGATCGCGGGCTCGGCGGGCTCAGTCGCCACTGGGGCGGTGGTCGGCCGCGCCTCCGTCTGGGCGGATACTTGGCTCCACGCCGGCGAAGTAATCAGGCTGGCGGTCAACAGGGCGGTAAAAGCTAGGGGTCGGTTTCTCATGGCTGTGATCCTGGTTTGATGGACCGGGTGATTTCTTCGCCATTGTAGCGGAGGGTGAAGTCGGTGGTGCCAATAGCGGTGATGTCCAAATCGTAATTGGTTTCTTCAAAGGTAATCGTGAGCCGGTCGCCCACTTTAAGCTTTTTTTGACCAAAGAGGAGGATGGCTTGGCTTCCGAGGCGCAGCGTGCCCGACGGCACGATGAAGCTCGCCAAGCGCTCGAGCACCGCTCGATCCCCCACAAGTCGCGGCGTAATCCCGGCGGCAGTAGCGGCTTGGCGGGCTCGCAATTCCTCGGGCTCGGGTTGGGTGAACGCGGGAGGCGCAAACGGAGATATCGCCTCAGCCGGCTGCACCACAAACGCCCGCGGCCGCAAAAGCTTCTCGGAAAGGGCGACCGTCTCTTCGCGTTTTTTCGGGGTCGCCAAGTCCGAAAGTTGCGCCCAGCCGCACAGCGGACCAAGGGCCAAACTCACAGCGAAGGTGAAGAGGCGGCGCATCTTCATGGCTGGCCCAGAAGTTCAAGGTTGAGATTCAACGTGAGCGTATCCGGACGATCAAGGCCCGACATGAAGTTAGCCGTTTTACTGACAGCCACGAAGAATCCTGCATCCAAGATTCGGCAGTAACGGTCCCCTCGTTCCAATTTTTGGAGGAAAGCGATCAGACGTGGGTAGGTGCCCACGACCGACACCGCAAAGGTAACCGGCTGATAGACCGTCTTGGGGCCTCGCGCCTTCACGGTCGATATCGGCATTTGGCGAAGGTCGACCAGCTTGGTCTCCGTCGCGGCCTCGACTTCATAAAAATACTGCAGGTTAGCCGCGAGCTGGCTCGGCTTCACTAAGCGCTTCTCCATTTCAATCACCGCCGTGGTCACAGTGGCGAGCTGCGCCTTAAGCTGACTCGAGTTCTTGATGTTGTTGATCATCTTCTGGCCTTCTTGAGCCTTCGCTTCGAGCTCCGTGGTGGCTGCCGCCGCGAGGTCTCCGCGAAAATACAGACCGGCTGCCATGGCGATCGAGACCGTGATCGCGGCCACCATCAGGGGGTTCTTCTTGAGTCCGGCGATGAGTTGTTCGTTGGAAATCGCCATGGTTATTTCTTCTTTTTGCCTCCCACTGACTCCTTGAGCTGGATCACAACTTCGATCGCCAGATGGCCTGTCTTTTCGATCCGGTTCAGATTCGTCAGGCTGACTTCTTCGAACAGAGATTCAAACGCCGGGGCCTGACGGAGAACTTCCACGAACTCCGAGGCATACCCGCTCGCTTTGTCCGGTGCGCCCCGCACGGTGCAGCGCAGCATCACCACTCCTTCCCGGAGGTCGAAGGTGTCGACCGCCACATTTGGCGGCATTAAATTGCCAAGATCCGCCACGAGATTGGCGATCATCGGGCTCGAGCCGAGAAATTTGTCCGCTTCGGTGAGCTTCGCCTCAGCCGCCTGGAATTTGCGGTAATTCGCCGCCGCGAGATTGTTCTCCGCCTTCGACTGGTCGATCCGCTGCTGCCACTCCTCGGTCTGACTCCGCAAACTAGAGAGCTGCAGTTCACCGAAGCCAAAATAGACTAAGAGCGCGAGCGCCACGAGGACGGCCCCGCCGTTGACGAAAAACACGGTCCGCACCACTTTCGTATCCGGCAACCGCTCGTAATTGCGGAAGTTCGGATGCCAATGCGGCGTTTGCGGCCCCGCCTGGTCGGTCTTTTTATCAGCGACCGCATCGGGGGAAACGGTTTGCTCTAAATTGCAATTAGCCATCAGGCTGAACAGGCCGAACCACCGGTGGTCGGCAGCTTTCTCTACTTCCTCCGTCAGGCTGACTTTGCGGGATTCGAGCCAACCTCCAGGCGTCAATTCCAACGAGTCCACGCCCAGCGCCGCCGCGATCGCCGCGCCGAGCCAACTGAGGGGGGCGGGCAGGAGCATGCATGCAACTGCCCGACCGACTGGCCAGTTTGCACTTCGTAAAAGCCAATCGAGGACTGCAGTTCCTTGACCAGCCGCTTGGTAAGCACCGGCCCCATACCGGTGAAATCAAAAGTGTTCGAAAAGAAAAGCTTGCGGGCCGACTCGGCGTCCTTGAGGCCCAGCTCCTTTTGCACCAGTGGCACCATCGAATCGTAGCCTTGTGGAATCGGACGAGTCGCCTCGACGCCCGAACTCGTCACAATGTAGGAATGCGTGATATCCGCGCCCACTTCGAGGACGAGGGTCGGCGTCTTATTGCCGGTAAACGCTAAATAGTCGACCAAGCCGCCGAGCATGGCGATTGAGCCGAGTTCGAGCCGGACAGGGTAAATGCCATCCTCCAACAAGCCGTCCTGAACTTCGTCAATCGTTGCCGACAGAATGCCGCCAAACAGCACATCTTTCTGCGCACTCGGACGAGTGATGTCGTAGTCGCTCCCGTTATTGGCAGTGATCACCACCGTTGCATATTTCTCCGGCTCAACCCGCAATTGCTGACTAAGAATTTCGTTGAAATAACCCGGCTCTTTGAGCCGCTTCGGCTCCAACGTCACTCGGCGGACTAATCGGTTTTCGGGAATCACCCCGCACACCGCTTGTAGATAACCGCTCGCCGCTTTCTTCGGCTGCAACTGCCGCACCGCCGCAGCGAGTGCGACCGAGTCGCCCGCCGGACATTCAATAATTTCTTCCACCACCATCGGAGCGATCGCCGACGACGTCCGGGCCAGCAGCACGGAGTGAGCACTCTGCTCGAGAAAAAATCCTTTCAGCTTAGCGGAGAAAAGCATACGCTGGGGGTCGGTAGTTCGGAGAGAAAGGATGGCGGGATCAAAATATCAGCAGGACAAAATCCGCACCCGACATTCGGTTGGTGGTCGGACGGGGACTTTAGCAAAGGAGCTGCGACATAACAAGGCTAAAGAATTCCTTAATCTCTCCCCAACCGCCATTTACCTTTTCTTTAGGACTACGGCGTCCGCGACAAAAAGCCCGCCGAGGGATGGCGGGCATTTTAGCTGAAACTGGACAAGGCACCGAAGAAGACCTTCGGCGCACCCACGCCCCCTACCATGCGCGCTTCTTGTGGCGATTAGCCTTAAGGCGCTTGCGACGTTTGTGTTGCGACATCTTTAGACGCCGTTTCTTTTTAAGATTACCCATGATTTTGAAAGTGAACCTGAAAACTTGCTCGCCTGCTTTGCACCTGTAAAGCCCGAAAATTAGACGCCGACGACTTCGCCCATCGCGCCGCTCACACTCGCATAAAGATAGCGCCGCACCCGATGAGAAGGGAACATTGATTCGAGGCATCGTCCGTAGGCCTCCAATTGGGCGCGGTAATCGCCCACCAAGCGCGCAATGTGCGCCTCACGGCTCTCGCCCGGACGGGTCCGATTGGTCTTCCAATCCACCACCCAGACTTCCGCCGCGGTCGCGTCCGCCAGCACCAGGTCCATGACCCCGTCGATCCATTGATCTGAACTCGTCGGGGCAAACACGTTGAGCTCGGCGGATCGCGTCCAACGAGCCTCGCGGAGCCACGACCACGCTTCACTGGTGCGCAAGGTCGTCCATTCCTCCCGACCGCGCTCCGCAAAACCTTGGGCCGAAGCCCGCACCAACGCCGAGTCGGCGTAGGCATCCACTTCCTCATCCGAGGCGCCCCACGGCACGAACTCGAGCGTCTCGTGCCACCAGATGCCGTAGTCAATCGGATCGAGTCCCGGTTTCGCCGGTAAGGGTTCTTCAAGCCCGGAATCGTGCCTCGAACCACGAACCCAATCGGTAGGTTGATGGGCCAACTGATGCGGTAAAACTCGCGACGGCAAGGGTGGCCGCGCCTGCGATTTACCGTGTGGTGCGCCGACTTCAGCGACCTCAATTTCTACCGCCAACTCGTCCGTCGACGATGCCTCCACCGGCCCGATCTCGGGCAACGCCGCGAGGTCCGCGCCCCACAGCTCCGCCAGCGATTCTCCCCGCACTTTCCCCCCGAAACCGCCCACCCACGGGATCATCAACGCGGTCCGCGGGCGCGTCAGGGTCACGTAGAGCAGTCGCACCAGTTCCCGTCGCCGTTCGCGATCGCGCGCTTCCTTAGTTTCGGCCGGCAGACTGTCGCCGTCAAAAAAGACCTTCGGCCCGTGCACCTGATCTTTCACGACTCGGAGGCCTTGTTCAGAAAAGGGCAGCAATCCGCGCCACATTCCCACCGGGATGACGGTCGGCCATTCCAAGCCTTTGGCTGAGTGCGCGGTGAGGATGTTAATCGCGTCCTCCGCCGGTTTGCCAGACGGACGCCCCGCCTCAAGCTCGCCCAACAAATTCGCGAGCCAATCACGCGCCCCCCCACCCTCCAGCCCGAGACTCGCCGCTTGGGCAACTAGGCGATCGAGCTCCGCCGACACGCCCCCGCTCGAGTCGATCGCTGCGGCCTTCTCTCGCAAACCGCATCCACTCACGAGCTCGTTTACAAATTGATCCAGCGCGATCCCCTCGTCATGCGCCGTCATCACCAGCGGGCGAAGCACGGCCAACGCACTCGCCAACGGTGCGAGGTGAACGTCCGGCTCCTCCCATTTGAAGCCGCCTTTCTCGCGCAACTCGGCCGCGATCATCGCGTCGCTCACCGTAAAGATTTCCCGCAACACGCCCACCCACTCAAAGGTGTTGTCCGGATCGCAGATCGCCGCGAGCAACCCCGTGATCCACGCGTAGGCCGGATTGTCGCCATTGCGATTCTTGCGCATCTGCAGGGCGACTTTGAGGCCCGCAGCTTCAAACGCTTGGCGCACGGTGATCAGCCAATCGTTGCGGGGTGCCAGCACGACCACGTCGCCCCAATGCGAGGCTCCCACGGACGAGGGTCCGTGCTCCGCAAGAAACGCCGCGAGCTGGCGAGCTTCCTCCGCCATCCAACCATCGACGTTCGCCGGAGAGTTCTCGGGTATCGTCAGCGGAATGCGCCCCACCCGACCCTCTTCATTTCGCGGCCCCGCCACCAACGCCACATAAGGCACCTGCAACCGGGGTGGAGGGGCTCCCTCTTCCGGCGATAAACCCAGATTAAAATCGCGACCATCGCCAAACGCGGGCGCCAGCGATTCGTTGAGTAGAGCAACCACCTGGCGCGGGGCGCGAAAGGTTACTTGAAAGTTCAGCAGCTGGCCCCCTTGGCCGTGCTTAAACGCCTGAAGATGACGCAGGAAATTTCCGATATCCGCCCGACTCCCGTAGATCGACTGCTGACCGTCGCCCACCATACAAAAATGCCCGGGGCGCGGGCCGCCCGAGTCGCCCGGCCAAGTCCCGATCGGCGAACCCGGAGCCCTCGCCACTTCGACCAACACGGCGAATTGCTGCGGATCGGTATCCTGCGCTTCGTCCAAAATGATGCGCCACCCTTCCCCCCGAATAAGATCGAGCGTCGCTGGGTTCTGCAGCACCGCCATCGCCGCATCGATCTGGTCCGCGTAGGTCTGCACGCCGCGGGCAAACCGCCATTCCCGATAACGATCGGCTAGCTCGGCCGCCAGCGCCGCGGCCACCTCGGCCAACCATGCCTTCATCGGCGCATAGAGTCGGTTGAACAGATCCGGCATGCCTCCGGCCGCGCCCTGCGGCTTCGCCATCGGGAGGAAAGCCGACTCCTCATGATATCGACGCACCCACTCCGCAGCAAACCGTTGGTTGGTTTGCACCGCCGCGATCGAACGCTTCTGCACTGGAGCCACCGCAAGGATCTCAGTGAGGCCGGTCTCATCCGGACCCGGTGGGAGACGCGACGTCCGGGCTCGCAATCGTTGGGCCGTGACGGTGTCCATCTCTTTGGCCAACTCGAAAATCGCCGCCAGCGGCAGATGGCGCAGGAACGCGGCCACCTCCGTCTTGGTCGCCGCCGAAAAAATCATCGCATCTTGCTCGAGGAATTCCTCCCACGAGGCGGCCGATTCTTCCTCGGTCAACACCGTCGGGTTCAGGTTTACGCCCAGATCCTGTCCGTAAGTCTGCGCGAGCTTGAGACAGAAACTATGAATGGTGCCGAAAAACGCGCGCTCTAGGTTGTCGAGTGGCGCGAGGTCCTTTCGCCCTTCCGCCAGCAGTCGTTGCAAGAGCACGCCTCGTGCACGCTGGCCGATCTGACCCGCCGCCTTGTTGGTAAAAGTCACCACGGCGGTTTTCTGGAGCACCGCTCCTCCATCTTCACGCAACGCGATCTCGGCCAGCCGTTGCGAAATCGCCGTGGTCTTGCCCGAGCCCGCGTTGGCGCTGACGGCAAAGTTCTGGGCCCACTCCCGCTGGAAGCGATCCCGGTGTGCTTGGTCATCGAGCGGGTCGTCACTCATCGGACTCCTCCCCTTCTTCAGCGCCAAAGGTCGTCGCAAATTTCTCCTGCAGCACGGCATAGGGCACCAGCACGCACGCCAAGGGCCACGCGACTTCACTGAATCCGAAGGCGGACCGATCTGGAGTCAGCGCTCCATAAATACCCGTTTCGAGAAACACCGCTAACCAACGTAGACGAACCAGCGCCTCGGGCAAATCGTCCAGATTGAGCTGCGTCGCACCGTCGGCTTGCGGCTTCAACATCCACACCCTTCCGTTCGCGATGCCGAGCGACCGCGCCGCTTCGAGATAGATGCCCAATTGGAGCGAATCGCCCGTCTTCCCCATCCGCTTGGCCGACAACTTGGCGTCAACACCAGTCTTGAAATCGACCACGTCGACCGTCGCGCCCCGCCACTCGGCGCGATCCGCCCGCACCAAATCCATTCGACCGACCACCGGGACTTCCACCTCACCTATTTTCACCACCGCCGAAGCCGGGAGCTTCAGCTCTGTCGCCACAAATTCTCCCGCTTCGCATGCGTAAACTTCGCTCAACAACTCCCGGCAGATCGTCGACAACTCGGCGTGAAACGAATCCCAATAATAATCTGCGGGCCACCGGGACCGGGCGTGGGCGAGACGAGCAGCCAGCGCCGCTTCGCTCTCCGACCGCGACGCCAACTCCCCGAAGCCGCTCGGTCTCGGCTCGCGGGGACGAAGGGTCGACGCCATCACTCGATGCACCAGTTGCCCCATCGTCTTCGCCTTTTGCCGCACCAGCGGCTCCCACGGCACCCGCGCAGTTTGCAACACTGCGGTGAACCACAACTCCGCCGGATCCTGCACACCGCGTTCGATTACCCGGGCGGCCAATTTCTCCGGCCGGGTCACCGCGGGATCGCCGGCGAAAAAGAAGTCGTCGAACTTTTGGCGAGGATCGCGCCGCGCGTGCCACACGGCCAGCCACTCGGTCGGTGGCGAGCCATCCTCGGAGCGACAATGCTCGACGGCCAGAGCCTGAAACGCCTTTTCGAGGCCGCCCGGCGCATCGGCCCGTCCTTGCGACCACAGCACACGCTCCAGCCATGCATTGGGCGCCCGGACCCGCTCGGGCTCGTCGTCATCGAACAGCGCAGCGGAAAACACGATGCCCTCGCGAGTGTCCCGCGCGAGACTAGCGTAGCTCTGACGCTCCATCGACGCCCGATCCTCGCCCGTGAACACGCTCAAGCTGTAGGGACCCGTCAATTTTAGTCCCTCGCGGTCGACATCCGTCAGCCAACAACTGGGTTCGCGCCGCACCGGCCACACCCCGGCATTGCTTTCCACAAAAATCAAATGCGACCACGCTAACCCTTCCGCCCGGCGTCGCGTCGTCAACGTCACCCGCGCAAAACAACTGCGGCCCGCCGCCGCCACCGCGCTCTTTTCCGGCAGGAACGACGACAGCGTCGCCATCACGACAGCCAGCGGAAACGTGTCGGTCGTGCGCGTGGCAAACTGCTTCAACGCCGACCAACCCGAGACCAGCTCCACCTCGAGCTGCTCGCAAACAGACTCAAAACGTTGAAGGGCGTCGCCGAGCGTCAGATGGCCCGGCCAGGGCGGCAGGAGAATTGCTGCCACTCTCGCCACTTCCTGCCAAGCCGGACGCTCGCTCCCCTGCCACCGCTCGCGGTAGTGCGCCAGCGTATGATTTTGGCCTTCGTCAAACCAGCGTTCGCACACGTCGCGAGCGGCGCCGAGCGACTGGTCCACCGCACCCGTGATCCGCAGCAACGGCCAAAGTCCCAGCAACTCATCGAGCCGAGCGCCGCGCTCGTAAAACGCCAGTAGCGCCCGTTGGATGCGCACATCGATCGGTGGCGGCGCGGCCACTTCGAGCAAGTCGGCGAAGGGCACACCTCGGACAGTCAAGTCGCGCACCAAGCGCACGTGCGCCGCGTCTGCCTGAGGAAACACCACCCCGATATTCTCCGCGCCCGTTGCGATCAGGCGCTCGATCTCGTCAGCGACGAGCCCCATCTCATCGCGCCGAGTCTGGCCGACGATCACGCGCACGCCCTCAGCCGATCCGCCTTCCTTCGTCCACAGCTCCCCGACCGCCGCGCACGACAATTCCTGACCCGCATCATCCAGCGGCTCCGCTTCCACGCCCAAAATCGACTGCCACACGTCAACCCACTTTTCGTCGCAGGCCGCCCGGCCACGAAAGGCCGGCGCTGGCAGCACGACCGCCACCGCGGCCATCCGACGCACGAGGGCGACCACGTTGAAAAACTCGCCCCACGATTCCGCGGTCAACCCGATGACCAGCAACCGGCCGGCGATCTTCGCGTCGTTCGAGCGCAGCGGGGTCAGCGCGGCCGCCTTGCTTTGCGCGGGAGCTAAAGTCGCCCCCACCGCATGGACCCAGTCCGTGAGCGCCGCGAACACCGTGGCGAGAAGAGGCCGAGGAAAATTGGTCGCCCCCAAACCGGCTTTGAGCATTTCGTCGAAATCGTCGAGAGCTCGCTCGGGATCGCTGGCCAAGGTGGTCAACACGCCCCACCCGGGCTCCCCGGGACTGCGGGCGGCCAGCTCCTCGGCAATGATTCCCCGCAAGCCGAGGAGCAAGAGCTCCCGGCCGAGTGCCGGCACCGGTTCACCCCCGAGGGCGAGCCACTTTTTGCGGGCCAGACCAGGCGTGAGAAACTCCACGCCCAGCAAGGGAAACCCTTCGAGCAAACAGCGCTGCTTGAACAAATGCGCCTGCCCCCGCGTCGGCACGACCACGAAACTCCGCTCGAGACGCCCCTTCCCCGCTTCCAACCACGGGCGCACAACTTCCACCCAAGCCGCATCGGCGGAGGGCGCTAAAGATAATGCGATCGGCGAAGGCACAGGACCAACGCATGTCATCCCCAGCGGCGGCGGCAAAAACAAAAAACCCGCACCGGCAAAGTGCGGGTTAAAATTTCGAGCCCAGCGGGGCCTTACTGGGCCGCGAGATGCTTCGCAGCCCGCGATTTGGCGCGGCTGGCGGCGTTTTTATGCACGAGGCCGGATTTCACGGCCTTGTCCATGGCGGAGACATAAGCGGAGGCCGCCGACTTTGCAGTCGCGGCCTCGCCGGCCTTGGCCGCGACATCCAACTTCTTATGCAGAGTCTTCAGGCGGCTTTTGGTCGTCTTGTTGCGGGCGGTCAATCGCACGGTCTTCCGGGCGGCCTTGATGGCAGATTTAGTGTTGGCCATGATCAGATAAAGTTAAAGGGTCGGTCAAAGACTCAAACCCGAGGCTGGGAGTCAATGGAAATTTCGGCGTCCCCCCCGTGGGAAGTTTCCCTTTACCCCTCGGACGGTTCGAGAACCTAGTGATGCTCGCCCGCCTTCATGACCCTCAAAACGCGATTTGTCCTCCTTTTCTTCGTTCTGTGCGCCGGGTTGGGCTGCGGACTGTTCGCTCTTATCCGTTACGAGCATCACGAATCTGCGGAGGTCCTCCGAGGGGAAAACAGCAGCGGGCGGCGCTGGTTGACCGTCTGCTCGATCTGACGGGCAAGTCCTTGGCGCAGTTCACCGTGGAACACGCCGAATGGACCGAATCGGTTAAATTCGCCGAAGCCGACACCCCCGACCTCGCTTGGGCCGAGGATAACCTCGGTGCCGCGCTCGAGAATTTTAATTTCCAAGCCGCCTGGGTGTTTAAACTCGATGGGGCGCTCTTTTACCGCGTAACCACCGAGATCACGTCACCCGAGCCCGAACCGCCCGCATGGGAGGAATTGGCACCGGCCTTTCAACGCGACAAAACCATCCACTTTTTTTCGAAAGCCACGGAGAGATTTACGAAGCGCTCGGCAGCCCGATCGCGACCTCAGAAGGGCTCGCCATCAGTTCAACTCCCCACGGCTATCTGGTCATCTCGCGCCGTGGGGATCAGAAACATCTCCAACTCATCTCCGAACTCACCGGCAGCGACGTCACCCTGGCCGACGGCCACGAACACGGGGAGGCCCACCCTCCCGAGCTGACTCTCCATGTGCATCGAGAAATCCTCGATCTGCCCGGTCAGGTGCTCCGTTTGTTGGTCGTCTCCTACCGCTCACCCGAACTTTTACAGGTGGCGACCAGTGATCGGTGGGAAGCGGATTTCTCGCTCCAATCCCATCCTGGCCAGGGCCCTCCCCTCAAGTTCTCTTTCACCCTGAGTGAACTACCTTCGCATGCCTAGGCCATCAGGACCTACGATCCGCCGTCGCCGCGCATTCACGATCGTCGAAATCATGGTCGCTTCCGTCGTCCTCGGCCTCGGCATCACCAAGTAGCACGAGCTCACCAACCCCACTCATCGCGCTGCCGACCGCAGCCTGATGGGCTTCTGACCTCGCCACCCACGCTACGCCCCGCGGGTTTGCTCGCGCTCGGTCGGGCTCCCGATATCGGGCAGCCGAAATAAACTAGTTTTGGGGCCGATAAGCCGGATTCTGTTCCCCCTGACAAGTCAGAGTTCGATTATCATTTGTCTCTCGCCGGTCTTCCGACCGCCGAGGCCAGCGAGCCTGCTTGCGCACACTCAGCCGACTGCGGCATACCCGAGACCATAGACGGGCCGCCCGGTCTCCTATTTTGCCTTGCACCAGATGGGGTTTATCCTGCCATCGCACTTACGCGCGACGCGGTGGGCTCTTACCCCACCTTTTCACCCTTACCCTACAAAGCTCACTCACGTGAGCTAAGCAGGGCGGTCTATTCTCTGTGACACTTTCCGTCACCGCGCCTTAACACGCGGTGCCCGTGCTTGATTGCTCTCGCACGGCATCCTGCCCGATGGTGTCCGGACTTTCCTCTCCCCTCCTTGACCGGCACAGTTTCACCCGCGCCGGGAGTCAAAGAACGAGGAGCGATAATCAGGCCCCAAAACTAGGATTCCCAATAAACCAAGCGCCCGCATTGGTCGCAAGTCGCGAGTTCACCTTCCGGTGACTTCCCTCGCGAAGCCGATTCCACCTCGGAAGAAACTTTAAGGTGGCAGCCCCCGCACTTGCCGCCCTGCAGCGGCACGCAGACCGGCATGTAACGCGAGGCGATGCGATCGTAGAGCCGCAAAACCGGCACTTCGAAAGGCTCGCGAGCTGCCGCCACCGTCTCCTCGGCGGTTCCTCGCTCGGTTTTGAGACTGATCTCCCGCTCGCGCAGCGTGGCGATCCGCGACTCGTGCCCTGAAATATTCTGCTGCAGCTCCATCTCCGCCGCGACAAAGCGCTTCTTGGCCTCGTCGATCCGATACATGACCTCCAACTCCTTCTCCTCTAAATCCCCGATCTTCCCCTCACCCGCCTCGATCTCGTGACCGAGCGCCTGGTATTCATCGTTCTTCTTCACCGAAAGCTGCTGCGTGCGATACTTGAAGAGCTTCTCGTTGATCGAGCCAATCTCCATCTCCAGCAGCTTCTTTTCCGTCTCCAGCTGCCGTAACTCCAGACGGGCTTTCTCGATCGCCGCCTTCTCTGTCGCGATCCGGCGTTCCACGCCCGCAATCTCGGTGGGCACCGACCTCAGTTGCCCCTCCAAGCTCAATCTTTTGGCGTCGCGATCTTGGAGGATGAGGAGCTTTTCGAGCACGGGGCTGAGCATTGCAGTCGTCAGCTTGTTGGTGTCCCCCCACCGGTCAAACGAAACTCTCGGCCCTCGGGCAAAATAAACGCCAAAAAAACCTGTTTTTCCCTTAAAAAAACCCTCGCTTGCACCCTGCGTTCGGCCAAGAATTTCCCTTTCCACAACTCCCTTTCCCCGACTCATCCATGTCCGACACCTCCGACTCCCAAAACTTAGCGAATAACCAGGCCGGCGCCGACGTTTACGACGCCTCCAAAATCCAAAAGCTCGAGGGTCTCGAGGGCGTGCGCAAACGGCCAGACATGTATATCGGCGACACTAACGAGCGGGGCCTCCACCACTGCGTTTTTGAGATCGTCGACAACTGTATCGATGAAGCCCTCGCCGGATTTGCCCACGCCATCCAAGTAAACATCCACCTCGACGGCTCCTGCTCCGTGGTGGATGACGGTCGCGGCATCCCGGTCGACGAGCACGCCGTCTACAAGATGCCTGCGCTCGAACTCGTGCTCACCAATCTTCACGCCGGCGGCAAGTTCGGCAAAGGCGCTTACCAAGTCTCCGGCGGTCTCCACGGCGTCGGCGCCAAATGCGTCAACGCGGTCTCCGAGTGGTTCATCGCCGAGGTCCGCCGCAACGGCAAGGTGCACCAGATGCGTTTCGCTCAAGGCAAGACCACCCAGAAAATGGCGGTGATCGGCGACACCAAAAAGACCGGCACCAAGATCACCTTCAAGCCGGATCCCGAAATCTTCCAGACCACCCGCGAATTTCAATACGACATTCTCGCCAAGCGTCTCCGGGAACTCGCCTTCCTCAACCCCGGCGTCCGCATCGAGCTCGAGGACGAACGCTCCGATAAGAAGGACTCGTTTTACTTCAAGGACGGCATCACCGAATTCGTCGTCTACCTCAACCAGAACAAGACCGTCCTGCACGACAAGCCGATCACGTTCAGCGACTCCGCGCCCAACGAGACCAACGCCGAACTCCCCAACATCGTCGTCGATGTCGCGATGCAATACAGCGACTCCTACAACGACCAGGTCTTCGCCTACGCCAATTCGATCTACAACATCGAAGGCGGCACTCATCTCTCCGGCTTTCGCACCGCCCTCACTCGCGTGATCAACAGTCACGCCAAGGCCAACGGACTCCTCAAAGATAAAGACCCCGCAATCACCGGCGACGATGTGCGCGAAGGTCTCGTCGCCGTCATTTCGGTTAAAGTCCCCGAGCCCCGTTTCGAAGGTCAGACCAAGACTAAACTCTCCAACGGCGAGGTCGACGGCATCGTCCAGCGCATCGTCGGCGAAAAACTCAAGATCGCCCTTGAGACCACCCCGGGTCTCGCCAAGCGCATCATCGACAAAACCCTGATGGCTGCTCGCGCTCGCGAAGCCGCCCGCAAAGCTCGCGAAACCATCCGCAAGGGCGCCCTTTCCGGTCGCGGGCTCCCCGGCAAACTCGCCGACTGTTCCGAGCGCGATCCTGCCCTTACCGAGATCTACATCGTCGAGGGTGATTCCGCCGGTGGTTCCGCCAAGCAAGGTCGCGACCGCCGCTTCCAGGCCATTCTGCCCCTCCGCGGCAAGTTGATCAACTCGGAGAAGGCCCAGCTCGACAAGGTGCTCAACAACGAGGAAATCCGCACCCTGATCACGGCGATCGGCACCGGCATCGGTTCCGGCGACGACGCCTCCGCGTTCAACGCTGCCAGGAGTCGCTACCATAAGATCATCATCATGACCGACGCCGATGTGGACGGCTCCCACATTCGCACGCTCCTGCTCACCTTCCTCTACCGGCAGATGCGCGGGCTCTTCGATTTGGGCTACATCTACATTGCTCAGCCCCCGCTCTACAAAATCAAGCGCAAGCGCCGCGAGCAATACGTCGACAACGATGAGCAGCTCAACCGCATCCTCCTCGAACTCGGTTCCGAGGATGTCGTCCTCACCCGCCTCAAAGACAACCACGTCTTCGCTCCCGTGCTCATCGACAAGATCGTTGAGCACCTCGCGGCCCTCGAAAAACTCGGCGGCGGCGTCTCCCGATACGGAGCCTCCCTCGCCCGCTATCTCGACGAGCATGATCGCGAAACTCACGCGCTCCCCCGCTACATCGCCCGCATCCGCATTGGCAGCGAGGAGACTCACGAGTTCCTCCGCGACGAAGAGTTCCGCGCCCGCTTCATCGAAAAAAATGGGCTCGATGCCGACCTCTTCGACCAGCCCGACACCGCCCCCGCGCAGGCCGCCGCCGACAAGAGCACGCCGAATCCCAAGCGCATCACCATTCACGAGATTTTCGAAAGCAACGAGATGACGAAGATCCTCAAGGCCATCGTCGAGATCGGCCTCGATATTAACCGCTTCGACGCCACCCAGGAGCCGCGTTTCGTCTTCACTGAAAACCTCGGTCTCAAATCGGAGATCAAGACGCAGCTCTACAGCCCTCTCGATATCGTTTCCCACATCCGCACCCTCGGCCGCAAGGGCCTCAGCATCCAGCGCTACAAGGGTCTCGGTGAAATGAATCCTAAGCAGCTCTTCGAGACCACGATGGACCCGGCCAAACGCCGCCTCCTCAAGGTCGCCGTCAGCGACGCCGCCAAGGCCGACGCCCTCTTCACCCTCCTCATGGGTGACGAAGTTCCCCCGCGCCGCCGCTTCATCGAAGACAACGCCCTCAACGTCCAGTATCTGGATGTCTAAGTTTAAGCGCACAACCGCCGCTCGGTCTCCCGATAGTTTTCCATGTCCCACTGAACAACGAAGGCATTACCCGTATCCTCAATTTGGATTTCCCATCTTAGCCTCTTGGCGTCTTCGCGCTTAAATTTTTTCCTGAATGTATACTGCGTCTGAAAAACTCACGTCGGCCAATATCACCGACATCATGCAGACCGCTTACATCGAGTATTCGATGTCGGTCATCGTCTCCCGCGCTCTGCCCGATGCGCGCGACGGTCTCAAGCCCGTCCAACGCCGCATCCTCTACGCGATGTTGCGCGAAGGCCTGTTGCACAACCGCCCGTTCGACAAGTGCGCCGGCGTCGTCGGCGAGGTCCTCAAAAATTACCACCCCCACGGTGACTCGTCAGTTTACGACACCCTCGTGCGCCTCGCCCAGACGTGGGTCATGCGCTACCCGCTGATTGATCCGCAGGGTAACTTCGGTTCCGTCGACGGTGATCCGCCGGCCGCCTACCGTTACACTGAGTGTCGCCTCAACGAGGTCGCCGAAGATCTGATCAAGAACATCGAAGAAGACACCGTCGACTTCGCGCCCAACTACAAAGAGTCGACCACTGAGCCGACCGTCCTGCCCTCCGCCTTGCCGAATTTGTTGATGAACGGTTCGACCGGCATCGCCGTTGGCATGACCACCAACATTCCGCCACACAACCTCGATGAGCTGATCGAGGCGACCTGCGCGATCATCGACAACCCGGCCATTGCGGTCGAAGACCTCTGCGACATCATCAAGGGCCCCGACTTCCCCGGCGGCGGCACCATCGCCGGTCGCGAGGGCATCCTCAGCTATCTCAAGACCGGACGCGGCATCGTCCGCATCCGCGGCAAGTCCCACACCGAGGAGACCAATACCGGGATGGAGCAGATCGTCATCACGGAGATCCCGTATAACGTCAACCGCGCGAACCTCGTCATTCGCATCGCCGACCTCGTCAGCGAAAAGGTCCTCGACGGCATCCGCGATCTGCGCGACGAGTCCGACGAAAACACCCGCATCGTCATCGAGCTGAAGCGCGGCGAACAGGCCAAGCCGATTCTCAACCAACTCTTCCTGAAGACCGCGCTCGAGTCCTCCTTCGGGGTCACCCTGCTCGCCCTCGACCAGAAACGGCCGAAGCAGATGAACATCAAAGAACTCATCAATTGCTACATTGAGCATCGCCGCGATGTTGTCACCCGCCGCACGCGCTTCCGCCTCAAGCAAGCCGAGGACCGCGCACACATCCTCGAAGGCTACATCATCGCCCTCGATAACCTCGACGACTTTGTCAAAATCATCCGCGCCTCCGCCAATCGTGCCGAGGCCAAGGAGAAGTTGATGGCGAAGTATCCGCTCTCTGAACGGCAGACCGATGCCATCCTCGAGCTGCGCCTTTACCAGCTCACCGGCATGGAGCGCGGCAAGATCGAAGCCGAATACGCCGAACTCATGGCCATCATCGCAGAGCTCCGCAGTATCCTCGCCTCGGAGGAGAAACTTTTCGCACTTATCAAGACCGAGCTACTCGAAATGAAGGCGAAATACTCGTCGCCCCGCCGCACGGAGATCACCGCCGCTCTCGGCGAATTCCGGATGGAAGACGTCATCCCCAACGAGGGCTGCGTCATTACCGTGTCCCATCTCGGTTTCATCAAGCGCACGCCCGTGGTTGACTACCGTTCGCAGAAACGCGGCGGCAAGGGCATCATCGGCACCGACACATATGACGAAGACTTCGTCGAACATCTCTTCACGGCGAGCACTCACGACTACATCCTCTTTCTGACGAGCAAGGGACAGTGCCTAGCCCAAAAGGTCTACGAGGTGCCCGAAGGCTCCCGCGCCTCCAAGGGCAAATCAGTCACATCGTTTCTCCGCCTCTCCGAGGGCGAGAAAATTGCCGCGATGATCTGCGTGCAGGATCTCGAGAGTGACCTCAACCTCTTCATGGCCACCGCCAACGGTATCACCAAAAAGACCAAGTTGTCCGACTACGGCAACGCGACCCGCGAGGGCGGACTGCGCGGCATTAAATTGGCCGACGGCGACAGTCTCGTCGGTTGTGTTCTCACCACCGGCGACAACGAGGTCATCCTTGTCAGTAACAAAGGCCAAGCCGTCCGCTTCCACGAATCCGGACTGCGCACCCAAGGGCGCGACACCCAGGGAGTCACCGGGATGCGCTTCAAAATCAAGGACGACTTCGTGCAGTCAGTGCAGGTCTGCGATCCCGCGGCCCGCCTGCTCATCGCCCGGCAGGACGGCATCGGCAAGCGCACCCCGTTTCAGGACTATCGCCTGATCTCCCGCGGCGGCACCGGTGTGATCGCCATCGATCTGCCGGACGATGGCTCCGTCACCGTCGCCGGCGCGCTTAGCGTCCACGAGGACGACGAGGTCATGCTCCTCACTACCAAGGGTCAAAGCATCCGCACCCGCGTGAAAGAAATTCGCGAAACAGGTCGCGGAGCCAAGGGCGTCAAACTCCTCAATCTCGCTAAGGGCGACAGCATCCTCACCATCGCGCGTATTGTCGAAACCGACGAGGAACAGGAAGCGGCCAGCTCCGCCGATGCTCCGGCGGCTCCCGACTCTCCGGAAGCCGCTGAGTAATCACTCGACTCCAGCGCGTGCGGATCCGTTCGCGCTGGAGGTGGTCTCATTCACTATTCTTCTCATTCATGGCCAGTCGACTTTCCTCACTTCTTGATCCTGCCCGCATCAATTTGCGGGTGCAACCTTCCGAACGCGCCGCGGCTCTCAGCGAGGTGGCGTCTCAATTAAACGGACACCCAGATGTGACTAATTTCACCGGTTTCCTCCAGGAGCTCGTCGCTCGCGAAGCTCTCGATACGACTTATCTCGGCAACGAAATCTCCCTCCCCCATGCCCGCACTGAGCATGTCAATCGAGTCGTGCTCGCGGTTGGCCGCAGCGACTCGGGCATCAAGATGGAAAACAACGATGAAGACGTCCGCCTGATGTTTGTCCTCGGCACGCCAAAGTCGAATCCGATCGACTACCTCAAGGTCGTGAGCGCCCTGTGCAAAATCCTCAAGGAGCCCACCAACCTCAAGGCCCTCATGACCGCGCCGACTCCCGCTGCGTTTGTAGCCGCGCTCGTCACGGCCGAGGCGAATTTACCCGCCTCGGCCTGAGCGCGTCGCTTCAATTCTGGATCTTCGCCGCTTCGATCTCGAGCTGATCGACCAGCGCGCTCATCTGATCGATGACCGCTTGAATCGTTTCGCCCTTGGTGAGATCGACCCCGGCCGTCTTCAACAGCTCCATCGGATAATCGCTGCCCCCGCTTTTGAGTAATGTCAGGTAGCGTTCGCGGGCCGCCGCTTGATCGGTCTCGGGACCCGTCGTCATCGCATTGAACAACTTGGCCGAGGAGGCGAAGCAGGTTGCGTATTGATAGACGTAGTAGGGCGAATTGTAGAAGTGCGGAATCCGCATCCATGTTGACCGGTAAAAGTCATCCAGCGTCAAGCTGTCGCCGTAGTAGTCGGTGAGCAATTGTCCGTAGATCTCATCGAGCACCTTCGCGGTGATCGGTTGCCCTTGCTCGACGCGTCGATGCGCCTCGCGCTCGTAATTGGCAAAGAGCACCTGCGTGTAGAAGGTGCCGATGATGTTATCAACCGCGTGCTGAAGCAGCACGAAGCGCTCGCGCGGATCCTCCGTCTGCGCCAGCAACGCGTTGAGCAGAAAACGCTCGTTCGTCGTCGAGGCGACCTCGGCCACAAAGATAGTGTAGCTCGCCGTCGCGAAGGGCTGAGACTCATTCGATAACACCGAGTGCATCGCGTGGCCGGCCTCATGCGCGAGCGTAAACACTGCGTCGAGGGTGTCATTGTAATTCATGAGCAGAAACGGACCCACGCCGTAGACGCCCATACTGTAGGCTCCGCTGCGCTTACCTTCGTTCTCATAAACATCCACCCAACCGCCGCGCAGAAACTTCTCCATCTTCGTCTGATACTCCACGCCGAGCGGTGCCACCGAGGCGAGGACCATCTGGCTCGCTTCAGCATAAGGATGGTTGTCCGGCACTTCGAAGATCGGGATGCCGCCGTCGTAGAGGTGATAGGTGTCGAGACCGAGCAGCTGCTTGCGCAACGCCATGTAGCGCTTGACCGGACCCGTGCCAGACCGCACCGCCTCCACGAGCGTTTCGACGACCTGCGTCGGGATGGCCTTACTGTCGAGCGTCGCCTCGAGCGTCGATCCGTAGTTGCGGGCCTGCGCTCCAAACCATCCCCGCTGAAGCACGCCGTTGTAGGCGGCAGCATAGGAATTCTTCGTTACCAAATACGCGCCGTAGTAAGTCTCCGCGGCCGCCGCCCGGTCGGCTTGGTTGCGATTTGAATTCAGGATTCCCTGATAGGTCCCCGGCGACAGCGTGACCTCTTTGCCATCCTGCAACGTCAGCTGGGGAAACTTGATATCACTCGTGCTCAGCTCCTGGAAAATCGCCGTCGGGGCCTGCCCCAACTGCGCGGCATACGAGAGCAGGCGTTCCCCCGCTTCGTCGAGAGTATGCTTCTGCTGACGGTAGATGTCCAAAATCGCGTGGCGGTAGGGCGCGAGTCCGGGCGTGTCTTCGATCCACGTCTGCATCGTCGCCTCCGGAATGGTCAGCATCTCCGGCGTAAACCAAGCGGCAGCCGTGCCGAACTTCGCGAAGGTCGCCCGCACTTGTTGGAATCGCCCTGCCGTGTCCTGATCCCGTAAATCCACGTCCCGCTGCAGCGAAGTGTAACCATAGACCTTGTAGGACAAGATCCCGATCTCGTCGTCCAAAAGATAGGCCTTCAATACCGCTGCTGGCCCCGCCGAAAGGGAGCCCTTCAATGCCGCGTAGGCGTCCATCTTTGCCTTCATGTCCACCAAGCCCGCTTCCCACGCCGCCCAGTCCGGATAGATCGTGCTGAAGTTCCACTTGAACTCAGCCGGAATCTCGGCCCGCACTCGGGTGTCCGGTTTGGCGCTGGCCGGAGCGTCAAAGACCGACAGCGAAACCACCCCGACCCAACAGGAGATTAATCGCGTAGACATCGTCATAAACCCTGAAATTGCCCACAAAACCCACCCTCGTCGAGTGCCGACTCCACTTCCCACTCGTCCCGACCCGTTCACGATCCAACCAACTCCCCCTCACCACCACTCGCCCCGACACTCCCAAAGCTCGCAGTCGGCCCAAACCATAAGTCAACTAATAGTTGACAAAGCATTCCTCACCTGGGGTGGAAGTTGAAAGTCGCCATCGGCTCGTTCACTCGAACGATGAGCAGGGGAGGGACTCTTGGAAGATTATGGGTATTTACGTGACTCAACCGACCCCAACCCGTAGTGTTTTCGGCGATGGCGGAGGATTATCCGAAGACGATGATGGAACTGGAAAGTCGCTTCAACACGGAAGCGGCGTGTCGGAGT
>Ga0105055_10000266_pt1 | contig 76429 bp, 70 predicted proteins | sample BON03_FD_78090 | JGI IMG/M metagenome (GOLD analysis project Ga0105055, IMG submission 78090) | Freshwater microbial communities from Lake Bonney liftoff mats and glacier meltwater in Antarctica - BON-03 | ecosystem: Environmental > Aquatic > Freshwater > Ice > Glacier meltwater | place: Lake... | reverse complement strand
TTTTGGCCTTTTACTGGTACAATTGCGGATATACATATAAAAAAATCTATAATTCAAAGTAATACTAAATTTACTTTACTCAATTATAGATATTTGTAGTTTACAATTAATAAAAATGCAGTTACCTTTATGAGGTTTATAAAGAACATAGCGTAAACAAAAAATATATGGACACAGCAGTGGGGATAAGACTGAATCCTTATCCCTGCCCTTCAAAAAAAAAACCTGCCATTAAGCAGGTGTTTTTTTTTACAAATACACTATTAATTATCTTTCTTCTTAAACTGCTCTTCCAACTTTCGCTGAAACTCTTCAAACTTCCCAGCGTTCTCTTTTTGCCAAACTTTCATTTTACGCTGATACTCTTCCATCTTAGGTTGCATCTCTTTTTCCCAATCCTTCATTTTCGTCTCAAACCCTTTTATTTTTGGCTCATTTGCATCTTGCCAAGCTTCCATTTTGGCTTCAAATTCCTTCATTTTTGGTTCATTCCCTTTCTGCCAGGCTGCCATCTTTTTTTCAAACTCCTTCATCTTTGGCTCCATTTCTCTTTGCCAAACCTTCATTTTCTCTTCAAAACCTTCCATTTTTGGCTCAAATGATTTTTGCCATTCAGCCATTTTCACCTCGTAAGCTTCCATTTTTGGCTTCATGGAAACCTCCCAATCCTCCATTTTTTCGGCATACTCGTTGGCACGTTTCTCTATATCTTTCACCCATTTCTCCTTCTCCGATTTGGTCATATTTATCGTGTCCTTTGAAGAAAAAGAACTTGCATCAAAGGCGAAAACGGGAGGAGAAACCATGAAATCCATGACAGGCATACTGCCCATATCAAAGTCCATCGCTGGCATAGAGCCCATGTCAAATCCGGGAATCGGAGCCGTACCGAACTCCATTGGAGGAACAGGAGCCATGGCAAAATCCATTACCGGTTCTATCATCCCGGCAGGAAATGGCGGCATAGGTGCAAGCAATAATTCTGGCATATTTTCCAAAAGCAGCGTGTCACCATTAAGTTTGTAAACAAAAGATCCTTTGCTGTTATTTTTTATAATAACTGTATCGCCTTTGGAAATAATCGTATCAACAAAAACATCGACATTAGAATTGATATCTAAATTCACGTCCACTATCTCATCAACTTCGACAACTGGATTTACATCGGCATTCAAATTCACCGATATCGGTTTTGCTTTTTCTACAGAGACAGCAACGTCCTGCTGCGCAGTTGCCATAAGGCCTGCACTCAATAAGAGAGTTAGTAACATAGGGATAGAAATAATAGGGTTTTGTGGATAAGTCTGAGCTGGATGGCCCAATATTCTTTTGATTCTTTGAAGGGTGGGATTCCTTCTTTTTCCTGCTGCCAAAGCAAGTTCTGGAGGATTTTGCTTCGCATGGTTCAGCACTTTCGCCAGACCGTGTGCAAGCTCTTTTGGCACAATTCCTACTTTTATTGCTACATCATCGGCAGCATTTTCTCTCAATTCTTTCACAGTCTGATTCATCCACCAATAGCAAGGATGGTAGAAGAAAAGCACTTCCAGCGCTGACTGAAATAGATTTGCGAGGTAATCATTCCCTTTCACATGGGCCAGTTCATGTGCGATGATCGCTTCCAACTGGATAGGACTAAGTTGAAAAATAAGTCCAACCGGAATAAGTATTATAGGTTTGAGGTAGCCGAAAGTGATTGGAGAGACACCATAGGAAGTAAGCCTGATCTCTACTTTTTTAGAGATATTCATTTTCCCCATTAGGCGATAAAGCATTTTTTCTAACTCAAAATCCTGAAGATCTGCAGATGATCTTCGTAGTGTTCTGACTTCGGAAAGGCTATTGAATAAACGAAAAAGGAAAAGCATTGCACCCAAAAACCAGAAATTCACCAAAAGCGGCAATTGAAGCTCAATCCAATTGATGAACATAGAAATGAGAGACTCCAATCCTATCGATGAAGACACTTCCAGGTGTTGAGTCGGCAAAAATATCCTATTTGTTCTATCTACTAAAGAATTAGGCGTTAAGTTGGAAACCTCATAAAGAAAGGTGCCAAACGCCGCTAGTATTGTTAGTACCAAAGCCGCAAAGGCTAAATTATACTTGAATGCGGGACTATTTTTTCTAAATAATTTCAACAGCACCCAAAGTCCGGCACCAATAATTACGAGCTGCCAAAGTGAATGCACGAGCGTCCAACCCATAGCATAAAGCAAACTTTCAGAAATCCAGTCGTTCAAAAGATTCATTATTTCTTATTTTCCAGTTGGTCCAAAAACGCACGAATTTCATCTAACTCCTCCTTTGATGGGTTTTCTTCACCCAATGCCTGAAGTACCAATTTCTGAGCAGAGCCTCCAAAAGCCTTCGTTACCAGATTCCTCAAGAGAGACTTCTGCGTGTCTTTTTGATTTGTAGCCGGGCTATAGATATGAGTCCGTTGTGCCTCGTTGCGACTGACCATCTGCTTGGCATGCATGTTTTGCATAGTCTTAAGTGTAGTCGTATATCCAGTATCCTTTGTCACAGCTAATCGCTCATGAACCTGACGAACACTGGCATCTTTCATTTCCCACAATAGGGAAAGTATTTCTAATTCTGATTCTGTTGGCTTACTCATAGGAGCTTATACGATTACTTTCGTACCAAAGATATACGAAGGAAATCGTAAGTTCAAAACAGCTACAAAAATAATCGTATTAAAAGTTGTTAAAACTCTGACTTACAATTCATTAATATCTATGAAAAAAAATTGGAGTCAGAGTTTTCTACATCACTCAAATTAAGTGTCGCCTAGTTTTAGAACTGAAAAGATATCCTACTTTAATCTTTGGAAAAGATTTTGTGGGCATTGAATATCAAGAGCTTCCTCACAATAAATTCTTTGAACTTTACCTCCCAGACATTAGTTGTATCGACACAGAATTTTTCAAAACAAACCAACTACACCATGAATAACGATCAAGCACTACTGAAGCCTATCACACTTTCAGGCGGATTAGAATTGAAAAACAGAGTTTGGATGGCTCCGATGACCAGAAGTCGTGCCGCCAATCCTGAAACCAAGCCTTTTGAAATTCACGATAAATATTACGCGGAACGCGCCTCTTCAGGCCTGATCATTACCGAAGGTTCACAAGTCTCCAAGGATGCGGTAGGCTATATTAATACGCCTGGAATTTACTCTAAAGAACAAGTAGAAGGCTGGAAAGGAGTAACCAAAGCAGTACATAATAAAGACGGGCACATCTTCATCCAACTCTGGCATGTAGGGAGAATCTCTCATCCAGATTTCCATCATGGAAATTTACCATTAGCTCCATCGGCCATCAATCCAAATGAAAAGTCGTTTACGCCAGAGGGATTCAAAGAAACTGTGACGCCAAAAGCGATGACACTGGAAGATATTAAGCAAACCATTCAAGACTTTAAGAATGCAGGAAAAAATGCAATGGAAGCCGGTTTTGACGGAGTTGAGATTCATAGTTCTAATGGCTATTTGTTTCACCAGTTCTTCAATGCGACGAGTAATGTGAGAACAGATGAATATGGCGGATCCATTGAAAATAGAGCTAAAATTCTTTTCGAGGTTATCGATGCGCTCAAAGAGGTAATGCCAGAGCAAAAAATCGGTTTGAGGTTAAATCCTTCACTAAATGGCGTATTTGGAATGAAAGCTGATGAAGAGACTATTCCTACTTTTGAATACATCGTGAAAAAGCTGAATGAGTACGATCTGGCTTATTTGCACCTTTCTGAGCCATTTACGGACGTTTCAGACATCTCATACTTAGTCAGTCATATAGCGAAACATTTTCGCCCAATATATAAAGGCACTTTAGTAATCAACGCAGGGTTCAACCAAGAAAAAGGAAATCATGTAATAGAAGCAGGCGATGCGGATGCGGTTGCTTTTGGGACTTTGTATGTATCTAATCCAGATTTGGTGGAGCGATTCCGAACAGGAGCTGACCTTGCTCAGCCTGATAAGGATACATTTTACACTCCTGGTGAAAAAGGATATACTGATTACCTTACACTTAAGGAATCAAAAGTTAGTTGACTCACCTAAAGGCCGGATATTCCGGCCTTTTCTTTATTTTTAAGTCATGTGTCTTGTAGCCTTTTGCTGGAAATCTCATCCAGAATACCCGTTGATTATTAGTGCAAACCGTGATGAGTTTTTTGACCGACCATCCCAAGCAATGCATCTTTGGGAATCCGGATTTTACGCTGGGAAAGATCTGAGAAGTGGCGGGACATGGATGGGTTTTCACCCAGACGGGCGCTGGTCATTGTTGACAAATTATCGAGATTTAAGCGACCCAAAAAAAGCGCAGATCAGTAGAGGAAAATTAGTTGAACAATGGCTAGAAAGCCATATTTGTCCAGAAGAATACCTGCAAAGGATTCAAAAGTTTCAAAATCAATACGACGGGTTCAATTTATTGGTAAGTGATGGCGAGAAGCTTTTCTACCTAAGCAATTACGCCCCGGAGATATTAGAAGTTAAACCGGGAATTTACGGATTGAGCAATGCGCTCCTCGATGACCCCTGGCCAAAAGTAACACTGGCAACAGAGCAACTTGAGCAATTGACCAAGTCTGATTTTTCTACCAATGATCTAATTAACATTCTGAAATCCAAGGAGACATATTCTAAAGAAATACTTCCCAAAACAGGAATACCTATAGCAATGGAAACCTCTCTTTCTGCACAATTAATCCGCATGTCTGGGCATTATGGAACGGTTTCGGCAGCTGCAGTGGTTCAACATACATCAGGGCTAGTTCAGCTTAAACAGCGAACTTATCAGTGGAATCCCGAGCAATATTCAGACCTGTGTTTTCAGTTTCAACTCGACCAAACCTAAGTACCAATGTCAAACAAAATATATGATATGCTAATCGTCGGTGCCGGACCAATAGGCCTTGCTTGCGGTGTAGAAGCGAAAAAAGCAGGATTGGATTACGTCGTCGTCGAAAAAGGCGCGCTTACGAATTCAATCTTTAATTACCCGATCAACATGACATTTTTCTCCACCTCAGACAGACTGGAGATGGCAGATATTCCCTTTATGTCTATAGGAAATAAGCCAAACCGTACCGAAGCACTGGAGTATTATCGCAGAATTTTCTCCCACTTCGATCTCAATGTCAAACTGTACGAAGCGGTAAAGACGCTTGAGAAGAAAGAGGAATTATTTCATATCAAAACCTCCAAACGCGACTATCTGGCAAAGAATGTAGTGATGGCAACAGGCTTCTATGATTTGCCTAATCTCATGAATATACCTGGTGAGGATTTACCAAAGGTTCAACACTACTACAAAGAACCTTGGCCGTTTATCAATCAAAAAATTGTGGTCGTGGGCGGAGCAAATTCCGCCGTGGACGCTGCACTTGAATGCTGGAGAAAGGGCGCTGAAGTAAGCATGGTCTTGCTGGAAGATGAAGTGGATCAAGCGGTGAAATACTGGGTCCGCCCAGACATCGTCAACCGGATCAAAGAAGGATCTATCAAAGCTTTTACTAAGTCTCGGTTAAAAGAAATCCACGAGCATGATGTGGTCATTACAACGCCTGATGGAGACGTGACAATAGAAAATGACTTCGTACTCGCCATGACAGGCTACAAACCCAATTTCGGTTTATTAAATCAACTGGGAGTAAACTTGAGTGATGACCCCAAATGCCAACCGGCGTACGATGAGCAAAGTCACGAAACAAACGTAACGGGAGTTTACCTGGCAGGCGTAGTTTGTGGCGGCTTGAATACCCGTGAATTCTTTATTGAAAACAGCATAGTGCATGCGGAAATAATTGTGAAGGATATAGTGAGTAAGATTACAAGAGAAGTAAATGTGGTAAGTAGTGAGAAATAAATGCATATAGGATAACCTAATCCAAATCTGAATACCTAAATCAAATGAGCCTGATCGAATCACTTCGACCAGGCTCATTTGGTAGTATGGATAGTCAATCTTATTATTCCCGTATCTCAATTACTTTGAATTCTGTTCTTCTGTTGGTCTGATGTTCTTCTTCGGTAGTTGCATTTGCAACAATCAACTGACTCTCACCATAGCCTATGGCGACAAGTCTGTCTGCGGCTACACCTTGTGATACAATGTAATCCACTGCCGACTGCGCTCTTCGCTGCGATAATTCTTGATTATAAGCATCGCCTGATCGTGAATCAGTATGAGAGCTTAACTCAATTTTTATGGCTGGATTATCTTTTAGTATTTGAACCAATTTGTTCAACTCTATTCCTGCATCAGCTCTAATATCAGCTTTATCCAAATCGTAATAAATATTCTCAAGCACTACGGATCTGTCCAAAACTAACTGATCCAACACGATCGTCGTGTCCAACGTGATATTAGTGACGTCTTGAATAAGTGTGGATACATCAGGCGTTTTCCCAGTAGTAGTGTAAGGAACTGACTTGGAAAAGTATCCTGCCTTGGAAGCAATTACCGTAAAATCCGAATCTGGCGTCAATGTAAATCTTACACGGCCATTGGTATTGGAGAAATCTCCGCCTGCCTGCTTGCTGAGGCTATCGTATAATACCACTCTGGCTTGCTCAAGTACTGCATCATCCGCACCAGCAATTCTTTGTTTAGTATAGACATTTAGCAATACGTTGATGATTTTTGGTGTTGGAGTCTTGTCTTCAAAGAAGTAAATATCATCGTCGCCTACGCCCCCATCTCGGTTGGAAGAAATGAAACCTGCTTTAGGATATTCTGTGAAGAAAAGCGAGAAATCGTCGTTGGTGCTGTTGAAATTCTCACCTAGATTTTTGATTACCTGAGCTCCAGCCGCATCTTTTTCTGCTACGAAAAGGTCAAGTTTACCATAACCCGGATGTCCATCTGAGGAAAAGAAGAATTTACCATCACCCATCGGTCTAGGAAAAAGCTCGTTACCAGGCGTATTTACATTTGGCCCGAGATTAACTGGGTTCCCAAAATCACTATTAGCCAATTTTGTTGCTTTGTAGAGATCAATTCCCCCAAATCCTCCTGGTCTATTGGAAGCGAAATACAATTCCGATCCATCTTCGGAGAAGGCTGGAGTAGAATTCCACCAGGTTTCGTCTTCGTTTATCGGCATCCAGATCGGCTGAGTAAAGCCTCCACCTCGGAAGTAAGAAACAAAAAGTGCTGTTTCGGGAAGATCTTTGTCTGATGTTGAGTTTCCTCTTGCGTAGATCATCGTGTTACCATCAGGGCTAACAGCAATCGCTGCTTGGTTCAATCCTTCTTCATTTTTGAATTCGGGGAGCGCTTGAGCTCCAGTGACGTCAACCTTTAATCCATCTGCTCTTGCACGAAACAATTTGGTGTATGGTGAGCCATCAGCAGGATAAAGTCCACTTGCCTGACGCCCGGAAGTGAAATAAATAAAATTTTCATTTACTACTGGAGCATAATCTGGACCAGCAGTATTCAGACCTTTATAGTTGACCAGCACATGGAAAGGCCAGTAATCGGCTATCCCATCAGCTAACTTGATTGCTTTAATCTGACGCTGTGTCTCTGCCAGATAGGCTTCATCCTGTGTATAGCCCTTTGCTTTTTCGAAAGCCTCCTTTGCCTCCTCATCTTTATCTTGTGCTTTTAAGCTCAAGCCTAGTCGATAATAACTTTCAAAAGAAGGGTCTTCTTCTGTTAACTTTTGGTAATATGGAGCTGCATCCTCGATTCTATTCGATAGCCTATAGCTCTCCGCGATGACCTGATTCGCTTCTTTATTTTCTGGATCGTCTGCCAAAATTTGAGAAAAAGAATTGATGGCATACTGGTATTGTCCAGAAAGAAACTGGTCATTTCCTTTTTCCTGAAGGCTTTTGCATGAGCTCACTCCGACGAGCAGAGAAAGACAAATCCAAAAAAAATGGTTTTTCATCTGTTTATATTTTGATTTTTAAAGGTCAGATGGAATCTCACAAGTATTATAATCTTTATTATAAGTAAACCTTGAGTGATGCTCGATTTCATGTGTTTATAATTTGATTTTATTCGGCCACATAGCCTGTCCCGAACTGCTTTCGGGAGAATCTCACATGGTTAATAATCATCCCAGTATGTGACGCTTGAGTCATGATCGATTTCATCTGAAAGGTGATTAAAGATCTATTCTGAATATTACTAAATTAATTTGGAAAGTATCGGTTCAGCCAGCTATTCCCTGCCAAAATCCATACACTTTCGAGGTCTTTTTTGCTTTGCACCTGCGAGTTGATCACGAGTGTTTGTGAATCTATCTCCCCAGAGGTGACTTTTGACTTGATTCCTAAAGCAGAAACTACGTTTATTTCGCCCGAATTGGATTTAAAAGTCACTTTGCCTTGATCGGTGATGTTGTTTTCCAGTTCATTTTCAAGCTCGCGCAAAGTCCTTACAGAACTATCAATGGAGCAACCGCTTGCTCCCAAGCCAGACTCATCCACTGCCAACACCAAGATCTGGCCATCCAAGATCTGAAATGAGGTAGGCATTCTATTGCCGTGTGTATTCCAGCCATCGCAGAAAACGGACAGCTTGGAGGTGATTAACTTTTTTTCCTGATCAGAAAACTGACGTGCCGCCTGGTAAACCCAAACCCGCGAATCTTCTGAAATATCTTCAAATTGAACGTACATATAGTTGCTTTTTACTTTGGCAAAGAAAACCCTTTCTACCTAACGCCAAAAAGGGTCAAATTGATTCATTGAAAAAAGTTAGATCCCCATATCCTTAGCGATCATTTCAGCCAAGTCGTAGACTTTGACTTCTGCTTCTTTTTCCTTGTTCTTTATGCCATCCGTCATCATGGTAAGGCAGAAAGGACATCCGACTGCAATAGTACTGGCTCCAGTAGCCAAAGCTTCCTCAGTTCGCTCCAGGTTAATATCCTTATTACCTGGCTCTGGTTCTTTGAACATCTGCGCTCCTCCACCTCCACAACAAAGCCCTTTTGTCTTGCAGCGTTTCATTTCTACCAATTCAACATCCAGCGCTCTGATCACATCTCTAGGCGCTTCATACACATCGTTCCCTCTTCCTAAGTAACAGGAATCGTGAAATGTAATTTTCTTTCCTTTGAATTCTCCTCCACCTTTTAGCGTCACTTTCCCTTCGTTGATGAGTTGCTGGAGAAATTGTGAGTGGTGTATCACTTCATAATTTCCACCCAAAGCAGGGTACTCGTTTTTGATGGTATTGAAGCAATGCGGACAAGCAGTGACGACTTTTTTGATGTTGTAGCCATTCATCACCTGAATATTTGCCACAGCTTGCATCTGGAAAAGAAATTCATTTCCAGCGCGTCTTGCTGGGTCGCCAGTACAGGCTTCTTCTGGTCCGAGAACGGCAAAGTTTACTCCAACTTTATTTAAGATTTTCACAAAAGCTTGGGTTACGGCTTTATACCTTTCGTCAAAAGATCCGGCACAGCCTACCCAGAAGAGGACTTCTGGACTTTCTCCATTGCCGGCCATTTCGGCCACGGTTGGTACTTTATATGTTGACATAATCTGGATTTACGATTTCAGAATTAAGATATACCAGGGCGTTTTCATGATTAATATTGAAATATGCCCAGAGATCTCACATTCGTTTAATTATTAATTTCAATACAGTTGTCAGATGCGTTGATGCCGAGGCCATCTAAACTGAGACTGCCAACTGAACACTGATTACTGAATCTCCTCTTCTTTCACCTTCTCTGCCCAATTAAAACGATCTGAGGGACTGAATTTCCAAGGAGCAAAGCTGGTTTCCATGTTTTGGAACATCACATTCCACTGGGCAGGCGTTCCGGATTCTTCCATCGCCACGTAACGTCGCATCTCAACGATAATGGCTAGCGGATCTATATTGATCGGACAGGCTTCCACACAAGCGTTGCAACTAGTACAGGCGTTCAACTCTTCTTTTGTAATGTAATCTTCCAAAAGTGACTTCCCGTCGTCAAATCCCTTTCCCCCGGCATCCAAACTTTTCCCAACTTCCTCCGCTCTATCACGCACGTCCATCATGATTTTTCTCGGAGAGAGTTTTTTGCCAGTCAGATTTGCAGGACACTCGGCAGTACATCTACCACATTCAGTGCAGGAATAGGCATTCATCACATTTATCCAACTCAGGTCGTTGATATCTTTAGCTCCAAATCTACCGATCTCAGCAGATGGATCCGAGGGAGCATCTGTAGTAATTCCAAGCATCATATTTACTTCGTTGGTCACTACTGGCATATTTACCATTTCACCTTTGGGCTTCAGATTCGAATACCAAGTATTTGGGAAGGCTAGGAAAATGTGTAAATGCTTCGAATAAGTCACATAAATAGCGAAGGCTAAAATCCCGACAATATGAAACCACCAGGCTGCCCGCTCCACGATAATCAGTGAGCTCGAACTCATATTCTCGAAAATCGGATGAAGTAAACCGCTGAAAAAGAGGTTTCCAACCACCATATAATGCCCTACTCCCCTGGATGCTAAAATTTGGTCAGAAGCATTCATCATCAAGATCGCCATCATCAAGATGATTTCCACAACCAAAATGATGTTAGCGTCCATCGCTGGCCAGCCCTTCATTTCTGGCATTTTGAAACGCGGAATTTTAAGCCCGTTTCTTCTGATCATAAATATGACACATGAAGCAAGAACTGCGAAAGCCAGAAATTCAAAAACATTCATCGCGGCTGTATAAAAGCCTCCCAACGCAGGAGCAAAAAGCCGGTGAGTTCCAACTATTCCGTCAAGGACAAATTCCAGGACTTCCAGGTTGATCACCAAAAATCCTACATAGACGAAGAAATGTAGAAATGCGGGGATAAAACGTTTAAACATTTTTTGCTGACCGAAAGCCACCAAAAGCGTAGTCTTCCATCTTTTATCAGGCTGATCATTTCTGATTTCCGATTTGCCTAAAAAGATGTTTCTGCGGAGGAATTTGACCCGCTTGATCAAAAAGAAGCTGGCAGCACCCAATATGATCAAAAATATAAGTTGAGGTAAAAAGCTCATAATGATGTTATTAGCGTGTTTCTAGGGTTTTATTCTGTTTTTTTTCTTTAAATGACTTGCTTCAAATAATCAAATAATTACCTTTGCATCACTTTACAAACAAGGTGATATAGCTCAGTTGGTAGAGCATCGGACTGAAAATCCGTGAGTCGATGGTTCGAGTCCATTTATCACCACAAGCCCTGAAGAAATTCAGGGCTTTTTTTATGAGTTTTTTAAACCGCAGAAGGCACAAAGGTTTCGCAGAGGACGCAATTTGAAATTTTATAGACAAATGCGAACCCTCCATTTCTTTGCTCATTCCTATTTTATTTGCCCAATTACTCATATATCCAACTGTCTAATTCTAGTATACTGCATCATTTCTTCAAAAGACTCTAGCAAATTAATAAATAGTAGGCATGCATACTATTTCTGTCTCTAATTTAGAAGCAATTTACGATAGTTAGCCATCTCAGCCAAAAGCCGAATTTTTGAGTGCTTTTGTTCCGACTTTTTTCTGTTATGTTTAAAACTTTACATTTTTTCTCTTCATCAGTGTAACATTCCCTATTTCCATTCATTACCGTATTAAATGAAGTCATTTTTTGAAGCACATATCTGGCCGCAAAGAGGCAGGCTCTACCGGCTGGGTTATCTCTGGATCAGGGATCGATCCCTGACTGAGGATATGCTTCAGAACGTCTTTGAGAAATCTTTTGAACGGGAAGATGAACTTCGTAACCATCCAAATCTTATGGGCTGGCTAGTCAGAAGTCTCAAAAATGAAGTATTGACACACTTTCGCCAAACCAAGAAACTAGACTCTTTGGATGGATTAGAAGAATTAAAAGTGGAGGAATCAGTGAATGAGGACATAAAGGACTCGGTGCGACAAGTAATGAATCTTGTGAGAGGATTGCCTTTGCGACAGCGGGAGATTTTCCACCTAAGAGAAGTAGAAGGCTTGAGTTACGAGGAAATAACCGAGCACCTAGATATAAGTATGGAACAAGTGAAGATCAATCTTCACCGAGCCAGAAAAAGTATTCGAGAGCGGATGCTCAACCAAAGATTAACCAAATGAACCAGCGAATAGACGAACTACTTGATAAGTACTGGGATGCCGAAAGCAGCCTAGCGGAGGAGCATGAGCTAAAAAAGCTACTCGTGTCAGCAGAAGGCTACTCCGATGAGAAAGCTATGTTTTTAGGCTTGAGAGAATTTTCTAACGAGGAGCCAAGCCTAAAAATACCAACTGTGATAATTCCAATCAAGTCTAAAAATTGGATAAACTGGGCGGCCTCAGTAGCGATTCTGATAGGATCAGCCTGGGGATGGACAGTTTATGAACAAAAGCAAGCTGAGCAAGAAGCATACATGGAAGTGATGCAAGCCTTTGCACTCATCCAAACCAACCTCTCCAGAGGACAAGAGGAAATGGCCGTGATGAATGATTTGAAATACCTGAATACAACCAACCAACTATTTGGCAATTCCATAAATAAATAAGCCATGAAAAAATTCCTACTAATCCCACTTTTGCTCTTTGCCTTTAGTATAAAGGTGCAAGCTCAGGATGATGCCATTCAGCGTTTTTTCTCCGAGTACATGGATGATGAAAGATTTTCGAGAGTGTATATCAGTCCAAAAATGATGCAGATGGCTGCAGGATTCCTGAAAAGTAATGCTGGCTCCGATGAAGACTCTAAGGATTTAGGCGTCTTGATACAGAAAGTGAAGGGCATACGGATTCTTTCCTCAGACAAGGTTGATGGAATAACCTTCTACAAAGAGGCAATGGGAACACTTACCAAAAACCAGTATGAGGATCTGATGATTGTCGAAGACAAAGGAAGCAGCCTGAAGTTTATGGTACGTGAAGAAGGAGGCTTGGTGAGAGAGCTAATGATGATTTCTGGCGAAAAAGATGATTTTACTCTTCTGTCTATGCTCGGGAATTTCACTTACGAGGATCTTAACCTTCTTGCCGAAAAGACAGATATCCCCGGAATGGATCTTTACGGAAAAGGAAGTAAGGGTTCGAAGGGAGTGAAATGAGTTAGCAGTTTTTAGTGATCAGTGATCAGTGATCAGTGATCAGTTATAGAAAAATCAAGGATTCTGGCTAAAGTTTAGTGAACCGAAAATCAATTTAATAAACCATACTATATAAGACTATGAAAAAGCTAATTCTAACGGTAGCACTAATCGGATCGGTAATGGTCGCACAGGCGCAGAGCAAAAGTGTCAAAGCGCTATTTGAAAAATACAAAAGTGAGGATGACTTTTTCCACATGGAGCTGGGAGGCAATTTTTTGAACTTCGCTCAAGGCTTCAAGATTGATATCGATGAAAACGACATGGCTACTGTAGCAAAATCAATTGAGAAATTAAACTTCTTTACACTACCTGATCATGCAGATGATACACGCCAAGAATATAAAGCTTTACAAAAGGGTCTGGAGCGAGAAAGATATGAACTGCTAATGGAAGCTTCAGAAGGAAAAGGCGGAGTGATTGTCTATTCTAAAGGAGGGAATAAAATTTCCGATTTAGTGGTGCTTGTGGGAGGCGATGACGGTGACTTGATGGTAGTGGAACTTAAGGGCTCCTTCGACCAAGAATTGGTAGCAAAAGCGGTAAATTACAAAGACAAGAATTAAGCACTAGTTAAACAAATAAATATGACGGAAAATCGAGTAGATTTCCGCCATATTTATTTTTGAGGTATACGTGCTTTTTTTAAACTATTTGGTGATTTCTACACCCTTCCAAAACGCAATATAATCCTTGATTTCGCTGGCTGCAGGCTTTGGATCGGGATAACTCCACGCTGCATCTTTATTTTCCTGACTATCAACCTCAATACTGAAATAAGAAGCTTTCCCTTTCCAAGGACAAGACGTGTTTGTGTTTGATGGTTTAAAAAAATCCATACTTATGGATTGTGGCGGGAAATAATGATTTCCCTCGATGATCTTAGTCTCATTGCTTTCTGCAAGGAGTTGATTATTCCAAAATGCTTTCATAGTAGTTGCTTTATATCCTAGTAACGGATAGAAATATGGTTCGTTATAAATTTATTTTAAACAAAATATAAATCTGTTTTGGTCTTACATAACGGGTTCATATTGTAATATTATTTCGTAAAAATTCGATTAATACAATTTTATTCTTATTAAAAACAATTAAACAGAATAAAGATAGTTTCGCTATCGATTGCGGAAAATTTTTATAAAATTCGCAACTATTCCGTATATCCATTACCAAATCATTAACATTAATCTTTTTTCATTGAAGTATTTGCAATTTATATTTCCAATCGTACCTTTGAATCATACTAACAAACCAATCGGTTACCCCGATGAAAAATGTAGCCCAAAATACCCAACGCAGACACATAGTAGTAGTCTGCCGGTTACACAAAATTTAGAACCTATTCAAACCAATTATTAAAATGAAAAAATTATTCACATTGCTTTTTGTAGCGGGGATCGCTGCAGGAGCGTTTGCCAAATCTGAAGGAACAACTGTTCTAATCAGAAAAACTGAAACTACAAAAGTAGCGGTATCCTTTAACGAAGCACCACAAGGTACTGTGATCGTAAGAATCACAGATTCAGAAAATCGGTTGATCTTGAGAGACAAAATAAACAAGGCAGAAGCTTTTGCTAAGAAATATGATCTTAAAGCACTTCCTCAAGGATCTTACTCTGTAGAAGTTACGGACGAATCAGGCGTGCTGAGAACTGCTTCTTTCAATAACTTTACGGTAGAAACACCAGCTGTATTCTCCAGAGTATCTCAAATAGAAGACAATAAGTACAGACTGCTTGTAAGCAATCTACAATCTAAAGAAGTAGAAGTGTTGATCTATGATGGAGACAGATTGATCCACACGGAGAAAATCGACAACCCACAGGGGCTTCACAAAATCTATACACTAAGCAACGTTAGTGGAGCAGGTATCAACTTCAAAGTAAAAACGGCATCAGGTTTCGAAAGCTACGTTTCTAGCCTGTAAGCTAAACCAACAACATTATATTGACAGACCCCGCTTGAGCAATCAAGCGGGTTTTTGTTGTCTAAAGCAATCTTTTTTTAACCGCAAAGAGCACAAAGAAAGCAAAAAGTAGCACCTTTTTTTCTTTGATTATTGAATGGTTTTGGCGCTTAGGCCAAGTAATGATAATTGCTAGTTGATCTTCGGAGGAGCCAGTTGAATCTGCCTATTGAAAGATCAGAGCCTCGTTGGAAATTTCAAATCGACATTTGATATACATCTCCAAATACAAGTTTATTACTCATTAGATATCTCTCTGGGTATTTGTTTGCGACCCGGGGGTAAAAGAATTTAGATAAAAAAAATACGGAGCATCTCTGCCCCGTATTTTTTTTATTTTACCAAAATTCGTTCACAGAACTATTGTGACTGATCACTTTGGACTGATTTTCATTTCTTCCAGCTTGCTTTTCCACCTTTCGCAGAGTCTACAGTAATGGAATAGTTAGATCCTGAAGACACAATCCACTTCACTTTTACGCCAGTCATCCCTGGAATATTGGCTACATGCATTTTCTCCGGATTGTTTTTTTGCTCTACTACCTTATTGAAATCTTCATCTTCTACCACAAATCCAGCTACTACTTTAGCACCGGAAATAGTTACATAGTCAGGTCGTTCGATCTTGTACTTGAGATCCTGGCTAGCGTGAGTTGGCATCAAACGCTCGTTGAAGATCGTGGCTGTGATGGCTTTCAAACCTCCACCCAGATCTTCTTCCTTCACATCCATTACTGACAATTTTGGCGTGTGATAAGCGTGATAAATAGTGAAGGCAATATTTCTATGCGCATCTTGTTCTAATAAGAATCCAGGATGGGCACGTCCAAAAGTTTTCTTAAATCCACCAATCTCTACCATACCAAACTGAGGATGCTCAAACTCATGCCAATTCACAAAAGCATCACCCATGGTCAATAGCTCATCCACTTCGAACATCTCATCTTGCCCACCAGATGGTTTATTGAAATACAAATAGGAAGTCATCAGCTCATTAGAATAAGTAAATACTCCTCGTACGCCATAAAACCAATCTAATTCTCCTCCGAACACTGAATAAAGATCTTTGTAAACGGTGAGATATCTATAGCCTGGGATCATTTCCTCCCCTTTGGACGCAATAGCATCATAGATTCGGATGTCGTTTCTATTGTAGGTACTCACATCTTCCTCAGCACCCGGACCACGAAGGATCATTCCGCCTGAATTGTGGAAACTTTGAGCTCCGGCGATATTGGGATGCTTCATCACAAACTCCATAATCGAACGGTTCTCAGGAAGTGTGAATGGATATTTCAAGGCACCACGCTGAATGTAATCCGGCTGCCAGTTCCATCCCCAATCTCTATTCGGATCATAATATCCCACACCATCGTCGTTCACACGACCATCACCGTCACCGTCTGTACCTTCCTGACCCAGCATTTCGTACTCACCCATTTTATCTGATCCTACCATGATCAACTTTCGAAGATCCTGTGGGTCTTTGATGTAGCGTCCAGTTGGCGACTTTCTGATCATCATCGTGATGTGCCCATCTCCATCGAGATCATCCATACCATCCTCACCAGCGACTCCATCACCGTCATTGTCGAGGATCATCATACCAGACCGAGGAGAGTTGGCGGTATTTGGTTCAAGGAAAAAGTTATTTCGCGCATCAGGATTGATTGTAGGTGTGATGTAAAACACCTTGTCTTTTAATAGCTGCTGAACAAATTCGTTATCCGCAAACATTTCAGTAAGGTACCAAGCCCCATAGAGGGAAAACTCTCCTCCCTGAATTTCATTGGAGTGAATGTTGCCATCGATCCACATTCCTGGCTTGTCCGTGTCTTTTCCAGTAGAAAAATCCGTAATCGTCAGCGTCCACATATCTCGACCTTCATAGGATTTGCCGATTGATTCCAGTTTTGCTAGGTTAGGATGTGCTGCCGCAATTTTTTTCATATTATCCACCAAACCTTCATAAGTATAATATCTGTTGAAAGCGATATCTACTTTAGGATTGTGCGGAGTACCAACTGCACGGAAAAATTTCTCCTGCGCGTCTGCTTTATAACTTACCAGGCTAAGTGCACCTACAGCCAAGGCAATGATCATTTTTGTAGTTTTCATCATTTTCATGGCTTAAAGTTTTACAGTTGCAGAAGTGAATCCGGCATGTGAAGCACCGGCTTTTACGGTCACATTTCCAGCGCCACGTATGATCCAGCTAAAACTGGCTTTCTCGTAAGCTCCAAGTGAATCCTTCAACTCAATCTTGTTTCCAGAGACGATTTTGTCAGCATCTGCATCCATGTCAATTCTTATTTTTCGCAGCCATCTGGAATTTTCACCAATTTCGGAATGTGTAGGGATAGCTGAGTTATTGAAAAGATCTAGTGTCACACGGGTCAATCCATTGCCAAGCGATTCAGTTTTCACGTTGTGAATCTCCAATTTAGGTTGCATCTCTGCCAGCTTCAAGATGAATGCTGTATGCTGATCTGCGATTTCCCCTACTTTATCAAAAGAAGGAGTTGTCATCACGAAAGGCTTAATTCCACCAACTTCCACTTTTTTGCCAGGAAAATCCGGATGTTGCATTTCTTTCCAAGGAACAAAAACATCAGTAGTGCCTAGTGAATCAGCCCAAGCCAAATAGTTAGCTTCTGCATTTGACTTACTTTTATCGGTAGAATCTTTGAACTCAGGAATCCAATACCCTGGCGTACCAAAGCTCAATCTACCAAAGTGGAAGTATGCCCACTGAAAGAAATCACCATCAGTCCCTTGGTTCTCTTGCTGATAAGCTTTCTGTTTCACGGTCTCTTTGTACAGATCTGAAACCATAGCATTTATTAACTGATCTTTTTCTAAAATGGATGTAACGATTCGCTTTTTGGCATTTCCAGCGTTGTACTTCAATGGTGAAGACAGATTATTTGCTGGGGAAAAAGTAACGAAAGCGAAAATATTCCACTGCTCAAACAAATAATCAAGTAGTGCTCTAGTCTCCTTTTGCGTCACAGGCATATCACCCGCCAATGGCTCAAATACGGGAAATTTGTAAGTCAGTGATTTATTGAAGGCAATTCCTTCTTTCAAATCTTCCGCAAATTCACCGTCTTTATCATCATCTTTTGACTCTTTATAAAGAGAGTATTTACCCGCTTCACCCTTTGATTTATCTGCTTTCACGAGTACGCGCTCATCTTCTTTTGAGATCATATAGTCACCCATAGGATCTTCCACGCGCATCATTGTGATCATTCCGTCTCCATTCAGATCAGTATAGCCACTTCCTCCCGGCGTACCATCACGATCATGATCTACCGACAATGCATTTCCTCTTCTCTCATATTTCAGCGAAGCGTGATACTGCTCGTATGCATCTGGAGACATGTTTGGGAAAATGTAAAAGGTGGTCGCCTCAAGTGCGTCTGCGTGATCTGCGACTAGTTTTTCTGCAAACTGAACCGCAAGCTCAACGCTCAACACGTCATAGCCTTCCACTCCACCGACTACGGCAATTGCTGGCTTTTGATCTAGCTTTCCGGTGCCTACTTTCAGCACCCAGATGTCTTTGCCACCTTCGGTTTTAGTAAGTGAGGTGAGTTCAGCGGAGGCATAGGACGCCACGCGCTGCAAACGCTGATTTAATTGACTGAGTGTAGGATAATCAGACTGCGCAAGCGCAGCTCCTGAAAGCCCCATCCCTCCGAGCAACAACCAACTGAGTAGTATTTTTTTCATAAATCTATTGGGTTTTAATCTTCTGATTTGCCGATTACATAAACTGATCGGTTTCTAAATTTTACTAAAATTTAGAAATAAAATACTCATTCCTTTTTCTGAAACATGAAATAGCCCTTGAATGGATATTGCTCGGGATAAGTGGAGTTGCTATATAATTATTGTACAGACGGGGAAAATTCGCTTATTTAAAGGCCACAGCATTTTAAAAATGTATAAAAAAGTAGCCCTCGCCATAGCTTTTTCTCCTAGGATGGAAGCTTTAATTTCTGAAAGCAAGCGACTTGTCCAGCTTCTCGGATCTGACCTGATCCTGATTCATATTGGTAAAAAAACCGATGAGTTGGAAACCGAGCTTGACGAGATTATTATCAAAACAGGTTTGGATAAACTCAAAACCAAGCTTATCTGGAAAGAGGGAAAGCCTGTGAAAATGATTATCGAGGCATGTAAGGAAGAAAACGCTGATTTGTTAGTGGCCGGAGCCTTGAAGCGCGAAGGATTCCTGACCTATTACATGGGTTCGGTAGGTAGAAAAATCATAAGAAAAGCTCCATGCTCTGTTTTGACACTGATCGAACCTAGAGTAGGATCCACCATTTTCGAAAAAATAGTAATCAATGGAACTCAACTGGAAATCACTCCAAACGTGATCGAAGTTGGAATCAATTTTTCCAAGAAAATAAAAGCTGAACAAGTTCATATTTTGAATGAAATCAAGATGTATGGACTTCAGATGGGAACCGCCAGCGAAGACTCGGAAGAGGAAGCATCACAGACTCGCCGGCAACTCGTGCAAAATGAAATGGAGTATGTGCAAGAGATAATGAAAAATATAGATGCGGGGGATTTGAAGCTAAATATAAAAGTGACTGGAGGAAGATGGGCTGTGGAACTAGCAAGATTCTGTGAAAAAATCGAGGCTGATCTGCTAGTAGTAGGTGATGATCACAAGTTAAATTTCTTCGATAGGATTTTCCCACATGACTTGGAGGATCTATTGAGCACTTTACCTTGCAATTTGTTAATCGTAAAAAATTAAACCTCCATGGATACTTTAGACCATAAGGAGGTCATTAACCTACTCCTCCAGCTCTCATCCATCCTGATTCTAGCAAGAGTTCTTGCCGAGCTAGCCCGGAAATTCAAGCAACCTGCTGTAATCGGTGAGATATTTGCCGGGATCATCCTCGGCCCTACTATCCTCGGAAATTTCTTCCCCGGAGCCCATGAATATTTATTTGGTGCACACGAGATGACCAATATAGCCTTCGATGGCTTCGTACAGATCTCGGTGGTGCTGTTGCTCTTCATCGCAGGTCTGGAAGTAGAATTGCACATCGTGTGGAGTCAGGGAAAAAAAGCCCTTTATATAGCCGTAGCTTCCATGATCTTACCGATCATTGCCGGGTTTGTGGTGGCTTACGCATTCCCGGAGTTCCTAGGAGTCAATATCAACGATAGAATAGTCGCTTCTACCTTTTTTGGGCTAGCTATTTCCATCACCGGGCTAGCCATTGTAGCTAGGATTCTCATGGATCTAAACCTATTCAAAACCTCCTCCGGATTACTTATCATCGCAGGAGCGATGATTGTGGATGTTATAGGTTGGCTGATTTTCTCCGTGATATTATCTCTTTCCGAATCTGGAAGTGACGGCTTGGGAGTTTGGCCTACGATCGGATTAACATTACTTTTTACGCTAGTCATGCTGACTGTTGGCAAAGGACTTATCAACAGAGTTTTGCCATGGATCAATAAAAAAATGGCATGGCCAGGGGGCTTACTTTCCCTCTCCTTGGCACTTTGCTTTTTGGCAGCATCTTTTACAGAATTCATCGGGATTCATGCCATTTTTGGTGCCTTTATCATCGGAGTAGCTCTGGGAGATTCCGAGTATTTGACAGAAAAAGCCAAAGAGATTTTACACCAGTTTATCAATAATATTTTCGCCCCTATATTCTTTGTCTCTATCGGTCTCAAAGTAAACTTTATCACAGGATTTGATCCGGGAATTGTGGGCGTCGTGATTATTGTTGGGTTGGTGACCAAATATTATGGGGCCTACTTTGGAGGAAGACTTGCGGGTATACCTAGGAAAGAATCTATCGTTGCAGGCATTGGCATGAGTACGCGTGGAAGTATGGATATCGTGCTGGGATTGATTGCCTTAGAGACTGGATTAGTCAGTGAGCCTCTTTTTATTGGATTAGTGATTCTAGCGATTATCGCCAGTATGAGTGCTGGACCATTGCTTGGCTGGGCCAGGAACCTGAAGGTCTAAGAGCTTTTTTCAATCGTTGATTTTAAGGATCAATTGGCGAAATCTAACAATAGGACGTATTTTTGGGTTCTAAATCGGAAATTCACACAATAATAGCACACATGACTAAAACCGGAAAAACTGGCGTTTTGCTAGTAAACTTGGGAACTCCAGATAGTACCGCTACCGGCGATGTAAGAAAATACCTTCGCGAATTTCTAATGGATGCGCGTGTAATCGACATTCCTGTTGTATTTAGATGGATGCTGATCAACTTAGTTATCGCACCATTTCGAGCGCCCAAATCAGCCAACGAATACCGTAAACTTTGGACAGATCGAGGCTCTCCTTTGCTTTTTCATACTGTAGATCTCAAAGATAGACTGATAGAGAAACTTGACCCCAAGCAATTTAAGGTAGTGATGGCTATGCGCTATCAAACTCCTTCCATTGAAGCTGGTCTTCAGGAATTGAGAAAAGCGCACGTGTCCAAAATTATCGTACTACCACTCTTTCCTCAATATGCATCTGCATCTACTGGCTCTGTGCAGGATAAGGTGATGGAAATTGTAAGAGGATGGCAGATCATTCCAGAGATATCTTTTATCAGCAATTTCATCGAGCAGCCTTTATTCCTAGAGGCATGGGCAGAGCGAGGCAGAGCAATGCTAGCAGGAAAAGAGTACGACAAAATCCTTTTCTCCTATCATGGACTTCCTGAACGACACATTCTCAAAGGCTCCGTAGATGGCTCTTGTCAGCTTGGTGCTTGCTGCAATAAGTATGGAGCAAAAAACCATTATTGCTATCGGGCACAATGCTTTAAGACTACACGGCTAATCTGCGAGAAACTGGGGATCCCAGAGGATAAGGCAGTGAATTGCTTCCAGTCCAGACTGGGCAATGACCCATGGGTGAAACCCTATACTGACGATGTGATCAACGACTTAACGAAACAGGGAGTCAAGAAAGTATTGGCTTTTTCTCCGGCTTTTGTTGCAGATTGCTTAGAAACTACCGTGGAAGTGGCGGAAGAATACAGAGACAAATTCATGGAAAAGGGAGGAGAAGAGTGGGACTTGGTTCCTAGTCTGAATTCTGAAAATACCTGGGTGGAATGCGTGAAGGAAATGGTGTTGGAGCATTCAGGAGCTGCTCATCAGGAGGCTATATAACCACAGAGAGCACAACTTATAATTTTCAGACTGCTCTTCTAATAAGAATTTAAAGTCTTGAACGCAAAAGTCCAGCTTCTGGAGAAGCTGGACTTTTGCGTTCAAAAAGAAAGCTGCCTGTAGACTACACTGATTTAGGCCCATGTATGAAGGCTTGAACCAAGTAATGAATTGTGAACTATGCGAAAGCTTTGTCGGCTTTGTAGTTAAAATAAATTTTCACTAAAACCTCCATCTCATACCTCTAAGTTATCGGATCAACTTTACCCTCCATATCTCCCCCTTTTACATAGAACCTATTAACTTTGTCAGCATATCTAGTCAACCCAAATCGACATGAACGAACGATACATGCAAAGAGGAGTTTCGGCTTCCAAAGAAGATGTTCACAAGGCAATATCCAATCTTGACAAAGGACTTTTCCCGCAGGCCTTTTGCAAAATCGTAGAAGACACCCTCGGCAACGATCCTGACTACTGCAACATCATGCATGCGGACGGCGCCGGCACCAAGTCTTCTCTCGCCTATTCCTATTGGAAAGAGACGGGCGACGTGAGTGTCTGGAAAGGCATTGCGCAAGATGCAATCATCATGAATACCGATGACTTGCTTTGTGTAGGAGCGATCAACAATATCCTCGTATCGTCCACCATCGGAAGAAACAAAAATCTGATCCCAGGCGAAGTGATTTCCGCGATCATCGAAGGAACCGAAGAAGTGCTTCAGATGCTTCGCGACAATGGAGTAAATGCCGTTCTCACGGGTGGAGAAACCGCCGATGTGGGAGACTTGGTTCGCACGATTATCGTAGATAGCACGGTTACCTGCAGAATGCGACGTGACGAGGTGATCTCCAATGATCAGATTCAAGGTGGCGACGTGATCGTAGGTTTGGCATCTTTTGGTCAGGCAAAATATGAAACCTCGTATAACGGCGGCATGGGAAGCAATGGCCTTACTTCTGCCCGTCATGATGTTTTTAATAAGGTATTAAAAACAAAATACCCTGAGAGCTTTGATCCATCTATTCCAGAAGATCTGGTTTACTCAGGGAAATATAACCTCACTGACCCAGCCCCGGGCGCACCGGTGAATATGGGGAAGCTTGTGCTCTCTCCAACGAGAACTTACGCACCGATCATGGTGGATGTGCTGAATTACATGAGACCTAGAATTCATGGTCTGGTTCATTGCAGTGGTGGTGCGCAGACGAAAGTACTTCATTTTGTGAATGACGTGCATGTGATCAAAGACAATCTTTTTGAAACTCCACTCCTTTTCCAAATCATCCAAGAAGAAAGTAATACTGATTGGAAAGAGATGTACAAAGTCTTCAATATGGGTCATAGAATGGAAGTTTATCTCGACGAGCGCTATGCTGAAGAGATTATCGACATCGCTGAGTCTTATGGTGTGGAAGCGCAGATCATAGGCCGCGTAGAACCTCACCAAGGCAAAAAAGTTACCATTACTAGCCCACACGGTAAATTTGAATATTGAGTAGCATGAGCGCTAAAAACATCATACTTAAAACAACAAAAGTCCTATCCTGGACTTTTGTTGTTTTAATGGTAATTGGACTGTTCGTATTAACTACAGTAGATCGCTCAGCGATTCAGGATCAGCCTTTCTACAAAGAAACTTTAGAGCGCTTAGATCAAAGCACTTTTTCAAAGTCGCAAGGAGAAACATGGATTGCTGGCTGGTCAAGTGTCAATATGACTCCCGGAGAACCTGTAGATTTGGTAGGCTATGCTCCTAGAGGAAAGTATGAGTTTGTCCAAGACAGCAGTTACGTCAAAGCATTAGCACTTTCCAATGGAAAATCACGAGTTGCTTGGCTGAATTACGAACTTCTGATTGTTCATCCGCAGTTGGCAACACAAGTTCAAGAAGCGATAAAAAAAGCAGAGCTCCCACTGGATCAGGTGATTTTCACTGCTACCCATACACATTCAGGAATGGGAGGCTACATGCCTGGCCCGATGGGAGAAATTGTGTTTGGAGGATACGATCCAAGCATAGTGGGTTTGATGGTTTCTAGAAGTATTTCTGCCTTACAAAACGCTATTTCTACGCAGGACACCGTTTCTATCACCTATCGTAAATCCGATGCAGGTGATCTGGTCGCCAATAGATTTGTGAAAGATGGGCCGACAGATCCTTTTGTACGTCAACTTATTTTCACAAAAAAGTCTGGAAAAAAAGCCATATTCCTTACCTACTCGGCACATGCCACTACGATGAGCACCAAATTCATGGGCTTATCAGGTGACTATCCTTTTTATCTGACCAAAGAGCTGGAAAAAGACGGGTTTGATTTTGCGCTTTATGCCGCAGGAACAGTCGGAAGCCACAGACCATTGAGACCAGGAAATACGCCTGAAATGGTAAAGTTGTACGCTCATCAACTGGACTCGACGCTGAATCTACGAATGACTTATTTTGCAGATGTCAAAATTCAGCAGATCAAAACTGGCTATCTACCGATCTCACTTCGCGCACCACATCTTCGGGTTTCGGATAATTTACGCCTCCGCCCTTGGCTTTTCAATTACCTTCTCGGTGACACCAATGCTCATCTCGACATCACTCAGATCGGGAATACCTTGATGATCGCATCGAGCGGCGAACTATCCGGCGTGTTTTATGAAAAATGGGAGAAACTTGCGCAAAGCAAAGGCCTGAATCTGATCATTACCACCTTCAATGGCGGCTATATTGGCTACATCACTCCCGATGAACTCTACGACGAAAATTTCCATGAAGTCCGTGAAATGAACTGGTACGGCCCAGGAAATGGGACATACTTTGATGAGTTGATACTGGCAATTATCGAAAAGGCAAAACCTTAACTCAATTCCCACACCTGCGCTTTCACCCATCCTCTCAGAAATTTTTTTTCACCGTTTTTTTTCCAGTTTTTCTTTCTTAAAATCTTCTCATAAGCAGGAATAGTTGCCCGCTTGTGCTTCGTAACTATCCTAAAAAATGTAATCATGCTCAGATTCAAAAATCGTTGATATGAGTTTTTAGGTGGAAAAAAATCTACTAGATAAATTCTACCTTCTGATTTAACACTTTTCCTAATTTCTCCCAAAAGACTAATTATCTCTTCATCTTTCATCGTATCCAGCACAAAATGAAGCCAAACTTCATCAAATAATTCCCCCTTAGTGGCTTGATAAAAGTTCAAATGAAACGTCAAGCTGCTTTCAGCCAAATTTACTTTTGCCTTGCTAAGCATCGCCTTTGAGATTTCCCAGTATTCTCCTGAAAGTTGGTTCTGGGAATTCTGGTAGTCAAGACCATCTCCTCCACCTATGATTAAGATTTTTTTTTTCGATAGATTTTCCGCAAAATGGTTTTTTGCCAGCATCAATTGATCTCCAAAAATTAGTTTGGTCAGTCGATTGTAAAAGGGAGCGAGGAAACTGTAATGATCTTTCACTAGTTTAAAGGAATGAACTAATTCCCAAAATACCTTTATATGAAAAATATTTTTAAAACCCTCGGAGGATTACGTCAACTTTTGTCAAGCGTCGATCTGGATCAAATATCCAAGCTTTCTGAAAAAGTAGATATAGCCAAAATGGTCGGCTTAGTTTCACAGATGAGCGAAGAAGACCTTTCAAAAATGATGGGGATGATGAAAGGTGGTAGCAAACCCAAGACGATCCCACCGATCAATGGAGATTTCTATGAATTGGGCAAAACCCTTGCCCCTCATGAGCGTGAGATTCAGTTGAAAGTGAGGGAATTCATGGAGCGAGAGATCAAGCCGATTGCCAATGACTACTGGAATCGCGGTGAATTCCCCATGCAGATCATCCCAAAAATGGCCGAGTTGGATATCGCTGGATTGACCTACCAAGGCTATGGTTGCCCGGGACATTCGGCTTTGCTGGAAGGTTTTGTGGCAATGGAAATGGCAAGAATAGACACGTCAATTTCTACTTTCTTTGGTGTGCAAAGTGGTTTGGCAATGGGTTCTATCTATCTCTGTGGATCTGAAGAGCAAAAACAAGAGTGGCTTCCATCTATGCAAAAGCTGGAAAAAATCGGTGCATTTGGCTTGACAGAACCTGAAGTGGGATCTGGCGTAGCTGGCGGATTGACCACTACGTGTAAGCGAGAAGGCGATGCTTGGGTGATCAATGGCCAGAAAAAATGGATCGGAAACGCTACGTTCTCAGATATGACTATCATCTGGGCACGAGACGTGGAAGATCAGCAGGTGAAAGGATTTATAGTTCGTAAGGGGAATCCAGGATTTTTGGCAGAAAAACTGGAAGATAAAATGGCGCTGAGAACGGTGCAAAATGCCTTGATCACGTTGACGAATTGTGAAGTTCCAGAAACAGACAGACTACAAGAAGCCAACTCATTCCGGGATACCGCAAAAGTACTACGAATGACCAGAGCAGGAGTAGCTTGGCAAGCAGTAGGTTGTTCAAGAGGAGCCTATGAATTGGCTTTGGCCTATACGAATGAGCGAATACAATTTGGCCGTCCCATCGCATCCTTCCAACTCGTACAAGACATGCTGGTGACTATGCTTGGCGACCTTACCGCCATGCAAACGATGGTTTTTCGCTTATCAGAAATGCAGGACGATGATATGCTCAAGGATGAGCATGCTTCTCTAGCGAAGGTATTCTGTACACTTCGAATGCGGTCTATAGTGGATCATGCCCGAGAATTATTCGGTGGTAATGGGATCTTGCTCCGTTATGATATCGCGAGATTCGTAGCAGATGCGGAGGCAGTATATAGCTATGAAGGAACGAAGGAAATCAATTCTCTGATCGTAGGGCGTGCCATCACGGGGCACAGTGCATTTGTCTAACCCGGATTATGCATTAGAATCTGTAATGAGAGTCAAAAACGCAAGAAAATCAAGCATTTAACGACTGAATCATAGCACGGTTATGGTGAAAGAGTTAAATGAAGCGAAGCACTTGATTTTGAAGCATTTTTGGCTCGTAATAGGAAATCTAATGCATATTTCGGGTTCAAAGCAAAAGAAAAAGTGCTGGAACGAGAAATGCAATTTCCATACGCATTCTGATTTGCTCAGATTTGAGTCCAGATTTGAAAAAACTTAAGTAGTGCAACAGCAGCATGATCAATATTAAACCCGGGTAGATTCGATAGAAAGACTCTACAAGAAAGAGGCCTATAAGAGCGAAAAGGAGCAATAGAGCCGCTAGCTGACGGATTATTGGATTGAGTCTTGACTCAGGTATGATCGTGGCAATGGATGAAAACCCCGCTACTTTGTCTGATTTTGTATCCAAACTGGAAAGCATAATCAAATTCAAATAAGCCAAGCCCATATATAAAATTGTCAGGCCGAGAGCCGTCCAAGTATAATCTATCTCAGGCGTTTCGTACCAAGGTAGCCAAGAAATTCCCACCACATAAAATATTGCCGAGCTGAGCTCCTTTATACGAGCTCGGTTTGAGGCAAACTTTCTTACAGCTAGCATAATCAAAAGGATCAGCACTCCCAATCCAGCTCCGAAAAACAGTTCGTGAGTAAACCCAAAATAGCGTATCGCCCATGCCAATCCACCGGAGCCAACTATACCTAGCACGACAAACAAGAACTTTTGGTAAATAAGGTGAAAATGATGCCTATTCTCGGTATGATCCCGAGTTAGCTTTCTAGCATCCATCAAATGATCGGCGGTATAAATACACCAGACAGCCATCCCGAGTAAAGCGTATTCTTGCCAGTCTATCTCCACCCGCAGTGCTCTCCCAAAAAACAGCATTCCAGCCATAGCTCCGAGAACTACATCGAGAGAAAGCCACGTAAAGCACTGATAGATTTTAAAAACAAACTGCACGGCTTAAAGATAGGGTGAATAGGCAAAAGTGCCTAGTAGGTGGGCAATAGCTCGGGGATAATCCCTACTTTACCAGCCAATTATCAACCCCATAAACCTTTACATATGAAAAAATTTAATTTACTTTTAGTCGCCCTGCTCGCTTTCGCGACTGTTTCTTTTGCGCAAAAACCTATCAAAATAGCCTGCGTAGGAAATAGCATCACACAAGGCCCAGGCAGAGAAAATCCTGACAGCTGGCCACTACAGATGCAGACTATACTCGGTGATGCCTACGAGGTAGGTAATTTCGGTGTCAGTGGAAGAACATTACTTCGCAAAGGCGATAACCCATATTGGATTGAGCCGCAGTTTCAGCTAGTGAAAGATTTCAAAGCAGACATTCTGATCATCATGCTGGGAACCAATGACTCCAAACCTCAAAACTGGCAATATGCTTCAGAATTCAGACAGGACTACCTGGATATGATCGCTGAATTCAAGAAGACGATGCCAGCAGACGGGAAAGTTTATGTGATTCTTCCAGTTCCTGTGACTAAAGATAACTACGGGATCACCGCTTCGGTGATGGACAATGAGCAGCGATTGATGCTTATAGACATCGCTGATGAGAGTGGCTCTGAACTAGTAGATCTTTATACTCCTTTCATGGGCCACGAGGATTTGCTTCCCGATGGAGTTCATCCAAATAATGAAGGTTTGGCAATTATGGCAAAGGTGATTGCATGGGCGGTGAGGTTGTAATTTGGATGTTGGATGTTGGATGTCGGATGTCGGGTGACCGATGTAAACGTCATTGGCAGCAAAGCGAAGCAATCTGTTAATCTCGCTTCCAAACCCTCCAGGTTTTGAAAACCTGGAGGGTTTTTATGTTTAGGGTAAGATTCAAGTTGAGTTCTACAGCTTTGCCCTCGAGGGATTCACATCATTATTCATTTCACCCAGTACTTTGGGGGCTTCCGAAAAAATCGGGACAAGTTATTCATGGTTTGACCACTTCTGTTTCTATAGGTATTTGATGATTGATGTGAAAGGATTATAGGAGTGAAAGTAACATTGCAAGTTATGATCCTGAAAGGATCAAACCATGAATAGCCATGGGTGGAACCCATGGAGAGAAAACATCCATCAATTCTGGCAACGACCCCGAAGGGTGTCCAACCATTCACAACTTAACGCCTGGTCGGAGACCTCTTTTCGGGATTGGCAATCCCGAAATTCTATCTAGGATTTAAAACCCCAATTCCCTTCCGTTTTTCGAGCTACGCATCTCCCAGATAATCCATTTTCTATCACTAAATATGTAACTCCGATTGTGTTCCACACTCAGGGTTTTTTTTGTATTTCTAGGTTACTTTCATTGAAACTTACTGATATGAAAATAACGATAAAAATAAACAGGCGAAGCGAACAGGCAAAAGCATTTTACGAGTACCTTAAAACGTTGCCTTTTATTGAAATTGAAGATGTTCGTTACAATAAAAACACTGAAAAAGCGATAAAAGACGTGAAGTCGGGGAAAACAACTAAAATCTCTCTTGAGGATTTTAGAAAGCAGCTTTATTCGTAATGTACCAGCTTTAAAACCCTTGAATCAAACCTCGGAATTACAAATTCCGAGTAGCAGCTAAATACGTTGCGCCGCTGCGCCGTTGCGAGACAACTTACCGCTAACAAATCTATCAATCTTCCACAAACCCAATCTGCTTCCATTCTCCTTCGATCTTATCATTGGATTGTGGCGCACCAGGTGTACTTCTCCCTTCTTTGATATACTTGCTCAACAACGCTTTTAGCGAGGCCACTTTCTCTGCATTATCGGCTTGAACATTAGTAGTCTCACGTGGGTCAGAGGCCAAATTGTACAACTGCACTTCCGGAAGATCTACCTCTGCTGGATCATTAGGCTTTGGAAAACTCCAGCCTCCAGAACCTTTGGCCATAATCAATTTCCAATCACCTTGACGGATCGCAAAACTCCCGTTGATCGAATGATGAACAGTGGCTTCGCGGAAACTTTCGCCTTTCTGATCTGCATCAAACAACTTTACTAAACTGTAGCTGTCCTCACCTTCGCTATCCTTCAGCTCGTAGCCTGAAAGTTCTGCTCCTGTTGCCATCAGATCTGTCAGGCAGATCGTCTCAGAGCGAGAAGTTCCTTTTTGGATTTTAGCTGGCCACTTGGCAATAAAAGGAACGCGATGCCCTCCTTCAAAAATATCTGCTTTATGCCCTCGGTAGATATAGTTGGAGAAGTGTCCTGCAGCTTCCATCACATCTAGACCTGCGGCTGGAGAACCTCCGTTGTCACTCGTGAAAATTACAAGTGTATTTTCGGCTATACCAGCTTTCTCAAGCGCCGCATTTACTTTTCCCACATAATCATCGATCATCATCATAAAGTCTCCATAAGGAGCTAATCCACTTTTGCCTTGCCACTCAGCTGGAGGTAATATTGGAGTATGCGGAGACGGAAGTGCCAGGTAAAGAAAAAACGGCTTTTCTTCTTTTGCTTGGGCCTCGATGTATTGGATTGATTTCTCAAAGAAATTAGGAGTTACTTTCTCATGATCAAAGTCAGGAGAAGTTGGCCCTTTGCGCCACCAAGAATATTTACCCGTGTTCACCGTGACGGTATCTGGAATTGCTGTCACTTTGCCATTTTCCACATATACATAAGGAGCCATATCAAGAGAGCCTGCATGTCCGTAAGCATAGTCAAAACCCAAATCATTCGGGTTATGCGTCACTGCACTAGCAAAGTCAATTTGATCAAAATCATTTGGCCCCCAACCATTAGCAGTCAATGGATCTCCATCAACTGTGGCCCAATCCCAACCCAAATGCCACTTGCCGATAAAAGCAGTATGATACCCTTGCGTTTTCAGTACTGAGGCAATTGTGGTTCTATTATCTGGAATTAATGCCTTAGAATTACCCGTAAGTACACCTTCCTTCAAGGTGCTTCTCCAGTTGTATCTACCTGTCATAAACCCATAGCGCGTAGGCGTGCAAACCGCTGAAGGAGTATGCGCATCGGTAAAGATCATTCCTTGGGAAGCCAATTGGTCTATATATGGTGTTGGAATTTTGCTGTCTGGGTTGAAAGCTCCTATATCTCCGTAGCCTAGGTCATCCGCTAGAATAACTACAATGTTTGGAGGACGGTTTACTTCTAAGGCTTGCTCAGCACAAGAGATAAGTCCAAAAAAAGAGAAGATGAACGCAAGATATTTGATGGGAAATTTCATATAAAGTATTGGCAGAGATACAAAGTTTCAATTTAGGGCGATCGACCCACTATTAAAAGTAAAATATGGTAAGTATTAAGTTATGATTTGTTGAAAAAAATGGTTTTAGCTGTCCGTAAATAACAAACACCATAGACAAATAGAAAACATAGTTTCAAAAGAGGAGAAATCATGGAATAACCATCTATGACTCCAATGAAACTATGTGGCCAAATTCTCCTCACGCTTTCATTGCGGAAACTTTTGTCTAAAAAACATGCATGAAGTAGAAATTCACAAATAGGAATGAGTGCTGTATTTCGCTCTTTCAGAGCTATTGAACTGACAGAGAAACTACTTATAACCAGCCTATCGAGCTGGGCTAAGCTATCTAAAGCTTTCGACACTTTTCCAATTGACGACACAACTTCATGAGTCATCCTCTGCGTATCCAGATAACCATCAGGACTCTGTGTTCTTAGCGGCTAAAAAACAAAAAAACCACAACCCTTACGAGCTGTGGTTTTGGTAATTAGGTCTATCGTTTATTACTTACCTCCAAGTGCATTGGCACCAGAGACAATTTCAAGTATCTCATTTGTAATAGCAGCCTGACGAGTTCTGTTGTACATCAATCGAAGCTCTTTCAGCAATTCACCAGCATTATCGGTCGCCTTATCCATCGCTGTCATTCGAGCACCATGCTCAGAAGCATTGCTTTCTAGGACTGCTTTGTAGAACTGGATCTTCAATGATGTAGGTACCAACTCCTCAATAATGTATTTCCTGGATGGCTCAAGAAGGTAATCAGTTTCAACAGTTTCCTCTTCAGCAGAATCATCTTTTGCCATTGGCAAGAATTGCTCTACCTGAATCTGTTGAGTAGCTACGTTTTTGAACTCATTGAAGACCAACATAACCTGATCGTATTCGCCAGCAATAAATGCATTCATCGCATATTCCGCTGCATTTCTCACATTTTCAAACGTAAGATCCTGGAAGAGCTGAGAAAAATCAGAAACCATGTTGAACTCACGCTTCTTGAATGCTTCTAAAGACTTTTTACCAATCGGTAGAATCGTAATATTCTTTTCCGAAAACTGTCTACCGATAACAAGGTTTACAGCTTTGATCACATTTGAATTGAAAGCACCACAAAGTCCTTTGTCTGAAGTAACCGGAATGATCAATACATTTTTCACTTCTCTCTTCTCAGCAAAAACAATATCCGCAGCTCCATCAGAAGCAGCTGATACGTTATTCAGGATTTGTGTCAACTTCTGAGAGTAAGGACGCATCTGTACGATCTTGTCCTGCGCTCTTCTAAGTTTGGCGGCGGAAACCATTTTCATGGCCTTAGTAATCTGCTGTGTAGAGACTACTGAGGTTATCCGTTGCTTTACTTCCTTAAGATTAGCCATCTTTCTTGCGTTGTGCTAGGGGTATAAATAACCGGAAGACTCACGCCTTCCGGAATTCAATTCAATTATTTTGCGTATTTAGGAGCTAATTCTGCAGCTGCCTTAGAGAGAATTTTTCCAGCTGCATCCACGTCACCTTTGAGGATGAATTGAAGCGCTTCGGGATATGATGTATCCAAAAGTGTGTAGAATTCTTTCTCAAATGCTCTCGTATTTACCACTGGAACTGTATCCATCAATCCTTTCGTCGAAGCATAGATAATAGCTACCTGATGCGCTACAGATACTGGAGAGTATTGTGCTTGCTTCAAGATCTCTTGGTTTCTTCTACCTCTTTCGATCGTACGCTTAGTAGTCGCATCTAGATCAGAACCAAACTTAGAGAATGCTTCCAATTCACGGAAAGCTGCCTGATCCAATTTCAATGTACCTGCAATTTTCTTCATTGCTTTAATCTGCGCGTTACCACCTACTCTAGATACCGAGATACCTACGTTAATTGCAGGGCGGATACCAGAGTTGAAAAGGTTTGTTTCTAGGAAGATCTGACCATCCGTAATAGAGATTACGTTAGTCGGAATATAAGCAGAAACGTCACCGGCTTGCGTTTCGATAATCGGAAGTGCCGTCAAAGACCCACCACCTTTCACCAAATGTCTAATAGAATCCGGCAAATCGTTCATTGCTTGAGCGATTGTATCAGACTTGTTGATTTTCGCAGCTCTTTCCAGCAATCTTGAGTGAAGGTAGAATACGTCACCTGGATATGCTTCACGTCCCGGAGGTCTTCTCAAAAGAAGAGAAACTTCACGGTATGCTACTGCTTGCTTAGAAAGATCATCGTAAACAACCAATGCTGGACGACCCGTATCTCTGAAAAATTCACCAATCGAAGCGCCAGTAAATGGAGCAAAGAATTGCATTGGAGCAGGCTCAGATGCTGGAGCTGCAACTATAACCGTATAAGGAAGCGCTCCACCTTTTTCTAGTGCTGCTACTACACCGGCAACGGTAGATGCTTTCTGACCGATTGCGACATAAATACAGAAAACTGGCTCGCCTTTATCGTAAAATTCTTTTTGGTTCAAAATAGCATCAATAACTACCGCTGTCTTACCAGTCTGACGATCACCAATTACTAATTCTCTTTGTCCTCTACCGATAGGAATCATCGCATCGATAGCTTTAATACCTGTCTGAAGAGGCTCGGTAACTGGCTGACGATAGATTACACCTGGAGCTTTACGTTCCAAAGGCATCTCGTACAAATCACCAGTAATAGAACCTTTCCCGTCGATAGGATTACCCAGGGTATCTACTACTCGGCCAAGCATCCCTTCACCTACTAGAAGCGAAGCAATTCTCTTAGTTCTTTTTACTGTATCCCCTTCTTTAATACCTCTGGAGTCACCGAAAAGTACAGCTCCAACATTGTCTTCTTCAAGGTTCAGTACCATTGCTTTCAGACCGTTGTCGAATTCGAGCAATTCACCAGACTGAGCCTTAGAAAGTCCATAGATACGAGCTACACCATCCCCCACTTGAAGGACTGTACCTACTTCTTCGAGTTCAGCTTCGGTTCTTGCACCAGAGAGTTGTTCTCTTAAAATTGCCGAAACTTCATCAGGTCTTACTTCTGCCATGATATATAGATTAATACTTTTTGTTAGATTCTACTTTCGTAATGATTTGTGATAAACTGAGCTTTCAACTGTCTCAGTTTGCTACTCAATGACTCGTCAAGCTGACGATCATTTACTTTCAAAATATACCCACCTATCAAGTCTGGATTTATTTTCTCTACCAATTGTACTGTCTTCTTACCAGAAATCTCTTTCACTACTTCAGAAAACTCCTTGCGAAGGATATCATCGATAGGGAATGTAGTAGTCACTTCAGCTACCTGAATAGACATGTGAAGATTGTATTGGTTCTCAAACTCCTTTGCTACGTCAAGAAGAATCCCTTCTCTATTCTTACGGGAAACGATCACAAAAAATGTCATCGTCAGTGGCTCAGCTTCTTTAGCGAAAAGCGCTTTGAGCACATTCAATTTTTTATCAGAATTGACAATTGGATTCTTAAGAACCAAAGACAACTCGTGATTACTTGCTGCCAAGGCAGTTAGCCTTAGGAAATCTCTGTGCACCTCCTCGAGTCTTCCTTTTTCCAAAGAAAGTTCCATGATTGACTTGGCATAGCGGGATGCTACTCTCTGGTTTGACATGGAAGTGTATTAGTTAAGCTTAAGTTCTTTGAGGAATCCATCTACCAAATCCTTTTGAGACTTGTCATCAGATAGATTTTTTCTCAATAATTTATCTGTAATATCTAAAGAAAGGGAAGCAACCTGAGCTTTAACATCTGCCAAAGCAGCTTTCTTCTCAGTTTCAATGACTGCTTTAGCATTCTCGATCATTAGCGCACCAGCCTTTACAGCTTCGCTCTTAGCATCATCGATCATTTTCACTGAAGCATCTTGTGCTTTTTTCAAAATAGTATCTCTTTCCAGTCTAGCTTCAGCAAGAAGTTTCTCATTCTCAGCTTTCAAGTTTGCCATTTCATTTCTGGCAGTCTCAGCAGCTTTCAATGCATTATTAATGCTGCCTTCTCTCTCATCCAATGCAGCTAGCATAGGCTTCCATGCAAACTTGATTAGAATGAAAAGTAGGCCTAAAAAGCCAAATAATTGCCAGAAAATAAGACCGGTACCTGGTGTGATTAAATCCATTGGGTATGTTTTATCTCAAATTGTTCAATAGAAGAAAGAAAAGGGAAAGGCCTAACGCCAATCCCTTCTCAAATTTTGATTAGCTAATCCCCGCGATGTTTAGCGCGATCAACAAACAGATAACTGCTGCAAATAGAGAAACTACCTCAATCAAGGCTGCAATAATCAACATTGCACCTTGGATTTTACCAGCAGCCTCAGGCTGACGAGCAATAGCTTCCATAGCTTGACCACCAATACGACCGATACCTAGGCCTGCGCCAATCGCAACAATACCTGCACCGATACCAGCTCCCATAAGAGCGTAACCAGCAGTCAACAAGATAATAGTTAACATAAATTTAAGTTTATAAATTGAACAAAGAAATTACTAAGATTAATGATCTGCATGAGCATGCTCCGCTACTGCAGAACCAATGTACATCGCTGTGAACAACGTGAATACATAAGCCTGAATAGTGGCAACTAACAACTCAATTAGATTTATAAAGGTAACCATCAGCGTACTTGCTATACCGATAGTATACGATTCGAAGATAAAGGCCAGAGCTATAAAGCCAAGGATTACAATGTGCCCTGCTGTGATCGCTACAAAAAGTCGAACCATCAAAGCGAAAGGCTTGGTAAACAATCCGATAATCTCTACTGGCACGATGATCAACAACATCAATGGCGGCACACCGGGCGTCATAAAGACGTGTTTCCAGTAATCCTTATTACCATTCACATTCGTAATAATGAAAGTCAATGTGGCCAAGACCATAGTGACAGCAATATTTCCAGTCATGTTGGCAGCACCAGGAATAAGACCAAGTAAGTTACCAAACCACACAAAAAGGAAGAGTGTAATTAAATATGGAACAAAACGCTTGTATTGTGGGCCGATGGACTCTTTAGCGATATCATCTCTTACGAAGATTACTATTGGCTCAATGATCGCAGCTGCACCTTTTGGAGCGACAGCGCCATTCTTCTTATAGAAGGCAGCGGCAGAAAGCGCCAACCATGCAACGACGATTAATACTATAAATAACATTACGACGTTTTTGGTAATCGAGAATTCAACGAAGCTTCCTCCATCGGCTCTACCTAAATGATCGTGCTCATCGATAAAGTATCCTTCATGAGCATACGCTTCACCAAATGCATGAGTCTCGTGGTTTTGAAAATCCGAAGATTTAAAAAACTCCAATCCTCTATCGCCCGAATAGACAATAACCGGAAGAGGCAATGTAACATGAGAGTGTCCAAGAGTCACAAAATGCCATTCATGTGAGTCCTTCACGTGATGCATGATGAAGCTCGTCTTGTCTTCTTCTTGCCCTGCGGCGAAAGTGGTGCTATTAAAAACTAACAAAAATGCTGAAATTAAAAGACTTAGGGCCAGTATTTTACGCTTCATTAACTCTTTTATTTGAGGGCTACTTTGAAATCGGGCGCAAGTTAGACAGAAAGGCGTAGATATCAAAAACTAAGTAGAACAAAAAGACTACAAAGAAATCCGCTATAAACAGAATAATATTTTCCATTCCTGGCCAAACTACCAATCCGATAAAGACAATAGTGGCTATAAATCTGATAATCATAGCTAAAACCATGATATTAAAGAAATTTTCAGAAAATGATTTCAACAGAAACCCGTTCAGTAAACTGATCAAAAAAGATAAAATAATCATGAAAAGATAAATACTCCAGATCTTTTCATGGACTATATTGGGCAGTAAAACACAAAATAAACCGATCAACCCAGCAACTGCTGCTGAGAAAAGAAGGAATCGAAGATGCGGATTTTTAGGCAAACTCATAGTTTTTGACATATACCTTCAAAATTAACTCAAAAAATTAAACTCACTTATTATCCTGCTTCATAGACATCCAAAGTTGGTAGAAGGCAAGAATAATCGACAGAAAACAAAACAAAAGCAACCAAACCGGGACCTTCATGTCACTCTTCTGTTGAAGCCACCATCCAAACAAAGTGCCAGCCCCAATGATGCCAAAAAGCTGAAATGAAAGGCCGATATATTTCACATAAACGGGGGTACTTGTTGGTTTTATATCGTTGCGATCTTGACTCATAATTGCATCTGTAAAAAGGTTAATTACTAAAAATATTCAAACTTATATCTGCCAGACTTCATCCAGCACAAATAATAGACCATTGAATTCGTTCACTAAGTAAACCAAAAAACCTATTTTGCTCCTTGAATTGGGCAAAACCACTCATGAGGATATTTTCTAGGCTAGCGTTAGTCATTTTACTTTTTGGCGTGGCGTGTTCTTCCGAGCGCAACACGTTTACTAACAGGACATTTCACAGTGTCACTGCGCATTTCAATGCGTACTACCTCGCCGATGTCAAATTGAAAGAGGTGGAAACTGATGTTTTTAAAAATTACAAGGAGGACTACACACAGATACTTCCTGTATTTATTCCATTTGATTCTGCGACTATTCAAGCTAATGCGGAAAAACTTCAATCCTCTAGAGAACTTGCATCTAAAGCAATCGAATGGCATCGAATCAGTAATTGGGTAGATGACAGTTATTACCTTCTTGGTAAGCTTGATTATTATCAATCCCACTTTGATGACGCTCAGAATACGTTCAAATATATCAATGTAAATTCAAAAAGTCCTGACCTGAGACACCACACATTGATCACCCTACTTCGACTATATGTAGATCAGGGAGAATTCGAAAACGCAAATTTCACTATTGATTATCTCTCCAAGGAAAGTGGTATCTCAGAGGAAAATCGATATGAACTCTATAGGACGCTTGCCTATTATTATGAAAGGCGCGGGGATAAGAGCGGTGTAATTGGAGCTTTGGACAAGGCTATAGAATATTCTCAAGATAAAAAAGAAGCTTCAAGAATCAACTTTATCCTAGCGCAACGTTATCAGCGGGAAGGCTTTGATGCATTAGCTTATGATTTCTATGGAAAGTCCTTAGACGGAAACCCTCCTTATGAGCGAAGTTTTTATGCGCAACTCTACGCCCAGCAGGTTGCTGAACTGAATGCTTCAAAAGATCTGAGGAAAGTTCGAAAGTACTATAATGATCTCTACGAGGATCCAAAAAATAGAGATTTAAAAGATGTGGTGATCTACGAACGGGCACTTTTTGAAGAAAAACAGGGAGACACTGGCCTTACTCTTGATTTGCTTCACCAGGCAGCAAAAGAACCTGGAAGTAATCCACGAGTGAAGGGCTACATTTATCAGAAGCTAGCTGAAATAAATCTTGCCGAATTCAAAAATTATCGAGCGACCAAGTATTACCTCGACTCTGCCCTTACTTTCATAAATGAAAAGGATCCCGTCACACTCGATATCATTGGTCAAAAAGAATCTCTTGATCAGTATGTGTTTCACTTTGAGCGAATCCATGGCAATGATAGCTTATTAACGTTAGCGAAATTAACTCCCGAAGAGCAAACGCTGGTCGCTGAAAACTATATCAATTCGCAAGAAGAACGGCTTATGCGTGAGGCAGAGGCACTCCAAAAACCACAAAGCACCAGTATTTTTGACAACCTATTAGCTTTCAGCGACAGAGGTACGGGTTCTTCATTTTACTTCGACAACAGTGTTGCGATGCAACAGGGAGCGATAGATTTCAGACGAACTTGGGGGAACCGACCTCTCCAAGATAACTGGAGAAGAAGTGCTGTGAGCTTTCAAAGCATTGCTCCTGCCATTCCTGAACAGTCAGAAAATGACTCTACAGCTACAGAAACAGAAAGTCTAGTAAGCCAATTACCAACTTTAGATGAGCTGTTGTCAGAAATCCCTAAATCTCCGGAACAAATTGAAAATCTAAACCTTGAACTGGAGGAATCCTACTTCGAATTAGGCAAGCTTCTATACTTTGATTTGAAGGAAACGGAACAAAGCATTGAGAACTTAGAAACGTTGGTTCGCAAATATCATACTTCTTCTAGGAAGCCCGAAGCTTACTATTTATTGTACTTGGCTCAAAAAGATTTAGGAGGAAATTCACAGCAATATATCAGTCGTCTAAACCAGGAGTACCGTGAATCTCAGTATACTTATTCTGTAAATAATCCAGATGCTGCTTCAGGTAATTTAGCCTATGTAGAATCCTCAAAAAGATACGAACAAGCTTACAATGCCTATTATAACGGGCAATATCAATCTAGTAAAACTATTATACAGTCTGCGCTAGAAGATTATCCCCTCACTCGAAATACGGAGCGCCTTCTGCTTTTGGATATTATGGTCACTGGCAAAACTGAAAGCCGTGCTAGGTACAGAGAACGACTAGAAAATTATATTCAGAATTCTCAAGATGAGAATTTAGTAGAATTGGCAAGGAATATGCTAAAACCTTTATTATCTCAGTCAGAGCTAGCAGAACTTAATCCTGAAGAAATAGAAGCCGGAGATTCCACTCAAGTTGAAACCAAAGAATTAGCAGGAAATGGTGAAAATGAAGCTTTGCCAGAATCTCCTTATAAGTACAATGAATCCACAACGCATATCTTTGTGATCGCGATGGAACCAAGTCAGGCAGACGCAGCAAAAAATCTTTTGGCTGATTTGGATAATTTTCATGCCTCAAACTTCTCTAAGGAAAGACTGAGAACAGGAAATATGAACATGAATAGGGAGAATGCTATTTTCATCATTAGCCCTTTCTCAAATGCCGAAAAAGCAAAAGAATATTACAGTAAGTTTCAAAAAGAATTTAAATCCGAAGGCCTTCCAGACGAAGTAAAGTCTAACTCCTTCGTGATATCGATTGAAAACTTTCAGGAACTGATCAAAAGCAAAAATTTAGAAGAATATAGGACTTTCTTTAAGTCCGCTTATAAGTAAACTATGAGTAATAAAGCAAAACCCCAAACTTCCACTTGGCCATCTAAGATCGTAAAGTTCCTTTGGATTGCCTTTATAGCAGGATTTTTTGGCTTCATTCTATTCGTTTGGATGATCAGTATCAATTTTCTTGGGTTATTTGGATCACTTCCGGATTTCAAAGCTTTGGAAAATCCCGACTCTGAGATTGCTTCCGAATTATACTCTGTTGATGGTGTGCTGCTCGGGCAATATTTCCGCGAAAATAGAAGCCCCGTGAAATATGAGGAACTATCCCCTAGCCTAGTTAATGCCCTGATCTCTACGGAAGATGTGCGCTTTGAAGACCACTCAGGTATAGACATGAAGGCAATGATGCGGGTTTTTGTCAAATCCATTTTACTCGGTCAAAATGCCGGAGGAGGGTCTACCCTCAGTCAGCAAACAGCCAAAAACCTTTTTAAGACAAGGACGGATGCTAGCAATGGTTTACTTAGCTCTATTCCTGGTCTTCGTATGCTTATCATCAAAACTAAAGAATGGATTGTTGCAACTCAATTAGAAAAATCGTACACCAAAAATGAGATACTAACGCTCTATCTTAATACGTCAGATTTTGGGTCAAACGCATTTGGAATCAAAACTGCGGCAAAAACTTTCTTCAATAAAACTCCTTCGGATCTAGCAGTTCAAGAATCAGCTGTACTTGTAGGGCTTTTCAAAGCCCCATCCTATTACAGTCCTGTATATAACCCTGAAAATTCACTTCGAAGAAGAAATACGGTATTGGGCCAAATGAGGAACAATAATGTACTCTCTGAAGCTGAATTTGATTCGTTAGCTAAATTACCAATTGAGTTGAATTATAGTGTAGCTAATCAGAATAAAGGTTTGGCCACTTACTTCCGTGAAATAGTGAAAGCTGACTTAGTAAAGTGGACTAAAGAAAATCTAAAATCAGACGGCAGTGCCTATGATCTTTACGGAGACGGACTGAGAGTCTTTGCGACTATAGACAGCCGCATGCAGCGCTATGCTGAAGACGCTGTGAATGATCACATGAAAACTTTGCAAGCAGCTTTCTACAAGGAAATGGGCACTAGAGAGCCTTGGGTAGATGGAGAGAATCGTATCATTCCGAATTTCATCGAAGACGCTGTAAAAAGAACAGAAGCCTATCGATTACTTAAAGCTCGGTTTGGCAATGACACCGACTCTATCAACATGAAATTGAATGAGAAGAAACAAATGAAGGTTTTCTCTTGGGAAAAAGGAGAAATAGACACGCTCATGAGTTCTATGGATTCTCTCAGATATTATAAGAAATTCCTTCAGACAGGTTTTATGAGTATGGATCCACATACGGGTCAGATCAAAGCTTGGGTGGGTGGATTAGATCACAAATACTTCAAGTTTGACCACGTAGTAAGAGGCAAGCGACAGCCGGGTTCTACATTCAAGCCTTTCGTATATGCTGCAGCGATTGAAAACGGCTATAGCCCTTGCTATAGCGTCATCGATCAGCCGGTGGAAGTTTATATTCCAGGGCAGCCTGCATGGAGTCCTTCCAATGCTAATGGGAAGTTCACCTATGAGAAATTAACTATTCGTCAGGCCATGGCTGAATCCGTCAACTCCATCACTGCCTATATGATGAAGAAATTGAGCCCAAAAATAGTAGTGGAAACAGCCCGAAGATTGGGAATAACCAGTGATCTGGAGGAAGTGCCTGCTTTGGCACTTGGTGTAAATGATGTCTCTATTTTCGAAATGGTAGGAGCTTTTGGAACTTTTGTCAATAAAGGCGAGCATACTACACCATTCTATATAGACCGAATTGAAGATAAAAACGGTAATGTGATCCAGCAATTCACTGCTAAAAAGAGACCTGCAATGAGTGAAGAACATGCCTACTTGATGACTTATATGTTGAGAGGAGGCTTTGAGGAGCGTGGCGGTACCAGTCAGGGTGTACCATATTCATTACGTGAAGGGAATGAATTGGGAGGTAAGACAGGAACTACTCAAAACGCATCTGACGGATGGTATATGGGAATCAGCAAAGATCTTGTCAGCGGTACATGGGTAGGTGGAGATGATCGAGCCATTCACTTCAGAAGCTGGATTGCGGGACAAGGCGGTAGAACAGCAAGACCAATATGGGTAGATTATATGACTAAAGTCTATGCAGATAAAAGCTTAGGCTACACAAAGGGACTATTCCCTAGACCAGATCGCCCGCTGAGCATAGAGATAGATTGTGATGTCTACGAAAAAGAAAGCCAGCGATTTGCTGATTTTGATTACGACGCAAAGAAAAATGATTTCTAAAAAAACATAAATCCTCTTTCAAAACAGCCTTAATCCAAGGCTGTTTTTTTAATTTTAGATCATGCAGTCATCCTCCTTTTTACCAACTGACCACCTTGCGCTACCAGATCATCCGGGAGTGTACAGGTATTTCAATGAGGGAAATGAATTAATTTATGTAGGCAAAGCTAAAAGCCTCAAAAAACGTGTTAGCAGTTACTTTAACAAAAATACTGGTGTCAATCTCAAGACCAGAAAAATGGTCAGAGAGATTCGAAGAATTGAAATAACTCTGGTGAATAGCGAATTTGACGCGCTTTTATTAGAAAATAATCTGATCAAAAAATCACATCCCAAGTATAATATTTTACTTCGTGATGATAAGACTTATCCGTACCTATTACTGACAAAAGAGAATTTCCCCCGACTTTTCCCTACAAGGAAAATGATTCCAAGGAAAGGTACCTACTATGGCCCATTTGCGAGCATAAAGGCTATGAATACTGTGCTGGACCTCATTCGAGAGTTATTCACCATACGAACTTGCAAACTGGATCTATCTCCTCATAAAGTAGCAGAAAGTAAATATAAAGTATGCCTAGAATACCATATCGGTAATTGCCAAGGTCCATGTGTTGGTCTTCAAAATGAAGAAGCATACCAAAAGGATTTGGAGCAAGTAAAACATATTTTAAAAGGAAATCTAGGTGTAGCCAAAACCTACTTTAAGCAAGAAATGCAACATTATGCGGAGAACTTGCAGTTTGAAAAGGCTCAATTAATGAAAGAGAAGCTTGATTCGTTAGAGAAATACCAAGCAAAATCACTTGTAGCAAGTCCTTCGATCAACAACCTTGACGTATGTACAATTGTCTCCGACGACAAGAGTGCTTATGTGAATTTCATGCGAGTCAAAAATGGATCGCTGATCACATCCAAAAATGTTGAACTTAAAAAGAAGCTGGACGAAACAGACGAGCAATTACTTTTAACCGCTTTAATCCAACTTCAAGATCAATTTCAAAGTGATGCTGAAGAAGTTTTGTTAAACATCGAGTTGACAGAACCAATCGAAGGATTGAATGTATTCATGCCTAAAATTGGAGACAAGAAAAAGTTAATCGAACTATCACTGAAGAATGCTTTCTATTATAAAAAAGAAAAAGCATTGCTAATCGGGCTTAATCAAGATAAAAAAGATCGTGTTATTCGCCAGCTGCAGCAGGACCTGAGCTTGCCTGAGGTCCCAGACCACATCGAATGCTTTGACAACTCCAATATCCAAGGTACAAACCCAGTGGCCAGTATGGTATGTTTCATAAATGGCAAGCCTGCTGTAAAAGAATATCGACATTACCACATCAAAACAGTGGTTGGACCTGATGATTTTGCAAGTATGAAGGAGGTAGTAGGAAGAAGATATAAACGCCTACTCGATGAAGGAAAGCCAATGCCAAAGCTTGTAGTAATCGACGGAGGTAAAGGTCAACTGTCCTCTGCCATAGAAGCCCTGAAAGAATTGGGAGTGTATGGCCAAATGCCAATAATCGGGATTGCTAAGCGACTAGAGGAAATCTACTTTCCGGGAGACTCCTACCCTATTCACATTGACAAGAAATCTGAAAGTCTCAGACTACTGCAACGAATTCGCGATGAGGCTCACAGATTTGCAATTACATTCCATAGAAATGTAAGGAGTAAGAATGCTTTCGGCACTCAACTGACTGCTATTCCCGGAATTGGACAAAGTACAGCTGACAACCTATTAAGTCACTTCAAATCGGTAAAGAAAATAAGCGAGGCTAGTGAAGTCGAAATAGCTGAAGTGATAGGAGCAAGTCGTGCCAAGACTTTGACAGAGTGGAAAGAAAAAAATAAAGGAGCTTAAAAGCTCCTTTATTTTTTACCATTCCCAGAGAGAATTTTCGTATTCTAACAATTTATATTCAAATTCGAGCGCATCAACATAAGCTTGCATCTCCGGATTAGGATGATCAATAGAGACAAGATCTGCAATCAATGCTTCTTCTGAATTTGTAAACTTTCTCACCACAGATCTAAAAAGTCTGGTCTCGAAAGCCTCGTCATACGTTAAGCTCTTTGAAATATTCTGGAAATTGATCCATCGTGCTTCAGGATGATCTTTGAAGTAATTGTAGAAATCTTTGTAGCGAATAAATGCAATAGTTTTTTGACCAGCATTAGAATTCGTTTCCGATGGCATTACCAATTCAAGATACTTGATATCAAATACCATTTCAGAGTGATGCTTGTCAAAAACAAAATCCTCCTTAAAGTCAAGGTAGTAGAGCTGCTTAGAGAAGATACTGTCGCCAGTTGCATTCAACCAGAAATTATCTTGAAATTCAGCTATTGAAAGTGGCTGCGTAAATTCTTCATCGCCAAAAACCTCCAATGCATTCTCCTCAACAATTGCCTTATAAATCTGATTTACAATACCATTTGATTTGGTATCTCCAGACCCATAGAGTGGTCGATTATACTTCTCACGAAGGTCAATTCTTCTCCACACACCAATTTGATACATTTTATCATCTTCTCGGATCCTTTTGGCAGAGTAGATGGTGTCCATGTCAAACTGACGATCACCAAATCCAGAAGGATTCATACTAGTAGGGGCGATCTGCGCCTCACTGATCAGTGGTGAAATACCAGCCGTTATCAGCAGAGACAAGATTAATTTTGGAAGAAACTTTTTCATAATCATTCGTTTATCTTAATCCCCTATTCCGGTTTATTTAACACGAATAGGAACAACTTGTCTTAATTCTGTAGGAATCTTATTTCCTCTAAAATTTGTTCTGGTCACTTGTCTAATTTCAAATACCACTATATCACCAGCTTTAGCACTTTCAAGCAAGGAGCGCATGGCAAGGCTATTTCCACTTGAGATTTGAACCGTTTGTCTAGGAACCTCATTTCTTAATAATCTCATTTCTCCGCCAGTCACTTCGAAATTAGCATCTTTAGCCATTGTTCTAGCGAAGGTTGGCTCTGCTTTAGCAAGTAGTTTAAGACCCATCAAAGAACTTATAGCTTGAGCTTGGCTCAAATCAACTTCAGAACCACTAGAGGTTACAGGAACAAGAGATGGAGCTGGAACTGGCTTGATATCGTAATCAACTGTACCGATTTTATTTCCGCCACTACTCACTCCGATTTTTACTTTTCCAGACGCCGCAGGAATTACTGTCAGTTGACCAGGCTTATTTCCTTTGATAGACTGACCATTGCTAACAGAAAACTCTGGAGAATAAGTATTACCTAGAGCAGGTACTTCAATCAACAACTCATTAGCACAATCAGCATAAAGCTGCTGAACAACTTCCGAAGAAACTTTAATAACAGGCTGGGCTACGAAATAGTCATAGTCAACAGGTAGGACTTTATCCTCTCCTCCAATATTGGTTATAATTTCACCTTTAAGCGTTCTTTTTGCTAATCCTCTTTCATCATATGATCCAGCCGGAGTCACAGTAAATTCAATTTTACCAAAACCTTTTGGGTCGACTGTTACTGAACGACCGTCAATAGTCATCGTAGGAGCTGCTAATGTAGAACTTGAAGCAATAAACATATCTGCTTCGAACTTTGTACCTGCTGCCACCACGTTAGATAACGCTGCAATTCGAGCTTCCGTCACATCTGCCTTGAAAAAGAATGAGCCAATTGTATTCTGTACTGCAGTTAATGACTCACTTTCTACATTCAACACTTCATTTTGGTACTGAGAGATTAAAGCTATAACCGCACCTACTGGAGATTTTACAAAGTTAAGCTTCTCAAAACTCAAATTCTTCGCTTCACGATCATTGGCAAATAACGCTATGTCTTTAGCATCTTTGGCGATCGCATCAAACCTTAAATCTCCAAGGCCTATACTGGATAATATTTCAGTGACTTCAATAGGATAAGCATTCAGCCTAGTTTTCATCTCCTCACCTTTGCCCTTATTGACGAATATATTGCCCGTAATTTCCGTATTCTTCAAGTTTGCATTGACGAAGTTTCCCTCATCATTCTTCGCCCTTGACTGAACAATCAAATCCTGCTTAATTTTTTCCAAATAATCAAATATTTCAGAAGTCGCTTCTCTGATTTTCTGAGATGCAGCCACTTTTGGCACATCTACTTCTTTGTTGCCCTGCTGCTCTACCGTATATGCAATAGACTCAACGGTTTTAACATTCTTATTGATAAAATTCATGGATGTTCTTTCCATTCCATCATTTATCAGCACGAATTTCTGGAGGATCTTATTACTTACCTGGAGGGCCAGTAGGGCCGTCAAAACCAGGTACATCATACCGATCATCCGCTGTCTAGGTGTCTCTTTAGCTCCTGCCATTTTTAAGTTTTAATGGATTTTAAATGAATTGAAGAGAAATTAACCTTTCATAGCGGATAGCATTCCACCATAGATTTTATTCAATGAACTTACGTTCTGATTCAATTTTGATAATTCTGTTTTAAATGCTTGGGTTTCTTTGCCTGCTTCTGATAAGCCTTCCATCGCAGCAGTCATGTTTGCGTAGAATTTATTCAAAGTCTTTACGTGACTGTTAGCATCCTGAAGTTCCATTTCATACACTGAATTCAGAGCAGAAAGATTTTTTGTAACAGTAACCACTTGAGTGTGGTAAGCTTTAGCATCCTGAGATGCAGAAGACATTTCTGTAAGAGCTGCAGCAGTTTTACTGTAAGAGGCATTCATATCCACTAAGGTCTTAGCAGCAGATTTCACATTGGTAGCATATTCATTTGTAGCTACAGCCGCATCTGATAAATTACCCATTTTCTCAGCTGAAGTAGCTAAATTCTGCATTCCCTTTCCAAGGCTTTCAATCAATTCTGGCCCTATTTTAGCGTTAGCAAGCATTTCATCAAGCTTCTGAGAAACCTGATCTCCGCCAGCTACAACTTTTTGTGTTCTGGGTGCTCCTGGCACATCGCCATCAAGTTCTGGATACACCTTAGCCCAATCGATATCTTCTTGGCGTGGCTCAAATGCCGAAAGGAAAAATATTAACGCCTCAGTACTAAGTCCAATACCAATCATCAAATTAGCTCCGGTCCAGTCTAAAATTTTGAACATCGCACCAAGAATAACGACAGCCGCACCGATACCGTAAACTTTCGGCATCCATGAGGAATAAAATTTAGCTGAGAATGAGTTGCTGTTACTAGCCATGTGTAAAATTGTAATTAAGGTTTTGAGGTGAATTTCGTTTATTCGGATGTTTTTCTATTTATCTTCTTCGTCTTGTTGAACTTTTCACGTCCATTGCTCCTGAGCGGCCGATAAAAGTCATTTTAGTCCTAAATCCGATGTGAGCTTGAGCCACATCTTCATATTCGTAAGTTCGTGTACTTGTTTCAAGGTAATGAGCAATATCTTTCCAGCTCCCTCCTCTTACTACTTTTCTAGGTTCATTAGGGTCCTGGTAAACTGGGTTCAAATCCCACATAACAGAACTGGAAGTAGTTGCATATGCATCTAATACCCATTCAGCTACATTACCAGACATGTTGTAGAGTCCATACCCATTTGGCGCAAATACGTCAACAGGCGCAGTGTAAGCAAAGCCATCATCGATATAATTACCTCTTCCAGGCTTAAAGTTTGCCATCAAGCAACCTCTTTTATTTTTCAAGTATGGACCACCCCAGGGATACTTTGCTACTTCTTTGCCTCCTTTAGCTGCATATTCCCATTCTGCTTCCGATGGAAGATCAAATGCAGGACCGTCAAAATCGCTTTCATCATTTGCCCTCATATAATAAGTTCTCCATTCACAATACTTTTTAGCTTGATCCCATGAAACTCCCACAACAGGATAATTATCAAATGCTGGATGGTCAAAATAAAATTCCATCATTGGATCACCATAATGATATGCAAAACTCGTAGACCAAACTGTTGTATCTGGTCTGAGGTCTTCATAGTCCAATTGAGGAGGATCTTTCAAAGTAGTAGGCGTACCTGTCTCATATGTCCCACTTTTTACAGATTCCAAAAATTGACGGTACTTGTTATTGGACACTTCATATTTGTCCATGAAAAATTCCGAAATGGTAATCTGCTTGTTTAAGGCCGATTGCGTGTAGGCGATATCTTCATCAGCCTGACCCATCCAAAAAGTTCCAGCTTTAACTGGAACCATATCATAAGGAAGATTCTGTTGCCAGTTTGATCGCTTCGGAACACCCGTCACCTCTCCTCTATTGTTCATCTTTTCGCTAGCTGAACCTTTCTTATTAAAAAGACCGCAACTCGGCAAAAGTGTCACTATTGCTAACCCTAGGGTAATTGGCAATAAGCGAATATTAATTTTTCTATTCATAAATGACGTTTTTTCGTGCATCAAATAATTACGCTGTGTAAAGTATTTTCAGGATTCGAAATTTAGCTGAATTTGATAGAATAATGCAAATAACCTGCCAAAATGTGGAGCATAGATAACATCTAGTTAAAACTCACCACATGCAAAACTCCACTACTTCGTATCATTTCAAAACCTAAACCTGGGTGTTCTTTGTATTACGCTTTGTACTTCCCTACTCACATCTGATAGTGTGTAACGAAGCATTAACTCATGACTGGTAGGCGATTTAGCTTCTACTCCACTAAAAACCAAGTCAAATGAATATCCCAATTTAAGAGAGTTGTCTTTCAAAAGACTGTACCCAAGAATAAAGGACACTGATTCTTCCCCTCTAAAACCAACCCCTCCACTTATCTTATTCTGATGCGTAGCAATAACGCTTACTTCATAAGAAAAATTGTTGAAAGACACTGATTTTAAAAGCAAACTTGGCTCGATAGCAAGCTGCCCTACTGGTTTAAATCTATATCCTAACAACAAATAGGAATGATTTTTTAATTGATTTGCATAAGAACCGTCTCCAAAATCAAAGTTTGGTTCGTTTATATGTCTGCTGCTTAAACCTATATAATAATTGAATGCATCTAATAACAGTCCGGCACCTACATTAAAATTGATCTGGCTCTCCTTTCCAGAACTTGGAAGGTTTGGTTCCGGATTCACCACAATTAGTTCTCCATAATCAATCGAGCTGGAATACATTCCTACATACGCACCAAAGCTTAGCGTAGATCTTTTGAGCTTTATATGATAAGCGCCCTGGAGATTGATTTCCAAGTTCCCGGTGGCACCTATTTGATCATTGACAACTGTAAGTCCATATCCTATATTTTTACCTTCGAGCCTTCCTTGTGCTGTCAACAATTGAGTAACTGGTGCTCCGCCTTGCCCAGAATTGGTAGTATAATTCAACCATTGTGAGCGATGCAAGGCTGAGAATCTAAATCCTCCGTCCTTTCCTGCAAATGCAGGATTATAATATAAGCCGTTATACATGTACTGGGTAAATTGAGGATCCTGCTGGGCCATCAGCGAAGAAACCTCAAAAAAGAATAGTAAGAGAATCGAATATCTCAAAAAGCATTTAGAATGGCCTTTTTGAATCATTGTATAATGGTTTCGTCCAACGTAATAACTATTGTAAGAATTTAAACTGAAAAACCACAGATTTAGATTCTATGTTTTACAAATTATTTACCTTTTTAATATAAAGCTCTAATGCACCAGTCATACTTGGAGCATTTGGCATAGGAGCTTCAATATCCAAAATCAAATCCAAATCTCTAACTGCTTGCGAGGTAGTAGGCCCAAATGCAGCTATTCTGGTATCCCCTTGTTTGAACTCAGGAAAATTGATTTTCAGTGATTTAATTCCTGATGGACTGAAAAATGCAAGTATATCATATTTCACATCAGCCAAATCAGACAAATCTGCCTCCAATGTATGGTAAATTATAGCTTCTGTGAATGCAATCCCATTCTTTTCCATGTATTCCGGAATATCATTCTTACGGATATCCGAGCACGGGAATAAATATTTCTCCGATTTATGCTTCTTGAAATAATCAAATAAATCCTGTGCTGTCTTTTGACCTACGAATAATTTACGCTTTCGGATTACTATATACTTCTGGAGGTAGTGAGCCGTTTGGTCTGAGATACAGAAATACTTCATATCTGCTGGCATCTCAATTTTGAAATCTTTACAGATAGCAAAGAAATGATCAATCGCATTGCGACTTGTGAAAATCACAGCAGTATGCTTTAAAATATCAATCTTCTGCTTACGGAATTCCTTCGGCACAACTGGTTCTACCTTTATAAATTGACGGAAGTCAATCTTCAGGTTATATTTCTCAGCCAGCTGCATATAGGGGGAATCGGTACCCGCTGGGGCTGGTTGAGATACTAGAATACTTTTTACTGGTCTAAACCTGTCTTTGGTAACTGCGCTCATGTTTATATTATTCCTTTTGGTGATTACCGAGATTAATTACCCAAACCAAGCACCAATTTGGCCAAGATTAAAAAGGGTACTAATTCTGCGATGCAAAGGTAAGTAAATAAATGGTATTTCTTAAAGCCCAGTCTATTCACCATTATTAGAAATAACCCTAGGATACCTAAAATATATATCCAGAAAAAACCGGCAAATGAGAGCTCTAAAGCACTCTTAATGACTGAAAATTCATTCAATAAAAAAAATAAGCATACTAAAATCACTCCGATGGTTGTAATCACTACTAGGCGCAGCAAATAAAAGAAATGAGGGAATTCTAACTTCCCCAAATCAAATAAATAAGATAAAATTTTAATAGCGCTAAACTTGAGAATAGTGAGTATCAAAAGCAAAAAAGCTCCTCCTACCCAAAGAATAATTAATGTACTAAAATTCAATACTAATCTTGCTTCTAGCCATTCTTGACGAAAAACCATCAAACTTATCACTATCATAAGAGATAGAAGCATATTCACTACAAACACATAAAGCAAAATATCTGCGGAGAAAAACTTCTGCAAACTTCCGCTTTCAGAAAAATCTTCTGCGTTCAACAATGAGATGGGTTTAACCATCATGGCGAAAATGAATGGGTAAGCCAACTTGTAGAGCGCTATCAATACAAGAGAAATCAACAAAGCAACTATAAAAAAATCACGAATACTTTGCCTATCAAAATTCCTTTCTTCTAACAGCTGTTCAGCTTCACCTACACTGACCTTAATTACAACAGATTTCAAAATTTTCTTTACGCTAGCCTGATCAGAAGAAATTCCATTCTTAAAAACAGTAAGATTTACCTGATCCGCAGAAAATTCTTTTTTAAATTTTCCGACTTGCTCTGTGAATGCAGTATCCTGATCAGTGAAAAACCAAAGTTTCTCACCTACAAAAACTACAGAATGATTGGGGAATTCAAATGAGAAATAAGCCAATGGAAAAGTCTCTAGATTCAAATCCAGTAACAATCGATCATTTGAGCTAAACCAGGTCTCACGCTCACCCTCTTGCCACTTTGAATTGTAATCTTCCAAAACTTGTGAAAAGGCCTGTTGCCCCACTGCAAAAAACAGTGAGTAGATAAGTATTAACTTACTGATCAATTTTTTCATGCTCAAAATCTGGCTAGGTAGCCAAAATGTATCCTAGAATAGGAGAATTGTAAGGGTTGTAAATTAGACTTCCCGACTCCGTATATAAACCGAAAGACTCCAGAGCCAGTATCCAGATTGATTCCAGCACCAAAAGAGATCGGTTTATCAATCGCGAGTGTAAAGTACGGGTTTTCCAGAATCCCAAAGTCAGCAAAAACCATGAGAAATGAGTTTTCTCCAAAAAAAAGTCTTTGCTCCATATTTACGTAACCATAAGATCTTGCGAAAAAATAGTTCTCATTAAACCCGCGGATACTTTTCAAACCACCCAGACGAAATAAATCATTCAAAAGCAAATTTTTATTCTGTATAAAACCTCCACTTCCTCTTAGCCAAATTCCCAAGTTTGAACTGATGAAAATATGTTTTTCTAATACGACTTTCCCTACGTACTGCGGACTATTCAAGTCCACATTCACATAAACCTCTGGCGGAAACCCTGTGTTTTCAAGTATCCGCTTATTCCCAATAGCAAATTCACTCGTAATCAGAAAACCCCTCTTGGGAAAATAAGGGGAATCTAACCTATCCAAAGACCATCCTATCCCATATTGATTCCAGCGGTAATCTGCTATATCTGGAAGATCGGTCACCTCATCATAAGCTGTTGTATTTAGAACATTACTCGATTGTCGTCGTGTGAAAAAGCGCAAATAACTATTCTTAGTCAGGTGATAGCCAAAATCCAGACTCAAGTACCTATTTAAAAAAGTGGAATCTTGCTTGAGCAAATTAAGCCCTGCAATGACATCCAGCGGGGAATTAAATAGAAACGACTCTTTGGCAGAAATATCCAGAGACTGCGTTTCCACATTCAGACGCTGCCAGTGAACAGCCACATCTCTACCTTTACCTCCCAAATGATACAGTTCTATGTCCAGCTGTCCTGTGAAGAGCATTTTACCGGGCTCGTTTGCATTGGGAAGCAATCCGATGATCCCATCCAGCACATTGGCGTTTCTGTCCCGTAAAGTAAATGTAGGCTGAGCCTTTTTGATCTGAAAATCTACTTCTGGCGTCTGCATCTGCACGAAATAGGGAGAGCGACTGAGCACTTTATTTGCCGCATCCAGTTGCTTTTGGGAAAAGGGCATACCTGGCCGAATCCCAGTAATATTCTGCACATATCTTTCCTGGGTTTTGGTATCACCCGTTACTCTCACGCTATCCCAAAGTATAAGTGGGCCGGAGTCATAGTTAAAAACTGCAGACAACTCGTTGCTATTTCGCCGAATACTATCGAGTTTTAATTGAGCAAAAGGAAAACCGTTATTCTCAGCTTCAGCGATCACATTACCCATCCATTGCAGTGCTGAGGCATATTCCTGAGTCACTGGATCAATATCCTTAGAAAATACCCAAGGCACGTTTCCTTGAGAAATTGATTTCCAAAAAAATTTTTCACCAAGGACTAAATTCACTCTCAAAGAATCTTTGGCTACTTTTTCTTCATTGGCAAAGAACCCAAGGTAGCCCTCATGCTGAAAGGAATTTTGAATAGAATCAACGTATTTCTCCCCTTCAGCTTTGGAAGCAAATGCAGTCCAATCAGCATATCGCTCTGGATCATCACTTGACCACTTAACCCAATAGCCAGTTTGAGCTTGACAAATCAGTCCTCCTGCAAGGAGAAAAAACATAGATGCCAAAAAGGAGGTTTTCAAAGGGCTAGCTGGGATTGATTATATTCGCAAAATAATAGAATTCAAATTGTCGGGCATATACATACACATACCTTTTTGCAGGCAGGCTTGCCATTATTGCGATTTTCACTTCAGCACAAATCTGGACAGAATCGATCAAATGGTTGAAATGATTTGTCTGGAATTGGAATTTCGAGCTGATTACTTACAAAACAAGACGCTAGAAACCATTTATTTTGGCGGTGGAACTCCCTCACTTTTACAACCAAAATTGATTGCTAAAATCCTGGATCAGGTAGCCAAGACGTACAATTCAGGCTGGAAAGAAGTTACACTTGAAGCAAATCCCGACGATCTAAGTCTGCATAATCTAACCTCTTGGAAGGCACTTGGGATAGATCGCTTGAGTTTGGGAATTCAGAGTTTTGATGAAGAGGTTTTGAAATTCTACAATCGTGCACACACCGCTGAAGAATCTAAATCTGCAATAGCAAAAGCAAGAAAAGTTGGATTCGAAAAATTCAGTCTTGATTTGATCTATGGTTATCCACAGCCTAATCACACCCTTTGGAAGCGTGATTTATCTGAAGCTATCTCCCAAAACCCGGGACACATATCAAGCTATGCGCTGACAGTAGAGCCCAAAACAGCGTTAGGCAACTGGACAGATAAAGGAAAATTTCAGCCTGCTGATGAGGATTTTGTTGCTGAGCAATTTGAAATCCTTCAAGAACAAACCAACACTGCTGGTTATATTCAATACGAGATTTCCAATTTTGGTAAGCTCGATCAATTTGCACTTCACAATACAAATTACTGGAAAGGTATTCCCTATTTAGGCGTAGGGCCAAGTGCTCATTCATATGACGGGAAAAATAGAGGCGCAAACCCCTCTAATAATTCCCTTTATCTGAAAAGCATGGAAAGTCATACCATTCCCTTTGCCGTTGACAATCTAACGGATGATGAACGACTAAATGAATACATCCTTACGGGGCTGAGGACACTTTGGGGAATTAATTTTGAGCTCATCCATCAGGATTTCGGTCAAGATCTCATGTCTTCCAAAAAATCTATTTTGCTCCAAATGGATTCTGAAGGTTGGCTCGTATGGGAGGATAAAAACCTATCTTTGAGCAAAAGCGGAAAACTTCTCGCAGATAGTATTGCGGCTGCCCTTTTCGTTTAGGATTAACTTCACTATGAGCAAAGACGGATATTACAGCAGAAAAAAGGAAGTTGCACCGCTTGAGTCAGCGTTCAATGATTTGCTCAAAGCATACCGGCTGGAAGGTAAATTCAGAGAAAAATCCTTGGTTCACGACTGGCCAGACTTAGTGGGAAAAACCATTGCAGATCGAACCACTTCCGTTTTTATAAAAGACAAAAAACTCTTTGTAAAATTAAGCTCAGGGCCTATAAAGAAGGAATTATTGATGAACAAAAGTAAATTACTCACGATGATCGGCGAGAAGTATGGCGCTGGATTAATTGATGATTTGGTCTGCATGTAATTACTTAAAGCCTTTTTCGGACTATTCAATTTAGACTTTTTAACGTTTGACTCGATTCAGATAATTATTCTCCGTGACCATTTTTCAATCCGAATGAGTACTATTGTGATAGCACATCCATGATCAAACTACCACCAATACATATCGGAAAGCTAAGCTTGTTGCTCGCCATACTGGTATGGCTTGGCTTGCTATTTGTGAATTTAGTTAGACTTATAGGAAGCCTAAATCAAATGGATTCTGGTATTGCCATCGAATTCACCTGGATCTTACAAACGCTGTTTTACTTAACAGTTTACGGTTTTTATAACTATTCAATCACAAAAAACACACAAAGCGACTTCCTCAATCTCATATGGAGAGGCGCATCCACCGGTATTTTTGTAGTAGCCATATATCTCTTAATTGATTTGTTTATTGGCTCGCTGGGCGAAAGTAAGCTCGCTACAGATCCATTTCTTGAAACATTCTTCTATCATGTACGCTTCAGCTTATTGACTATTTTTTTGATATCTACCTCCCTTTTATGGCAACATCTTATTCTTTATCAAAAGACGAAGCGCGTAGTAAAACAATGGCAGGCTTACGAAATAGCCATTTTAATCAGTATGTTTTTGGTGTTTTTTGATAGAGATACGAACGATTACCCTTTCTTCTTTGGCTTGGTTCTACTGGGAATATTAGCAATAATCCTTTCTACCAATTTGAAATGGATTCCATATCTGACGTTCAAAGAAAAATGGAAATCCTTACTTTTCCTTTCTATTATTATTGCATCAATTAGCTATCTCCTTTGGCAGACTTTTTTACTTGAGGATCAAAGAATTTATCCGATTAACCTAACGTGGAATTTATTCTTGGTTTCGATATTCTGGTTTGTTTTAATTTATGCAGTTCTCAGCTTTTTAGTCACTCTTTTTAACCTTCCTACGTCTTCGGTTTTTGAACAAAAGTTGACAGAAGCGATTAATTTCCAACGCTTGAGTCAGTCCATTCAGCCTGAAGAAAATGAGGAACAAGTCCTGGATATTCTTATGGATTCCTGCATGAGTGCAGCATATGCTGATGGTGGTTGGCTTTCGATGACAAGTGAAGAGTTTCCTGATGGTTTTTTTCAAGAGCGTTTTATTGACAGAAAGATTAGAGAAGAGATTGCGAACTTGATCCAACAGCAGAAAACTACAAAAGAATGGGCGTCTGAAAAGCGTCTAGACAACCTGAGTCCCATAAACCTGAGACTGAATCATCCAAAATTTGAATCCATCCTCCTGGTCCCTTTGGTAATTAATAAATCAGTCATAGGTAAAATAGTGCTTTGCAAAGAAGTTCGTGATGGATTCAACAAAGAAATGTTGAACATCATCAGCACTTTTGCTAGGCAAGCTTGTATTGCTGTAGAAAATCATCGATTGCTCAATCAAGCGATCCTGAACGAACGCTATCAAGAGGAGTTGAAAATCGCCCAGCGAGTACAGAAATCGCTGCTTCCTACCAAATTGGATCACAATGAATCTTTTGATATCTGCGCTTATTCCAATGCGGCAGATGAAGTCGGAGGAGACTATTACGACACTTATAAACTGGATGAAGATAGATATGTTCTCATCATAGGGGATGTGTCTGGTAAGGGAACCTCGGCAGCTTTTCACATGTCTCAGATGAAAGGCATTTTCCAAAGTCTTATTCAGCTGAATCTCAGTCCTGCTGACTTTATGATCAAAGCTAACGCTGCTTTGAGTCGGTGTCTAGAAAGAAACCATTTCATCACCGCATCGATTTTTATCATCAATACTGCGAAACAAAAGATCTGCCATTCACGTGCTGGTCATGTCCCAACCCTATTTCATCAGGAAAAACTAAATAAATCCCACTATTTGGAGATTGAAGGTTTGGGTTTGGGTATTTTAAGAAACATGCAATATGAAAAACACGTTGTGGAAAAGACATTCACGTATGAGTCGGGAGATGTACTAGTCCTATTCACAGATGGTATAGTAGAAGCAAAAAATGAAAAGTCCCATCAGTTCGGTTATGAGCGCATCAGAACCCTATTAGAAGCTAATCACGAACTAAATCCACAAGAAATTCAGGCGAAGGTTATAGATACTTTGCATGCCTTTGTCGGCGGCGATGGATTGATAGATGATGATTATTCTATTATGGTGGTAAAATTCTCTGAATAAAAATAAAGAAAGCTAGAAAATGCTAACGATAGAAACCCAACAAGAAAACGGAAACGACATTTTGATTCTCAAAGGTGAAGTGGATGCAAGCAACTCGGTAATACTGGATGAGGCAATCACCAAAATGGTTACCGATGGAAGTAGATCCATTTTAGTAGATGGGACTGGTCTCGAATATATTTCTTCAGCGGGTCTGGGTGTATTTATGTCCTATTTGGAGGATTTTCAGGAAAAAGATATTGATCTGAAAATCTATTCTCTTTCCGAACGCGTTTATGAAGTATTCAAGATTTTGGGTTTAGACCAACTTATCCGAATTTATCCTGACAAAAAAACAGCTTTGCTTACCTGAAATGAAACATCAGATGAAAATATCTTGTCAAACTACAGCCCTCTCTGAGCTTCGTGTCTTTTTGAAAAAGACTCTGGCAGAGCTACGTATGTCTGACATCGACCAGCATCAGATCACGCTGGCAGTGGAAGAGGTATGCGCCAATCTGATCATCCATTCTCATAAGTGCAATGCACTAGACTATATCCAGCTCAAAATTAAACAAAACCCAGGCAAATTAATTTTTGAAATCACTGATGAAGGTAAAGCCTTCAATCTACTCGATTATGAAGTTCCAGACCTCGATAAAGTAAAAGGTGAAAAGCGAAAAGGTGGTTTAGGCATAATTTTGGTCAGGAAGATAATGGATGAAATAGAATTCGAGTCGAGCAAAGGCAAAAACACCTGTCGTCTGATCAAATGGTTTCAATCCTAATTCTTGTTAAATACCTAGTATTCGGGACATTTGACTTGAAATCGTAATAAATTTGTAAAATTGCATTCCAATTCTGGCATTTAACACATGATAAACCGAACCATTTCGGCACTTCTATTTACCCTCCTCCTAACATTTCAGTCTTCCGTAGCAGTGATGGCTTATGTTCAAGCATCGGGGCAGGATGACCCACTATTGACCATAGGAGGCAAAACCGTAGATAAGGATGAGTTAATTTATCTTCTTTCTAAGGGTAGTAGATCCGAACCCGGCACTCCGGGGATGTCCAGAGAAGAATTTGATGAGAATCTTGACCTTTTTATTAATTACAAATTAAAAGTTCGAGAGGCTGAAGCCCAAGGGCTTGATAAGTCTGAGGAGTTTCTCAGAGAATTCGAATCGTTTAGAGAAAACATTAAGGCTCCTTTCCTTATTCGCAATTCTTTGGAAGAAGGTGAATTAAGAAAAGCCTATTCCAGAATGCACGAGATTATTCGTGCCAGCCACATTCTTCTCAAGTTTCCTCCAAATGCCAGTGAAGAAGACAGTATGATCGTCCTTCGCATGGCGCTGAAAATTGAAGATGAAATAAAAAATGGCGGCAGTATTGATGCGCTTGCTCTAGAATATTCAGATGACCCATCTGCTCAAATCAATAAAGGAGACTTAGGTTATTTCACTGCTCTTCAAATGGTTCAGCCGTTCGAAGATGCTGCATACTCGCTACAGTCTGGGCAAGTTTCAGACCCTGTGTTAACTAATTTTGGCTACCACATTATTAATGTGAAGGATCGCCAACCCAATCCGGGACAGGTACGCGTTTCGCACATACTCGTCAGAATAGATGAAAATGTGCCAAATGGCGAAGATCTCGCTAAGCGCAAAGTGGCTGATATTTACAATGAGATCCAGAAAGAGAGCACCATTTGGGAGGAAATTGTCAAGAATTATTCTGAAGACCCTGCAAGCAGCCAAAAAGGCGGAATACTTCCATGGTTTAGCGTTGGTTCGATGATTCCTGAATTTGAAATGGCGGCATTTTCACTGACTGAAATGGACGAAGTATCCCCTCCTATTCGAACCCGATATGGATATCATATCTTGAGATTAGAGGGCAAAAAGCCTGTAGAGAGTTTTGAGGCTATGGAAGAAAATATCCGCTCCAGAATCTTAAGAGATTCTCGCTCCACTATGATTCAATCCCAAGTGATGGCTATTCAGAAATCTCGATACAATTTCGATGAAAACGAAGGGAATATTGCAAAGTTAAGAGCGGAATTAAACACTACTTCCATGAATGGATTTGCTCTTGCTTTGACCGAAAAAGATCTTGCAAGTGATCAACTTTTTTCCCTTCAGGGCAAAAGCTTCATCGCTCAGGATCTTGCTGATTATATGGCAGAAGAGGAAATCAGCCTAAAAAATACGGATGGGATTTTCGATGCATGGTACGAGCGATTTGCAGCATCAGAACTGAATAGAGCTGAAGAGTCTGATTTGGCAGCGAATAATAAGGAGTACCGTATGCTTTTGAAAGAATATCGAGATGGTATTCTGCTATTTTCACTTATGAACGAAGAAGTGTGGCAAAAGGGACTGATGGATTCTTTAACTCAGAAAAAATTTTACGAAAATAACATTCAGAATTACCAGTGGAAAGACAGAGTGAATGCCTACATCGTCAAGGTGCTTGATATGGCTCAATTGGATGCTGCACGTACATCACTCGAAGGAGAAGCACTTTCAGATGAATTGATCTCCACTTTCGAGAGTAGTTATGAAAGCGCCAATTCTTTGGCTTACCAAACAGAAATCGGTAACATAGAATTCAGTGAACACCCAGTTTTGTCCAAGGCAGATATGAATGTAACCTATCAAGAGCTGGAAGCAAACGGACATTTGCATATCGTGATCCTAGGAGAAAAGACCAATGCAGGTCCCAAGAAATTCGATGAAACACGCGGATTGGTCATACGAGATTATCAGGAGTATTTGGATAAAAGTCTCATCGCATCATTACGAAAAAAGTACCCTATAAAAATCAATCCTAAAGCGAAAGAGGAAACTTTTATAGCTTTGAATCAATAATAATTCACAAAAGAAAACCTTCTCCTCAGCATTAAGAGATGGAAAAACACGCATGAAATTACTAAACCGACTTACTTTCACTCTAATTGCCAGCCTGCTGATTACAGCATCATTTGCACAAGAGTCGCCCCCAACAGGTCAAGTTCTTGACAAAATCGTGGCTAAAGTGGATAATTACATCTTACTGGAGTCTGATGTGCAGAAAGCATATTTAGAAGCTATATCCCAAAATCAGCAGGGACGAGAAGCTCCCACTCGATGCCAGGTATTTGAATCCTTGATGGTGAATAAATTGATGGTTGCCAAAGCTGAAGTTGATTCTGTCGTAGTCACTGACGCAGAAGTTATGCTTCAAACTGAACAGCGATTCAGCATGGTTATGCAGCAGTTTGGCGGAGATGAAAATACACTTGTAGAAGCCTATGGCAAAACCTCAGATCAGCTGAAGGCAGAAATAGAGGACGTGATTAGAGAACAACTAATTGTACAACGTATGAGAAGTCAGATCACCCTAGGATTGACTGTTTCTCCTAACGACGTGAGACAGTTTTATAACAGTATCCCGCAGGATTCTTTACCATTGTTCACTTCAGAAGCTACAGTAGGACAAATCGTGGTAAAACCTGACGTAAATCCTCAAACCAAAGATGATATCTTCGCACAATTAAATCAATTCAAGAAAGATATCGGAGAAGGTAATGCAGTCTTTGCTGATCTTGCAAGACAGCATTCTGAAGATCCAGGATCTGGAGCTCAGGGTGGAGATTTGGGCTTTTTCGAAGAGGAGAATTAGCTCCAGAATTTGAAGCTACAGCATTAGCATTGAGACCAGGTGAATTAAGCGATCCAGTGGAATCAGCTTTTGGAGTTCACCTTATTCAATTACTAGAGAGACGTGATGATGGCTCCTTCAATACAAGGCATATTTTAAGAATCCCTAAGGCCACTACATCAGATATTGAAAAGACGGAGAGATACCTCGACAGTTTAAGAACTGAGATTGAAGCTGGAAGAATAGATTTTGCCAAGACTGCAAAAGACTTCTCTGACGACAGGAGCACATCTGATAACGGGGGTTTCTTCACTGATCCTTCCAACAATTCGAATCGTCTATCCTTACGTACACTTGAGGATCCCCTTCTTTTCTTTATGATAGATACCATGCAGGTCGGCGACATTACTATGCCGATGCAATTTGAAGATCCTAGAGAAGGCACGAAAGTTCGTATTCTATACTATAAGGCAAAGTACCCAGCTCACCGGGCCAATATGGAGGATGACTACGAAAAGCTAAAAGCAGCCGCACTTCGCAAAAAGGAGGACGAGTTGCTTGAAAAATGGTTTATCACCGCCAAAGAAGATATTTTCATTGACCTCGATCCAGCATATGATCGATGCAACGCACTTGCAGTTAAATAAAAAAAAGCCCGACAATAATCTCGGGCTTTTTTTTCTTGAAGAATTCAATCTTCATTAGCTATTTCTTACCAAATAGTGCCTTAAATGCTAATCCTATTTGTTTTAATCCTTCTTTGAACAAGCCTTTAGAGACTTCTAATTTCGGCTTAATATCATCAGTTCTTTCTTTAAACTCTCGTTCTAATATCTTCTTACCCTTTTTAAACTCCGCTTCCAGTGTAGTCTTATTTTCTTTTAAGTCCTTGATCTTCTTTTCGATCTCATCCTTCGCATCTGATCCTGCGTGAGCACCTTTTTTGACTAGTTCTTCGATTTTATCACCAACTTCCTTGAGTACTTTTTCTATGTCTTGAGTAGTGGATTTCTTTTCTTCCATGACTTAAAAATATTTAGATGAACTGATACACATCAAGTTAAATACTTTTTTCTTGAATGCTCCTTTTCTTAAATAGAATATGAATTTAATTCCTTAGTTATCAACTGATTCTCCTGCATGAGTCTGCTTTTCATACAGCTCAGCATATACACCTTTCTGCTTCATCAGTGACGCATGATTCCCGCGCTCGATGACTTTTCCATCATCCAAAACAATGATCTGGTCAGCTAGCTTAGCTGAGGATACCCGGTGGGAAATAATGATGGAAGTACGATTTCTCATGATATTCTTAAGCGCTGTCAAAATCACATTTTCTGTCTTTGTATCAACTGCTGAGAGGCAATCGTCTAAAATCAGAATCTTTGGCTCCTTAGCAATCGCTCTTGCTATTGAAACTCGCTGCTTTTGTCCACCAGAAAGAGTGATTCCCCGCTCTCCCAAAATGGTTTCAAATCCCTTTGGGAAATCCACGATGTTCTGATAGACATCGGCATCTTTCGCAGCCTGCTCAATTAACTTCGGATCTGCTTCTTCTATTCCGAACGCAATATTATTTCCAATACTATCAGAAAATAAGAATATATCCTGTGGCACATAGCCTATTTGTCGACGAAGATCGGAGATAGAGAACGAATCAATTGGCATACCGTCAATCTTGATCACTCCGCTAGAAGGATCATACATACGCATCAACAGATTGGCAATAGTAGATTTTCCTGAGCCTGTCGTACCAATGATTCCGAGCGTTTGTCCTTCTTTGATTTGGAAACTAACATCCTTCAGCGCATTAATTCCAGAATCAGGATATAGAAAAGACACGTTCTCAACTTCCACAGTTCCGCGGATTTCCGCCTTGATTTCATCTGTGCTTAATATATCATTCTTTTCGTCCAGAAACTCATTAATCCGAGTTTGAGAGGCTGCAGCTCGCTGTACGATACTGGTAACCCAACCTAAAGAAGTTACTGGCCAAGCAAGGATATTCACATATAGAATAAACTCAGCTATGACTCCATAACCAATTTCTCCACTGATTACCTGCAAGCCACCCGCATAGACCGTGACGATCGTAGAAATACCAACCAATGCCATGACGATTGGAAAAAATAACGCATTAACTCGGGTCAATCGAATGGATTTTACTTTATAATCTTCACTTGCTATCGCAAAATCATTGGCACTGTCTCTTTCTCTTACAAAAGCTTTTAACACTCGAATTCCTGAAAAAGCCTCTTGAACAAATGTGCTCAGTCCACTCAAGCTGCGCTGAATTTTCTCCGAACGCTCATTGATCATATTGTTCACATAATATATACTCAATGAAAGCACTGGGAGCGGTAATAGAGCGTAAAGCGTCAGCATGGGATTGACTGTAATCATATACGTAATCACCAGAGGAAAAAGTACCAGCAGATTGAGACCATACATAATTGCTGGCCCTAGATACATGCGGACACGGCTTACATCTTCTGTGATCCTAGCCATCAAGTCTCCTGTACTATTCTTTCTATAGAATCTAAGTGGAAGTTTTTGGTAGTGTTCGAAGATCTCATTCTTTATATCATATTCCACTTTTCTGGACATGATGATGAGCGTCTGCCGAATGAAAAACAAGAAGATGCCTCGTAACAAAGCAATTATTATGATCAAAACTCCAAAGACAACGACGAATTTCAGAAAAACATTCTGTGCCTGCTCACCCAATCCCCCCTGCTCCAAAGGCCGATAAATCGACAAACTTTCAACCACATAATCTATTGCAAGACGGACTAGTTGTGCAGGGATAATTACGAAAATATTTGAAATCACCGTGAAAACTATCCCCAAAAGGATCAAGCCCTTGTATTTGTACAAATATTTATTGAGTCGCCAAAGTGGTTTCACCAAAGAAAAATTTTAAAATGAGGGAAATAGATTAAGTATACTGGGTATATTAATTCTTTGAAGGCCAATAAAAGTATTTAATTTTGTATCGGCTATTTTCAAAAGAAGTGCCCAAATATAACACATTCTAAAAAGCTAAGTTCACATGTTAGAGATTAAAGCTACCGAAACAGTACGTGAAGGTTCAATCTTTGGCCAAATTATCACGATGGATCACGAGCAACTTGTGATTTGTAATGATGAAGCAACCGGCCTAAAGGCATTGATCGGAATTCACAACACCACCTTGGGTCCAGCATTGGGCGGAACCCGTATGTGGCCTTATGCTTCTGAAGAGGAAGCGATTACAGATGTTCTTCGTCTTTCCAGAGGGATGACATTCAAAAATGCCTTAGCCGGACTTAATCTCGGCGGAGGCAAGGCAGTGATTTTGGGCGATCCAAGATTGAAAAATGAAGCTTTCCTCAGACGTTTCGGCAGATTCGTTCAAAGTCTCGGTGGTAGATATGTGACCGCAGAAGACGTAAACATGAACACATCTGATATGGAGCTTATCGGGCTGGAGACTCGTCACGTCACGGGTCTCCCAGAGATCAAAGGTGGCGGTGGCGATCCTTCTCCTGTTACTGCCTACGGCGTATATATGGGTATGAAGGCTGCTGCAAAGAAAGCTTTTGGCTCTGAATCTTTGGAAGGAAAAAGAATCGGAGTGCAAGGTGTGGGTCAAGTAGGCAAACACCTGATCAAGCACTTGGTAAATGAGGGCGCCAATGTAATGGTGACCGATATTTTCGAAGACAAACTACAGGCTGTAGCAAAAGCTATGGGTGCTCAGGTAGTCGACCCAAATGTAATATACGACATGGAAATGGACATCTATTCTCCATGTGCGCTAGGTGCTACTATCAATGATCAGACGATTGATCGCTTGAAATGTGCTGTGATTGCAGGCGGTGCTAATAACCAGTTGAAAGACGAAGCCAAACATGGTCGAATCCTAGTAGAAAAAGGAATAGTATACGCACCAGACTTCCTAATCAACGCGGGTGGTGTCATCAATGTAGGAGCTGAGTACTTTGGCGGATACAATAGAGAGACCGTTTACAAGCAAACTGAGAAAATCTACGATACCTGTTTGGATATTTTGAATAAATCTGAAAAGGAAAATATCCCTGCTCAGCAAGCTGCTATCGCGACTGCAAAAGCAAGAATTGAAGCTATCGGAAGAGTGAAGCTTTCTTTCTAAACAACTAAATATCCTCATCAAAACCACCGGGAATGAATTCCGGTGGTTTTATTGTCTAACCCTACTAGGTAATAGCCCCGTCAAATTACCTATATTTGAAATTCATTTCGAAGACATGCTAAACAGAAGAATACTAAGAGTAAAGGCCTTTCAAAACCTATATGCATACGAGCAGTGCAAAGGTTCCAACCTAAACCTCTCCAAAGATTTTATCCGAACGTCATTTTTACCTGACTTAAATAGCATGGAAGTGCAAGATAAAACTGCACTTAATAAAGAATCCGAAGAGGCAATAAAGCTTTTTGAGCAAAACCTTACCTCCAAAGACTTACTCAAATCAAGCGAAGCTAGCCGTAAAGTCAAGCAAGTTGTTTTGGAAGCGTTGAAAAAATTTCATGACTCAAACGAAAAGGATCATCAGTTCATGTTAAAGAACATGGTGGTTTCTGCAGAACGTATCCCTCAATTATATCTTTTGGCTATTGAGCTACTACAGGCTTTTTCAAGGCATGTGGAAAAAGAAATTGAGAAGAAAAAGAAGTTCTCAGGCAACAATCCAGTTGGGTTTGGGAATGAATTGAACCTTCCAAACAATCAAGTGTTGGCATCTCTTCGTGAGTCTGACACATATAGAGCAGCTATTGCCAGAAACAACGTCAATTTAAATGATGTAGAGCTGGAAATCAGAGAGTGGTTTAGAGACTATGTGAAGCCATCCGAGCTTTACCAAGCATATCTTCAACTGGAACGCCCAACTCTAGAGCAGGATTTTGACTTGGTGGATAATTTGCTGAAAAAAGTACTTTTTAAAAATGAAGTAATCTTGAACTTCTTCTCCGAAAAAGACTTAAACTGGACAGAAGACAAATCTGTGGTAAGAAGCTTAGCTTCAAAGGTGTTGAAAAATGCAGCCAACCTCCATGAGGAAAATGAAAGCGAAATGCCTGAGATTGCTATGAACTGGGATGAGGATAAGGAGTTTTTTCAAAATATCTTTAACTTCACCATTGAAAATGACGCCAGTAGTAAGACGCTTATCTCTCAAAAAACTAAAAACTGGGATATTGACAGACTCGCTTTTACAGATAAAGTGATTATCTCAATGGCAATTGCGGAAATGAAAAACTTCCCTAGCATCCCGGTCAAAGTGAGTATTAACGAGTATATCGACATCTCAAAAACCTACAGCACACCTAAAAGCAAGCAGTTTGTCAATGGTTTGCTAGATGTAATGGCAAAAGAGTTAACCGAAAGCGGGGAAATCCGTAAGAGCGGTAGAGGACTTTTGGACAATAAATAATATAACTATGAGCAAGAGCAGTAACACACTCATCGCATTCCTTATAGGTGCAAGCGCGGGCGCAGCACTTGGGGTACTTTTTGCACCTGACACAGGGACAAATACCCGTGATCGACTTACTTTCAAACTTTCTAAATACAAGAAAGAACTAGAAGAGTTGATAGATGACTTAGTAGACGGAAAAGAGATGCACTTAAACGAGGCAAAAACCGAAGGTAAGCGTGTAATCTCCGAAGCAAAAAATAAAGCAGAGAATCTGCTCAGCGATGTAAATAAATTAATAGATCAAATCAATCAAGGAAATAATTAATCGTTATGAAAATCAACGTTATGAATATGGCAGCCTTTGCTGTCATGCTTGCATTGGGGACTTCATGTAACCAAAAAAGTGATCAAGATGCCAAGATTCAGGCTCTTGAAGATAAAATAGCTCAATTAGAAACAGGTAGTAACGCCATTACGCCAGTAAATGCACAAGCTGCTCAGGTGGCTGATCCCGCTACCTTGGGCTCATTTGTGTTTCCCGATATGGAATATGACTTTGGCGCTATCAAGGAAGGCGAAGTTATTGAGCATCTTTTCAAATTTACTAACAATGGCCAAGCACCATTAGTAATCTCTAACATCACTGCTTCATGTGGTTGCACTAGCCCTGACTGGTCTAAAGCTCCTGTGAAGCCAGGTGAAGATGGATACGTGAAGGTAGTATTCAACTCTACTTCAAAGTCAGGCGCACAAGCTCCTACAGTAAGTATTCAAGCTAATACCAATCCATCAGTTACCCGATTGAGATTGAAAGGTACAGTAACACCAAAAATTGCCGGCGCAGCTACACCAGTTGGTCCGGTTAAACGATAATTATGATTTCTACAGTATTAGCACAAGCTGCCGCAGGTGGTAGCGGAATTTTAGGACAAGTTTTCCTATTTGGTTCTATCATTTTGATCATGTATTTCTTCATGATCAGACCGCAGCAAAAGAAACAAAAGGAAAGCAAGAAATTTATTGAAGAAATAAAAAAAGGAGATGAAGTAGTAACCATCGGTGGTCTTCATGGCAAAGTGAGTTCCGTAGAAGGCGATGTAGTTATGATGGAACTTGATCGAGGCCTTAAAGTCAAAGTGGAAAAATCTGCGATCTCACTAGATTTCACGAAGAAGCCAGAACCAAAAAAATAAATTGAATTTTGCCGGAAAACAAAAAGTCCTCGAAGAGACTTTCTCCCAAAAAACTCTCTAATCTAAAAGTGGTAGTTCTCTGCATTGCAGCAGCTACCACTTTTTGGATTTTAAACGCCCTTAATAAGGACGACTACAATACTGTTGTCGATTTCCCAGTTGAATTAGTTTATGACCAAGACCAGTTCATTGCTATTGCTAATCTGCCAAAAACTCTGGAAATAGAAATCGCAGGAAATGGCTGGGATCTATTAAGAAAGTACTTCAATTTCAATAACGCTTCTTACCCTATAGAGGTAAGCAATCCCGCTGCAAAAAACTACATTCTCACTGCTGATCTGAAAAGATCACTGGGAGAATTCCTCTCTCCTACTCAGCTTGTCTCAGTACTTGACGATTCACTGAAATTCAACATTAACAAAATAAAATCCATCAAAGTGAAGCCAGTCCTTGATTCTACGAGCTTTTCTATGGCAAAGAATTACCGGATAATCGATCAAATCACTTTTAGTCCTGAAACCATCACGCTTATAGGGCCAAGCTCAATCCTAGATAGCTTGCACGGCAACCTCCCTGTCGTGTTAAATGAAAACCGCATTAACAAATCAATGGACAAGGAAATCGCTCTAAACGTGCCGGATTCTTTGAGTGATCTTGTACAAATAGAAGAAAAAGGAATCCGTGTGAAGTTTGAGGTAATTCAATTTCTTGAGGGAAATAAGCGGTTGAAGATCAAAAAAATTAATTTTCCTGCCTCTGTCACATTGGAGAGTGAAGAAGTGACAATTATGATTTCTTATCTAGTAGATCAGAGAAAATCATCTGAATTAAAAGATCAAGAATTCGAAGCTGTATTGGATTATTATAAAAGGAATAAAGAAGACAGTACACTTACCGTTCAAGTGAGGCCTATGCCAGATTACCTAGAGCGAGTGGTGGCCGAACCTGCAATTCTGAAGCTGAAATATGAGTAAGCGCACCCCAATTTTGGTAGGGATAACCGGTGGAATTGGGTCGGGGAAATCCACTGTTGCAAAGATTTTTACCATACTCGGTATTCCCGTATACTTTGCTGATGACCGAGCAAAATGGCTTATAGGAAATGATGAACTTCTCAAAAATCAGATCATAACTTCTTTTGGAGCTGAGTGTTTTGATGCTGAGGGGAAATTAGACAGGAGCTTTCTGGCGAAATCAGTTTTCTCAGATCCTGAGAAGGTCAAGACAATTAACTCTTTGGTTCATCCCGCTGTTGGTAGGGATTTTTCGGCTTGGGCATCCAAGCATAATACTCCCTATGTTTTAAAAGAAGCGGCATTGATTTTCGAGACAGGAAGCAATGAAGAGTCGGATTTTGTGATTAATGTAAGTTCTCCTCTAAAAGTTCGGATCGTAAGAACGCTGATGAGAGATCCATTTCGCTCTGAAGAACAAGTGAATCAAATTATAAATCAGCAGCTACCAGATGAGCAGAAAAATGAATTAGCTGATTTTGTGATTAAGAATACTGACAATAAACTTTTGATTCCGCAGGTTTTAAAAATTCATCAACAGCTGATTTCTGCGAATTAAGCATCTCCCACTTTTGATAAAAACGGCTTAATTCTTATTTTTCTCCACTCAGCAAAAAAAATACTTTCCAATATCATATGAAAGGATACAATCCCAAGGAATGGTTTCAGGTAATATTTTTGATACAAAAATCTGATACGCTAGTGAAACTTGGGCCATTTCTGCTCATTATTTTTCTTTACTCCATAGGCATTGCATGGATAGAAATGGACTACCTAAAGATCGGAAAGAATAGCTGGGTGCAGAATATCCCCATCATGCATAGCTTATTAAGCTTTGTGATTTCTCTTTTACTTGTCTTTCGAACAAATACCGCCTACGATAGATGGTGGGAAGGAAGAAAGCTTTGGGGTCAACTGGTGAACACCAGCAGAAATCTTGCACTCAAACTTGCTAGGATTCTAGAAAATTCTGATGAAGAGTCTAGGAAATTTTTTAGAAGAACTATTCCTATTTATGCTTTTGCGCTGAAGGAGCATTTACAATCCAAAGTGACCTTGTATATGCTGGATGATAAGGAAGACGAGGAAATAAAGCCTGAAATCGACCCGGAAAAACATGTGCCGAATCAAATAGCTAAATTGATGTTTGCTAAGGTAAATGACCTCTATAAAGCACAACAAATCACAGGTGACCAATTGATTGTTCTAAACCAAGAATTGATGTCCTTCACGGATATCTGTGGCGCTTGCGAACGAATTAAAAACACACCTATTCCTTATTCCTACAGTTCGTTCATCAAGAAGTTCATTTTGGCTTATATTCTTACTTTGCCGCTAGGCTATGTATTTTCCCTAGGATACTATGCTGCCCCTATCGTGACATTCATTTTTTATATCTTAGCCAGTTTGGAATTAATTGCTGAAGAAATTGAAGAGCCCTTTGGCTCAGATGCCAATGATTTGCCGATGGGAAAATTGTCTCAAAACATCCAGAAGCATGTGGAAGAATTGATTTGAATAAGCAGCGATTCTGCCTATAATTTTGTAAAATCAGATTTTGTTCTGTCTTTAAATGAGTGATCTTGTTATTTATACACTTTTGCTGCGTAGGCTAAATAGTCACAATTGGAAATCTGATGGATGAAAACCTAAATCTTCGCACGGTAAACGTGACACGTTACATCTTACCTCTAAGAGAGGGGGGCTCGCTGCCAGCTCTCGCAGATGCAGACGATGGATTCAAATATGTGCTTAAATTTCGAGGAGCAGGTCAGCGAGAAAAAGCACTTATCGCAGAATTGCTCGGAGGTGAAATAGCAAGAACCTTGGGATTGAAAGTTCCGGAATTAGTCTTTGCAAACTTAGACCCTGCATTTGGCAGATCTGAGGGAGACGAGGAAATTCAAGATCTCCTAAAAGGAAGTCAAGGCCTAAATCTTGCCTTACATTTCTTATCCAGTGCAATAAATTACGACCCTGTAGCTATGAGCACAGATCCACAGTTGGCTTCGCAAATAGTTTGGCTGGATATGTTCATCACGAATGTGGATCGAACATTTAGAAACACAAACATGCTTATCTGGAACCGAGAGCTTTGGCTGATCGATCATGGCGCTTCATTCTTATTCCAACATGCTTGGGTTAATTGGAAGAGAAGTGCAGAAGGCTCATTTTCTATCATAAAAAATCATGTGCTACTTCCTGTGGCTTCAGAACTCGATGCAGTAAATGAGGCCTTTAAAAAGATTTTAACGACAGAGAAAATCAAAGCAATCGTAGATACAATTCCAGAGGAGTGGCTACTTGCTGGGGGTGACTCCGAAGATACTACCGAGATCAGGAAGGTTTACCAAGACTTCCTAGAACTCCGAATTTCCTATTCAGATCAATTCATAAAAGAAGCTCAAGATGCGAGAAAAGCACTTATATGAATATGCAATCATTCGTATCGTCCCGCGAGTGGAGCGAGAAGAATTCATTAACGTCGGGGTAGTTATATGCCACTGGAAAAGGGATTTTCTGGGATGTAAACTTCTTTTGAACACTAAGAAATTACTGATGCTTGATCCACTAGCTGACGTGGAAATGATTCAGCTAAATCTTGCCTCTTTTGAAAAAATATGTACTGGAGCTCTCGATGGCGGTAATATCGCCGCGATGGATTTAGCTTCACGATTTAGATGGCTCACTGCAGTGAGAAGCTCAATTATCCAAACTTCTCGTCCACATTCAGGCTATGCTGAAGATTTGGAAAAAACGCTGGAAAGGCTTTTTGAAGAAAATATAGCCTAGTCTAAAAGCAAAAAAGCGTGAAGATCCATACTTCACGCTTTTTCTATAACTCTATTTTAACTTCTACTGACTAGGAAATCTTATCAAATCCTAAATAAGGATGAAGCACTTTCGGCATGTTGATGCCATCTGGCGTTTGATTGTTCTCCAAAATAGAAGCTACAATTCTAGGCAAAGCCAATGCACTTCCATTGAGTGAATGCGGAAGTTGAGTTTTCTTATCCGCGCCTCTGAAACGCAATTTCAATCGATTAGACTGGTACGTTTCAAAATTGGAAACAGAACTTACTTCCAGCCATCTTTCCTGAGCTGCAGAAAACACCTCCATATCATAAGTCAACGCAGAAGTAAAGCCCATATCTCCTCCACAGAGTCTCAGAACTCGATAAGGCAATTCTAGCTTTTGCAAAAGTCCTTGCACGTAGTTGCTCATGCTTTCCAAAGTCTCATAGGATTTGTCAGGATGTGTGATCTGTACTATCTCTACTTTATCAAACTGATGAAGCCTATTAAGACCTCTAACATGCGCACCCCAGCTACCCGCTTCTCTTCGGAAGCAAGGAGAATGACCTACATTCATTATAGGAAGATCACTCTCAGAAAGAATTACATCTCGATAGATATTCGTGATCGGAACTTCTCCTGTTGGGATTAGGTATAACTTATCAGCATCTGCATAATACATTTGCCCTTCCTTATCCGGAAGTTGGCCAGTGCCATAGCCAGAGTCTTCATTCACCAAGATTGGTGGTTGAATCTCATCGTATCCTTGAGCCAAAGCTTCGTCCAAAAAGAAGTTAATGAGCGCTCGCTGAAGTCTAGCTCCTTTTCCTTTGTACACTGGAAATCCTGCTCCAGTGATTTTCACTCCAAGGTCAAAATCTATTATATCATATTTTTTAATCAAGTCCCAGTGCGGAAGATTGCCAGCATGTAACGTTGGGATCGTGCCATTTTCCAACACCACTTCATTGTCTTCAGGTAACCTGCCTTCCGGCACAGAAGTGTGAGGAACGTTTGGAATAGTATAAAGCAAGACTTTCAGATCGGCTTCAGCTTTGGAATTTTGGCCTTCCAAATCTTTGCTCTGCTCCTTCAGCTCAGCTGTCTTTTCTCGCATCAAAACTGCTTCTTCCCCTTTTCCTTCACGCATCAATGTTCCAATCTGCTTCGAAATAGCATTGGACTCACTTTGTATTAGATCACGTTCTGCCTGACTGGACTTTCTCAACTCGTCCAACTCGACTGCATGATTTAGCACAGCTTCTGCATTTGGAAAATTTCTCTTTTGAAGTCCGGCAAGTACACCAGCGAAGTTTTCTCGAATTTGATTAACTAAAAGCATCTTAAAATCTTTGAAATTGAAGACCCAAAGATAAGCATGTTAGCGAACAATGATGTCTTTACTCACACTTGAAAATGGCCCATCAAGCTCTTTTCCATCGGAGCGGAGCAATTGAACTTTCACTTGATAGGTACCCACAGGCAGATTTTCTACTCTGACTGGAGCCATGTGATCAATTTCATAGCGCAGCTCATTTACCTCAATCGCTACTTTAAGTCCATCCAATTTCATATCTCCTCCAACTACTAAAAAATCAATAATCACTTCGCTTCCAACCTCGAAAACTTGGTCGGAGCGAGGGAAATTCAATGCTAAATAAGGTTCGGCTGAATACGGAAAAGGCCTAGAATCCCCAACCTGAAAATCTCTGTCCACATAATTTCCGAAGTTTTTCAAAGCTAATCCTTCCTCATCTACTAAATATGCGACAACTCGGTAGCTACCCACTGCAAGATCTCGTTGGAAGATGGGAGAGTAGAAACCGGCTGGGTCTCCTCCATTTAAGATATTAAAGAGCTTAAATTCTTTTGTTTCATTTAAGTCAAAAGGGAAATTTTTGACATTAAACTCAAAAGGCACTTTCCCGGGCTTGAATATCTGGTTTCCCAGGGGAGTATATAATTCTATAATAGCATCTGGATATGCGGCTTGGTCTGCATATTGAAAGAATTTCACCTCAGGGTAAATATCTTCTTCAGCATCTATGCTTGGAGGCATCACCACTACTTCCTCATTCACTCGCTGTTTTTCAGAAGAACAAGCTGAGAAAAGACAAATCAAAAAGAGTAAAGTCAGGTTTTTATTCATACAGCGTGTAAATTGAGTTTAAAGATATTTAATTTTGAAGATAACTTAGACGTTAAACTATAATACATAATCACATGGACATCCTATTTGATGAGATCCCAAGTTTAGATTTAGCTGATTTTACCACTGGTACACCAGCGCAAAAGGCAGTATTTGTACAAAAGCTTGGAGAAGCCTACCAAAACATTGGCTTTGTGGCCATTAAAAACCATGGCTTGTCACAAGATCTTCAAGATAGGCTCTACGGATCTATTATAGATTTTTTCAAACTTCCAGATGCTATCAAGTCCAACTACGAAAAACCTGAAATCGGATTTCAACGCGGCTATACGGGTAAGGGAAAAGAGCATGCCAAAGGCAGAAATACCGGGGATTTAAAAGAATTTTATCATGTGGGACAAGAACTCAGCAGAATTCCGGATACCGATGCTATCAAGTCCGAATATCCACCAAACATATGGCCTTTGGAGCTCCCAGAATTTCAGAATGACGCAAATGAAGCGTTTCGCACGCTGGAAAGCGCTGGTAAAGCCATGCTTCAAGCTATTGCGCTTTCATTGGATTTGGATAAAAAATACTTCGAAGACAAGGTGGTGCACGGAAATTCAATATTGAGACAAATCCATTATTTCCCAATCGAAAATCCGGATGAAGTGCCCGCAGACGCCGTGAGAGCAGCAGAGCATGGGGACATCAATTTGATCACCTTGCTGATGGGCGCAAGTTCAGATGGACTTCAAGTGTTACGAAAAGATGGAAAATGGATTCGTATCACTGCGTTACCTGATCAATTGGTAGTGAATGTGGGTGATATGCTGGAGCGACTGACAAATAAAAAACTGAAGTCTACTATTCATCGTGTGGTTAATCCAAAACGAGAAATGATGAATACCAGCAGATATTCTATCCCATTTTTCATGCATCCTCGCTCAGAAATGGACCTCACTTGCCTTGATGGCTGCGTAGATTCTGAACATCCAAAACAATTTGAGGATATTACAGCAGGAGAATTCTTAGAAGAGCGCCTTCGCGAACTTGGACTGAGAAAATAGCGAATGTCTGTAAAACAGGTCCGATACTATTTATTTTTGAAAGACATTGTTATGCTTTCTCTTACTGCGTTTGGCGGCCCGCAAGCATTTCTTGCGATGCTGCTTGAGCGGATGGTACAGAGAAGAGCCTATGTGTTGGAGGATGAGCTCTGGGAGCTTAATGCACTTTGCAATATGCTGCCTGGCCCATCTTCTACCCAACTCATCTGTGCGATTGCCTATCGGGTTGGTGGCCCAAACTTGGCCTATCTAGCACTAATAGTATGGATTTTGCCCGCTACGTTACTCATGATTTTCGCAGCGATGCTCATTTATTACCTTCAGGAGAACACCCCTGGAGCATTGGATTTCGCACGATTTATTCAGCCAATGGCAATTGGTTTTATAATTTTTGCGGCGCAAAAAATAATTGGAAAGACAATCAAGACCACTGAAGCCATGGTATTGGTATTGATTTCGGCCTTTGTTTCATTCTTCTACAGCTCCCCGTATATCTTTCCAGTTTTATTGATTATCGGAGGACTAAGTACCTCTATCAAATATAAGCAGCAACCCAAACTGAAAAAGGATGCACCGCTAAAAATCGAATGGGCAAACTTTTACCTTTGGGCTGGAGTGTTAGTATTAGCAGCGGTGTTAGGTGCTGTCACGAAATACCAACCTATCATCCTTTTCGAGAACTTCTATAGAAATGGGAGCTTAATTTTTGGCGGCGGGCAGGTACTCGTACCCTATTTGTATACTGAGTTTGTCGATTTCAAACATTTCCTAAGCTCCGAGGAATTCCTTACTGGATATGCGATTTCACAAGGAATTCCAGGCCCTACATTCAGTATTTCATCTTACATTGGAGCACTTTCCATGAAAGAATTTGGAACCGTGGGCTTTTTCATGGGTGGGTTTATAGCCGCCGCAGGAATTTTCCTTCCAGGAATTTTCCTCATATTCTTTGTGATCAGATTTTGGGATCAGCTGAAGAAATATCGGCCCGTTCGAGCTGCTTTGGAAGGAATTAATGCCGTTTCGTGTGGGATGCTAATTGCTGCGGCTTACCTGCTTTTTGAGCCCCTTGAGGCAAACGGTTTGAATATTCTATTTATTCTAGCGACTTACATTTTACTTCAGTTCACTAAAATCTCATCGCCTCTCATCATCGCCGGCGGTGTGGCATTAGGGATTATTTACAATAATTTCTTTTAATAAACCTGAAGAAATCAAGCGTTATTTCCAGCAAAAGGAACAAGAATAGGAGTTGTCACGTTTTAAAATATGAATTCATTCCCTATCTTTCTTTTATGCACGCCTTCGAATACATCAACAATCTGATCCCACCACTAAAGCTTTCTGATAAAACGGGAATGGCATTAACATGGATGGAAGAAATCAGAACTGACGTACTTCCTGTTATTGACAAAGGGATTTTTTTAGGATTGATAAAAGAAGAAAGGATTTTTGAGATCAATAATCCGGACACGTTAATTGCTGATATAGAACCCTCAAATCCAAATTGCTGGGTGTTTTCGGACAAGCATATTTATGACGTGCTACGTGTGAGCTCGGAGCAGAATTCAAATATTGTAGCAGTTTTAGACAGGGATTCAAAGTACTTAGGCATCGTGACTATGGAAGATTCTATTG
>Ga0105055_10000253_pt1 | contig 77675 bp, 75 predicted proteins | sample BON03_FD_78090 | JGI IMG/M metagenome (GOLD analysis project Ga0105055, IMG submission 78090) | Freshwater microbial communities from Lake Bonney liftoff mats and glacier meltwater in Antarctica - BON-03 | ecosystem: Environmental > Aquatic > Freshwater > Ice > Glacier meltwater | place: Lake... | reverse complement strand
GATTACAAAAATAGGCAAGGAAGCGTTCTAACCAATATCAAGTCTAAACTTCTTTGTGAAGCTTAGCGAAACAAAGAAGTTTAGACTTGATATTAAAAACAATAACGTTGTGAAACTGGACATGTATGCATTCAATGTCAATGTCAAAAATCAATTGCAAGAACAATTTTCGTTAAACATGAATAATTTCATCCTCCACTAAAAGCTCTTCTCTTCTAAAACGAAGAAAAACTTGCGCAACTGCAATAACGTCTTTTTCGCAATAAGTTATAATTCTATCAATATCGTTTTCAACATAGAAAACACGAGCTACTTCGCTCCCATCGATATCGTCTTTTGGAGAAGGAACGCCTAAAACTTTTGTCAACAATTTAAGTGAAGTAAAGTGCTTATAATCCCCAAATTTCCACAATTCTAAAGTGTCTAAATGTGGAACTTCCCAAGGTTTTTTTCCAAATAAATTCAACTTATCTGGTAATGCCACAGAATTGATAATCATTCTACGTGCTATAAACGGAATATCAAATTCTTTAATGTTATGACCGCATAAAACATTTTGAGCACCATTATAATGTTGGTTCAATAAGTTAGAAAAATCTTGTAAAATTTTCTTTTCTTCACCCCAAAAACTAGTCACTCTAAAATTTCTAACATCTGCTTTGTTTACAAAATAACCCACAGAAATAGTTATAATTTTACCAAACTCTGCCCAAATTCCTGCACGTTCATAAAAATCTTCGGGAGTTACCTCGTCTTTTCTTTGGTATTGTGTTTTGTGTTCCCAAAGTTTTTTGGTTTCTTCGTCCATTCCTAAATAACTTGTTTCTTGAGGAACCGTTTCAATATCTAAAAATAGAATATTATTTAAATTAATTTTTTCAATCATATTTTTAAAATTAAAAATGTAGTTGTGTAATAACAAATATAGTTTTTTTCTGATAATCAATTTAGGTCCGTTCTACTTTTATAAAGTTTAACAAAAACGATAGATTTTCTGTATCCAATATCTATGTGCTGAATTCTATTTTTGCAAATTAATTAATTATCATGAAGAAAAAAATTGTTTACGGCTCATTAATAGCTGTCGCATTTGTACTAAGTTTAGTTTTTAAAACTAAACAAGATGAAAACTTACAACAAGCACAAATTGATCCATCTATTTTAATATCTTGGATTGGGGATATTGAGATAGGAACTCAAAACTGTGTTTGTAAAGGCGGCTCTTGTAGTGAAGCAAACTGGATCTCATTTAGAACAAATTGCGGAAACACTTCTGGATGGGGTGGTAACACTAATTTAGCTTGTAGTAGAATTGATGCTGGAAATTGTGATTAACCAAATTGGGAACGACTAAACGTTCCCAATTATTATTATTTTAAAGATGAATAGAATAATTTTACTTAGTTTATTTGGTTTATTTTTTGCATGTAAAAGGAAAAGATAAATTCTAAACTCTATTATCATAAAAACAATAAAGAAACAACAACACAATTAAAGAATATAACCTTTGAGATTGACACATTAGAGATAAAACAACCCATAGAAACATCATACAATGGCAGTTATACTATTGCAGGAAACTCCTTTGTTTTTAACGATATATTTTTTGGTTATTTGTTTCAACTTGACCAAGATTTAAATGTAATGTCACAAAATTTTGGAATTGGAAAACATACAAATGAATTGATTGGTACTGATTATATTACGTATTCAAAATTAAATAATAAATACTATGTTTTATCTTCTAAAACAGGTATCATTGCTGTAATTAATTCTAGTTTTGAAAAAGAAAAACAATTCAAAATAAATTTTAACATTAAAAGAACTAAAGAGGAAGTTATAAAGAATCCATTTCCTTATTTAATGGATTCTTATGAGTTAGATTACGGTTACGATGGTATTTTAAAAGTATTTGACAAAAATCATTTAGCAATAGCGATTACGTCATCTCATCCTAAATTTAATGGTTATTTTAATTCAACCAATTATTATGAAAATTCACGGATAATTGCATTAATTAACATAGAAAATGAATATGTAGATAAATTAATAGGTAGAAGACCAGCCTTATTTTTAAGTAAACAATTACCAAATTATGATCATTTTAACTATGAGATTAATAATGAAAATTTATATTTGAATTTTTACCCGGAAGATAAAATTTATAAAATCGATAAAGAAAAAGACACTTTACAAACTGTTTTTGGAGTACAAGGTGAAGAAATGAAAATAGATTATGTTGTTACTAACTCTTATGAAGAAGCACATAAAAGAGAATTTGAAGACTACACTGAGTTTAATTTTTACAATAGCTTATATATAGACAGCAATATAGTTTTTAGAGGATATACGAAAAATAATATTTTATATGATGGTTTACAAATTTTTAAAAACAAAAAACTAATTGCCGATTTAGAATTTCCAAAAGGTTATAAAATAATTGGAAAAATAGATAATCATTATTATGCTTCAAAAATAAACATAAAAAGAAAAGAAGATATGATAATACTTAAACTCAATATAACAGGACTATGAAATTAAATCTAACATTATTTATAACGTTATTCTTATCGTTTACAAGTTTTGCACAAGTAATTTCTGGGCAAGTTGTAAACGAATTTGACAACACACCCATTTTTGGAATTACCGTTTATGGCAACGGTATGCCAATGGCATTTTCAGACCAAGAAGGGTTTTTTGAAATTGATGATATTTCAACAATAAAGAAATTGACTTTTTCTCACTTGGCTTTCGCAGAAAAAACAATTGAAATTGGAAGTTTAAAGAAAGACCAAATTATCTATTTAACTGAAAAAACAAACCTATTAAACGAAGTCATTGTAACTAATAAAACAAATACATTATCATTAAAAGATATTATTAAAAAAAGCTCTGATAAATTTAAGGAAAGTTTAAAAACAGAACCTTATTTAGTAAATGTTAATGCAAAACAGGTTGTAATGCAAAATAATAATTATTTAGGATATGTTGAATTAGATGGTGTATTATATAATTTTATTCCAAAAGATAATAATCCATTCAAATATCCATATATTCTACCTAAAGAGGCTAGAAAAAGTGTTGAAAACACAAAACTCAGTGATTATGCAAATAAAAATAAATTTCCATACAATACCATTTGTACAGATTTATTGAGAGGCTCATTCTTGAATATTCAGTTTTCAAACGTATCACATCCTCTAACAAAAAATCACAAATATTCTTATAAACAATTAGAAGATATAGAAATAAATGGAGATTTATATTACCAAATTCAATTTTTCCAGAAAAGAGGAATAAACGTAAAGCGTGATTTATTTAATGTGTATGGAGAAATGCTAATTTCTAAAGAAAATTTTACAATTCTTAAGCATAAAGTGAGCTTTGATTTTGATGATATTAATTCAAATGAATTAGAAATTTTATATGATAAAAAAGGAAATCAATTACTCCCTTCTAAAATAATATTAACTACAAAAACGATAAATTCTAAGTATAAGAAAAAAGGCGTTTTGAACCAAGTTGTTTTAACCATTAACAACTCAAAAACATTAGCAGCAAAAGACATAGTAAAACATTTAGGCTTTCATTTGAGTTATTATGTTGATACATTAAAATATGACTCTAACTATTGGAAACAAACAACAGCTTCTTCAACAGAATTAATAGATAATTATTTAAACACGCTAACTAAAGAAAATTTTGAAGAAGGTAGCAAACAGAAAGTTTTAGATCAAAAATCTAAATATTACACAAAAGAAGATGAAAGTTTTAGAGTTCAACAAATAAAGTTACATGAAGAATCCTTAAAAAATATTAAATTATGAGGCTAGCTTTTATTATTTCCCTTTCGCTTGTTGTGTTTTCTTGTACAGAAAAAGAAGTTAAAAAAGAGCAAAGCAAAAATTTACCTCCAGAAATTGAAAACATAGAGTTTATTCCTTCACAAGGCACACTAGAATGCAATGAACTTATATTCAATGCAGGAGAAATAAAAAAAGGAGAATCCATTAACCATACATTTAGTTTTACAAATACAGGTAATGAACCTGTTATCTTGTTAGAAAAAACAATGTCTTGTAATTGTACAAACCTAAAAACCAGTAATGATACTGTTCAACCAAATAAGAGTATTCATTTAGATATAGAAATTGACACAAAAGACAAAAAAACTGGTAAGAACGACGCAACAATTACTGTTAAGACTAACGGTAAAAGAAAATTTTACCTTTTAGAAGTTGATTTTGAGGTTGTAGAATAATTTATTTTTTATACTGAAATAAAGGGTTTAACTTTTAATTAAGTTGAGCCCTTTTCCCTAACATCTCATAAGCTTCCTCAACATACACATATAAATCTTCACTATGTGGATCTGCTTCTGTTTGTAATCCTTTTAAATGTCCAAGTCGAACAATTATTAATTTGTCTTCAGGTATTACAATAACAAACTGCCCTAAATGTCCACGCATATAATATAAATCTTTACCCTTAATATTATGCAACCACCAACTGTAGCCATATTGTGGTGATTTGGAAAATCGTGGTGTTATCGTTTTTTTAATAAAAGTAGAATCCAATAACTGTTTGCCATTCCAATTTCCGTTATTTAAATACAGTTTTCCAAAGCGAGCAAAATCTCGAGCATTACTTGCTATGCAACAATACGCTTTTTCAATTCCGTCTTCATCGCTGTCTAATTGCCAAAGCGCTTCGTTTTCTGCACCCATTGGTTGCCAAAAATTCTTAGAAACATAATCTGAAACATATTCACCAGTTGCTTTTTCAATACACATGGCAAGCAATTGTGTGGCTCCACTTAAATACTTGAACGTTTGTCCTGGTTTTTCGTTGATTTCTAAACCAAGCATTACTTTTCTTAAATCATCATCAAAATAAGCACGGGTAACAATAGAAAACGGACTATAATATTTTTCGTCCCAACTTAAGCCTGAAGACATGGAAGATAAGTCGCCAACCGTTACCTCTTTTGCATATTTTCCTTTTAATTCTGGAATAAAATCAATTACTTTTTGATCTAAACTTTTAATTTTTCCTTGCATAATTGCTTTACCAAGAGCCATTGTAAGAACACTTTTAGCCATGGAAAAGGAGTTAGATTTAGAATCTTTGGTATAACCATCAAAATAACTTTCATGAAAAAGACTATCGTTTTGAATAATTAGAAAAGCAGCTGTTTTTAAGTCTTTATGTGTTTTTAATAAAATATTTGTAGCTGGAATTGAATTGTAATCTTTGGAAGTGTTCCAAGGTTTTGCAACTCTTTTTTTAATTTCTCGATTTGGAAAATCTTTATAATCTTCCAAAAATGCAGTGGTGTGTCCTTTAAAATAGATAGTTCTTACTGCCCTAAATAAATAATCTACCTCGAAAATGTACATTAAGATAACAATAGAAATTAATGTTATGACGAACCATTTGAGAAAACTTTTTACAAACTTCATAGCTATTTTTGAGAATGAAATATAAAAGTAAGAAAAAAGAAGTGTTTTAAGTAATTTTAGAAAAAAAGAATTTTATTCTAAAATTTTATTATCAATAATAAAGTAGGATTCCAGTAACCAAAATAGATTTATGAAATTATCATACAATTTAAAATATAAAAAAAACCATCTAAAATATTTAGATGGTTTTCTTAAGTTGAATTAATAATAATATTGTGATCTTACTTTTCAATAGTAGCTTCTACTTTTCCTTTGATATTAAGAGTTTTAGGAGAAGCGCCTTGTTCATTAGTAGTTACAGAAATTGTTTTTTGAAAATTTCCAGGAGTTGCTGCATTATAAATTGCTTCAACTGTACCTGTTTCACCAGGTTTAATTGGTGTTTTAGTATAATTAGCAGCTGTACATCCGCAAGAAGGCTGAACTGCTGTAATTAAGACAGTTTCTTTAGTTGTATTTTTGAATGTAAATGCATGAGTAACTGGTTTGCCTTTTTCAATTGTACCAAAATCATGTAATTCTGATTTCCATTTCAATTCAGAAGTCTTCAATGCTTTAGTTACAGGAGCAGCAACTTCTTTAGCATCTTGAATTTGAGCAAAAGAAATTGTAGATATAAATAATGCTACAATAAATAGTTTTAAATTTTTCATATTATGTAATTTTATAATTTATTTTATTTTGATGTACAAATCTAAAACTTAATATTAAATTTGTTGTTAAGTAGCTTTTAATATTTGTTAACTAGTTGTTAATCGCTTTCCAAAAATGAAACTAAAAAAACTAAACATTGTAATTTTTATTGGGTTTCTTGCAATTATAGGTGCAATTGTAATGCAATTATTCTTATTAAACCAAGCATATTTATTTGAAAAAAGAGAAATTGAAGATAAAATTCATACTTCACTAATAAAAGTTGTTTCGCGAATATATACGGACAATAATAATGATTTGCCTCATACTAATCAAGTAAAAAAAATATCTAATGACTATTATGTTGTTAATGTTGAAGATGTTTTTGAAAATGTAATTTTAGAACATTATTTGAAAACCGAGTTTGAGAAAGTTAAATTAGATTTAGATTTTGAATATTCAATTTATAACTGCGCTACAAACGAAATGATTTATGGTAATTATATTTCAACAGATAATAGTTCAACCAAAAAATGTGAAGATTGTTTTGAAAAAAAAGAAGGCTTAATTTATTACTTTGCAGTTCGATTTCCTGGTCTAAAACAAGGCGTATTAACAAGTTTAAATAGATATTGGGCATATAGCTTTATTATTTTTATTGTTTTAATTGTTTATGTATACTCTGTTTTTTTATTGCTTAAACAAAAAAAATATACGGAGTTGCAAAATGATTTCATTAATAACATGACGCATGAATTTAAAACTCCATTATCTTCCATACTAATAGCTTCCAATTATGTTAAAGGCCAACAAGAAGTTATTGAAAACCCAAAATTGGCTAAATATGTTCAGATAATTATAAACCAAAGCGCCAAATTAAACGAACACATTGAAAACATATTAACGGTTGCTAAATCTAGTAACAATTCTATTAAACTTCAAAAAACAGAAATCAATTTACATAAAACATTAGATTTTATAGAAGAAAATATTGTTCTGAAACACCAAAAAAAGATTGTTTTTCAAAAGATATTTTCAAAAGAATATTCCATACTTGCCGATGAATTTCATTTTTACAACTTGCTCTTCAATCTAATAGATAATGCCGTAAAATATTCTCCTGAAAGCCCTATAGTTATAATTGATTTTATTGAAAATGAAAAAACGTACAATCTTATTATTAGTGACAATGGCGTTGGAATTCCTTTGAAAGATATTCCGTTTGTTTTTGATAAATTCTATAGAGTTTCAAGAGCTAACAACAAAGAAATTGAAGGTTTTGGGATTGGTTTAGCCTACGTAAAAAAAATATGCGAATTACATAATTGGAAAATACAATTAGCAAATACAAATAATGGCTTAGATGCAATAATTACAATGCCTAAAAAAGATGTTTTATGAGTAAGAAACGAATTTTATATGTCGAAGACGACGAAACACTTGCTTTTTTAACTGTAGATAATTTAGAACAGCATTACGAAGTTATTCACTCTAATAATGGAACAGATGCTTTAGAACTTTTTTGTAACTCCTCCTTTGATTTATGCGTATTTGATATTATGCTACCCGGAATGGATGGTTTTGAAATAGTGGAGGCTATAAGAAAACGAAATAATGAAATTCCAATCATATTCCTTTCTGCAAAAACCTTAAAAGAAGATAGAATAAGAGGTTTAAAACTTGGTGCAGATGATTATTTAATAAAGCCATATTCCATTGAAGAATTAATTCTTAAAATCGAAATTTTCTTAAATAGAAGTCAAAAAAATACAACAACTAATTTACAAATTTATACAATAGGTTCTTTTAGTTTTGAACCAGAAAACTATATATTGGTTAATTCCAAAGGAAAAATAACCTTAACCGATAGAGAAACTGCTTTGTTAAAATTGTTTTTAGACAATGCAAATAATGTATTAAAAAGAGAAAAAATATTAATCTCTTTATGGGGAAATGACGACTACTTTTCTGGAAGAAGTTTAGACGTATATGTTTCGAGATTAAGAAAGTTTTTTAAGGAAGAAACCCACGTAAGAATCGAAAATATTCCTCGCGTAGGCTTTAAATTGATAGTAGATTAATATTTACAAATAACTTTGCATATAAGCTTCAATTGCTTTTAATTCTTCCTCTGTCATTTGCTTTGTAATTGCAAAATTAGCTTTCATTATCTCATATTGTGAAGGGTCTACAATAGGTTTTCCTTCACCTTTTAAAAAAACAACAATATCTGCATTTTTTTCACTGTAAATTTTTGCAATTTCTTGAATACTTGGCCCTACCGTTTTGGAAGCAGGCTGGTGGCAAGCAACGCAAGTTCCTTTACCTTCAAATATTTCTTTTCCAGCAATAACTAAAAGATCTTGAGTAGATACTTCAACTGGTGCTGTACTAGAAGAACCTGAATCTTGTTTGCCAAACGAGTCTTGTTCTTTTTTCTCACCGCAACTAATTATTGTAATTACCATTACAAATAACACTACTAAATTAATTTTTTTCATGATTCTTTTTTTTTAATATTTACAAAATTACAACTTCAAATTAGAAAAAAACATGATATAAATCAGAAAAAAAGCTAAATTATTGAAAACTAAATAAATAAAATTGTTAATAAATATTGTTGATAAAATTTTGGATTTGCTCTTGTTTAATTAACTTTGTCTTATGATTATAGAAAAACACATAGCCACTTTACTGTATCGTTTCCAGTGCGTAACATTGCCTGGTTTTGGTGCCTTTATTACAGAAATACAATCTTCAACAATTTCAAACGGATCAAACTCCTTTAATCCGCCTAAAAAAATAATTACTTTTAACGCTAATGTTAAAAATAACGATGGTCTTTTAGCAAATCATATTGCTTTAGAAGAAAATATATCTTTTGAAAAAGCTTCTGAAAATATTGCTTTAGAAGTTTATAAATGGCTTCTTTCTCTGGAACAAAAAAACAGATTAATTTTAAATAATATTGGTGAAATAACTATGAATGCTGATAATAGCCTAGTTTTTGAACCTTATGACACCGTAAATTATTTAACCCAATCTTTTGGATTAAGTAATTTTAGTTCTCCTGTAATTACTAGAGAAGCACTTAAAAAACAAGTAGAAGAATTAGAAGAAAAAAATACAATATTATTTACACCTGAAAAAAGACAAAATTATTCATTTGTAAAATATGCTGCAGCGGTACTTTTGTTTTCTAGTGTTGGTACATTTGTTTACAAAATATACAATGACAAACAAGTGGCTACTCAAACCTTGTATGTGGAAAAACAAGTGCAAGACAAAGTAAACCATAAAATACAAGAAGCTACTTTTTTCATAAGCACGCCACTAACTAACGTTGCACTGCCTGTTAAAGAAGATGCAAAACCATATCATATTGTTGCTGGAGCTTTTAGAAATGAAGAAAATGCTAAAGCTGCTTTAAGCAATCTAAAGGGAAAAGGATTTAATGCAAAGCTTTTAGAAAAAAATAAATCAGGTTTAATTCCAGTTGCATATGAAAGCTTTTCAAAACTAGAAGAAGCGCAAGATGCAAAATTAAAAATTCAACGAGAACAAAATATAGAAGCTTGGCTTCTTATAGAATAATAAAAAAATCCCAAAAATTTTGGGATTTTTTTATGCCTTCTTTTTTTTACGCTTACTATCTTTGTAAAAAAAATAAATGGAAGCAAAATTCTCTTCTGATTCTCTTACAACATTAACCGATTTAGTTTTACCCGGAGAAACCAATCCATTAAATAATTTATTTGGTGGAGAATTATTAGCACGTATGGATAGAGCTGCAAGTATTACTGCTCGTCGCCATTCTAGAAGAATTTGCGTAACTGCATCTGTAAATCATGTTGCTTTTAACAGAGCTATTCCTTTGGGAAGTGTTGTTACAGTAGAATCAAAAGTTTCAAGAACTTTTAATACATCGATGGAAATTTATATTGATGTATGGATTGAAGACCGTGAATCTGGAATAAAAAATAAAGCTAATGAAGGTATTTATACTTTTGTTGCAGTAGACGAAACGGGAAGACCTATTGCTGTTCCTGCAGTAATTCCGCAAACAGATTTAGAAAAAGAACGTTTTGAGGCTGCATTGAGAAGAAAACAATTAAGCTTGGTATTAGCTGGTAAAATGAAAGCTAGCGAAGCAACAGAACTAAAAGCTTTATTCTCGTAAATATAAAAAAAGTCATTTCCAATTTTAGAAATGACTTTTTTGATTTTAAGCACTAAAAAAAGTTTGTAATTCTTTGAGGGTTTCCGCAGACGGAATTAAATCTTTTACAATATTTCCTTTTTCAAGTACTACAATTCTGTCAGAAACCTCAACCGTATGCTGTAAATCATGGCTAGACACTAAAACAGTTACGTTTGTATCTTCCGCCAAAGTTTTGATTATGTTTTTTAATCTTATTTGTGTGGTTGGATCTAAATTTGCAAAAGGTTCGTCTAAAATAATAACTTCTGGATTACCAATTAATGCACCAATTATACCTACTTTTTTAGCATTTCCTTTAGATAAATCTCTTAAATATTTTTTCTTTTGTAAAATTTCGTCATTAAAGAAACTTTCAAAATTTATTAAAAAAGCATCAACATCTGCTTTATTCCAACCACGAAGCTCTCCTATGAAATAAAAATATTCTTCTGGGGTTAAATATCCTATTAAAAAACTTTCGTCGATAAAAGAAGATGTGAAAGGTTTCCAAGCCTCGCTGGAACTAATTTGAATATTATTTGTTGTTATAATTCCTTCTGTTGGCTTAATAAGATCTAATAATAAGCTAAAGAAAGTAGTTTTCCCAGCTCCATTATTACCCACTAAACCAAAACTTTGTCCTTTTGGAATTTCCAAAATATCAATATTTAAAACTTGAACTCCGTTGTAATTTTTCTTAAGGTTTGTTACTTGTATCATCTTACTCTTAGTTTTCTTGTTGTTTAAATCCTTGTAATGTACTGTATTTTCTTTTTTGGTAACCCAATGCAATTTTTTCAATAAAAAACCCTCTTAAAAGAATACCAACAACTCCTAATGAAGCCATTACAATTGTTGCAACATCCTCATTAAATAACTTGTATAAACCATACCATAATAATAAAGGGAAAATTAATAATGGAAAACCAACGATCCATTGTGCAGCTCCCGTGCCTTGGTAATTCATAAACGGACTTTTTTCTAAATCAATTTTCTTTTTATTAAAAGACCCAGCGTATAAAATAATTAAAACATTTATTCCTATGTTATATAAAATACAAGCTAAATTAATAACTGCTATTTTCCAACCAAAATATGCGTAAGGCATTGAAAATAAACCTAATAATACAATTGAAAATATTAACAAAACCGCTTTTGATTGCAGATAATTTTTAAATACAATGTTTTGAGTATGAATTAAACTAAAGTAGTTACTATCCCAAGAGGGAATAAACTGCCCAAAGTTGATCATAAAAATTCCAGTAATAAAAATTCCAGCAAAAACATAAAAGATAGGCATTTCTTTATATGTTGGGTTAGTATAAAAAATTAATCCATAAGCTAAGAAAATAAAAGAAAGTAGAACAGTTGTTCTTGGCCTTTTATTTCTCCAAATTAACTTTAAATCTAGTTGAAGAAATGGAGCAATAGATCCGAATTTTTTTGTCCAACTTAAATTTAACGTAGATATACTATTTGTTTTGCTTTTTAGAAAACTATCTAAATAGAAATTAGCAACCAAAAATTTATAATTTAAAACATAAATTAAAGCTAACAAAACTATAAAACCTAAAAGCATAATTGGGTTATCTGTAACAAACAACATTGCTTTTGCTACCATTTGACTAATACTAAAAACATTAAAATAATCTAAAATAATAAAGGTAAATGCAATAATAACAAAAGGTAAGAATTTTAAAAATTGAGCGGTAAAACTCTTTTTGATTAAAAAATTTAAATAATTAATACAAAGATTAAGTAAAAGAATAGCCAAAAACCAGGTAATTGCTTGTGAACTTGATATCGCATGATTTATATAAGCAACTATTGTAAAAGGAATTACAATTAACAACGATGTTAAATTATAAAATGAAAACAAGCTTTTTCCTAATACATAGTGAATAATTGTTCTCTTTGTAATATTTTGCGTTAAAAAAGACTTTATGTTGATAATTGGTAAAGTCTGCATAAAAAAACGAATAATTAATTCAAAACCTATCCATGAAACAATATAATTTTGAACCGAAACAAAAGGGCTAACCCCAGGAATTTTAGTGCTTAAAATTTCATAAAGCAATATCCCTAATCCTAAAAAGGATAAAGAAAAATAAATAGCTAAAAAGCCTAAGAAAATTTTTAATGCAATACTTTTTCCGAAACTGGAAGATCTAAAAAAAGATTTTAATTCTAAAAAAATAAAATTTTTTATCATTGTCGTAAGTCGGTTTATGTTGTGTATAAAAATATAAAACAATTACATAACGTTTACTAATTCATATTCTGGATAAGTTTCTTTCAAATATTCCCCTGCTTTTGATGGGATGATTTTAACTATAATATAACACGATAAAACCAAGCAAATCAAAAACAAACTTATTCCAAAAAGCACATAATCATTTGGAATTGCAACGTTTCTGTTTGAAAAAAAATTAAAAACATGTAATGGCAACAAAAATATTGCTGAAAAAGAACCATAGCCAGAAATTATTTCCTCAAACATCCATTTTTTACCTGTTTTTTCTGCACGTTTTTTTAGTTTTTTTCGTTCAAAGATTAAAGCAGGAATCATCATTACGAAAATAGCGGCCATTGCTATAACAACTATTTCATAAGAATAGACTAATTTGAAAAACAGGAACAAACTAAGGACTAGCACCGTAGTTAAAAATATTTTTGGAATCGTAAAAAATTCTTTAAAATGTTTCCAAATTAAGCGATTGTATTTTTTACCCAAAGTTGCTTGTCTTTTTTCTACAACGTCCATAAAACCAAAAACGCCAAACTTTTTAAATTCGACTTTTAGAGCGTCTTCAAAATCTATTTTTGGGTTTTCTTGCCATTGCGTTTCTATGGAATTATCGAGATGATCTACTAACTCAGTTTGTAAGTCATACCATTCCACAAAATGTTGGCGTGTAAATTGGTATAATCGGGCTACTTGTTCGGTGGTTAGTTTCATTGGAATAAAAATTTATTTTTTTGTTTAAAAGATTTCATTTCTAGATAATAAAAACGTAGAAATGCAATAAAAATGAACAGTATAAAAGTATTAGAAACAATAGCAGAGGTAAAATTTTCATTCATAGTACCGTGTATTGGACTTGCTATCTGAAAGAGTAGAAAAATAATAGAGAAATTTTTGTCAATATAATAGAATCTCTTTTTCCACGTGAGGAAATTATGAATTACTCCAAAGATTAGATAAGTAATAATTATACCCAAATAAAGATATTTAGTTAAATCATTAATACCGAAAGTTTTAATTGAAAAAAACACCAATAAAAAAATGCTTAAAAATAAAAAAAGCTGAAATGGTTTAATCACAAAAAGTGCAAACTTCATTAAAGGTTCTTTAAAATGAAATCCTTCTTCTTTGTTTCCTTTTAAAAGTTCTTTTTTATTAAAAACCATATAGTCTTTAAAAGCATCGTAAAAGCAAAGGTTTTCTAATTGCATTTTTTGTTCCACTGCAGTTGCCACATGATCGAGCATTTCCATACGAATGTCACAATAAGTGACTTTGCTGTTTTTTAGATAATTATCTATGAATTGGATGTTTTCTTTTTCTAATTTCATACTAATTGAAAATTTGTGTTTTTAATTCTTCCATAGTCTTTTTTCTAACTTCGATAAATACTAATAATGAAATGAATGTAAATGTAAAAACAAGCGACATAAACAAACGCATTAAAACATGGTTAAAATCTAAAGTATCTTTACCTAAATTAGTATAAAACTGTGTAATATGAACCCCAAAAAAGGACATGAAATACATGCTGTTTAAAACCTGCGTTTTTAAAAGATATAATTTGTTTATTTTCCTAAACTTCCAAGAATAGAACATTTGAAAAAGTCCAATAAAAGCAATTGTGATAATAGAAATTAGATTTGCTTTTACATGATTGTTAAAAAAAGACAAAAAGGTATAATACAAGACAAAAATCCCTAAAGACAGAATCATTTTAGGAAAGGTAAAATACTCCCTAATCATTTTATTATTGTGTCTCGCGGCTTGTTTTTGAGCAAGTTTTACTTTTTCATTCATCATTCCTCTAAAACCTTTTTTGCCAAAACCTTCAACTTTTGCTTGTACTACTGCATCTTCAAAAGAAATAGTCTTACTTTCTAATAGAATAGCTTCTACACTCAAAATCATATGGTCCAAAATTTCCATATAGACTTCATAGTATTTAATATCAACCGTTTTTATGTAGTTTTCGATGTAGGTTATTTGCTCTTCTGTTAGTTTCATGCTAAATTATATTTTTTGATGAAATTTCTGTGTTTGTAATAAAAATAAATCATGAAAGGAAATTCAAGGAAAATTGTAAATCCAAGAAAAATTCCAAAAGTTTCAAAACCGTTTTTATTAAAAATAAAAAAATAAAATAGAGTAACAAGCACCGGCATAAAAAAACAATCAATTTTATAACTAAAACTAGTTGGCAATTTTTGAAGTCCTATATTTCTCCTAAAGAATAAATAAGAAAAGCAAATAAACACAACCAAACATTGTAAATACTTGAAATTTTTATCCAAATATTGTATAAAATATATTTTAGCAAAAATTGTTAAAACAATTGTGGTTAATAAAGTTAATACGCTATAAGCAGTTGCTTTCTTTTTAAGTTGTTGTACAACAAGATTTGGAAACTTTACATCTTTAGTATGCAATAAATATTTTGGTGAAAGATTATGCTCCCAACTTCTAATAACTTCATTAAAATTTACTTCAAAGTCATTTTCGTTTTCCTCCATTTTCTTTTCTATCTGAAAAGCAATATGATCTTTAACCTCAATTTTAAAATCTAAAAAAATTAAATTTTGCTGTTCTAAATATCTATCTATTAAATCCAATTGTTCAGTTGTTAAATTCATCTTAATAACTTGTTTTTAAAATGAACTGATTGTGTAAATAAAAAAGACGCATTGAATAAATAAAATTTATCAGTGACATAAACGAAATATAACTAATTAGAAAAAACAGACCTATCTCTATAGTAAAAAGTAAAAGAAAAGGCAACATAATATAACCAATCATAGATTGATTAAATAGAATCAAAAAAGTAGTTTTCTTTTTTCTGTACTTTAATATACAAAAGCAAATAAGTGATATTAAAAAAAAGATTAGCAAAGCACTTTTTACTAAAAACATTCCGCTTAATAAATATTTTTTTGTGTCATTATTTAAAAAGTTGGAAATTAAAAAAGTTACAACAAAGCAAATAATAGAGAATAACTGTAGTCTTTTTGCAGATTGAAGTATTTTTTTTAAAACTATTTTAGGGAAAGAGTTCATATAACCTGTAAAAATATTTTTACTAAAGACAAATTCTTCATTCCAGTTTTGAAACACCAAATATGAGGCCTTTTCAAAATCAAGTTCCTCCTTTTTCATTAATCTTTCAATATCGCAAGCAATATGATCCGTTAATTCTGATTTAATGTCTAAATAATCAACATTTAATCGATCAAGTTTTTTTTCAATAAAATTAATTTGATATCGATTTAGTTTCATCTTAATAACTCAATTTAGGATTCACAATCGTTTGCATGTTCTTAATAAATTCTTCCAGTTCCGCTAATCGGTTAACCGTTTCTGTTGTTCCTTTTTCGGTTAGTTTATAGTATTTTCGCAATCGATTATCCACTTTTTCTACTTCCACATCTAATAAATCTTCTGCTTCTAATTTGTGTAGCGCAGGATATAAAGCACCTTCTGTGATGTTCAATTCGCCTTTGGTAATTTCTTTTACTCTTTGCGTAATTTCATATCCATACATTCTGCCGTTTTCTTCTAAAAGCTTCATTATTATGGTGTTTAAGCTTCCTTTGTATAATTGTGAATTTTTCATAATCCTACTATTTTGTAATGCAAACATACATAATATTCTTATACATTAGAATCTTATGTATTAAAAATTTCAAATTATTTTTCTTTTTTCTATTTTCTATATTCTTAAGAAGTAGTATTTTTGTAGAAAGAAAAAAATAATGTCAACATTCTATAAACTAGTTGTTCAAGAAGTTAGAAGAGAAACACCAAGCTCTGTATCTATACTTTTTAATATACCCGAAGAATTAAAACCTAATTACATCTTTATTGCTGGGCAATATGTTACTTTAAAACTAACATTAGACGGACAAGAGGTAAGAAGAGCTTATTCCATTTGTTCGTCTCCAAAAAGTGGCGAATTGCGCATTGCAGTTAAAGCTGTGGAAAGTGGGTTTTTCTCTACTTTTGCAAATGAAAAACTAGCCGTTGGTAATGTAATAGAAATTGGTACACCTGAAGGGAAATTTACTTTTGAACCAAATTTTGAAAAACAAAAAAACTATGCTGCATTTGTTGCAGGTAGCGGAATTACTCCTGTTTTATCGATAATTGAAACGGTTTTGCAGGAAGAACCAAAGAGCACTTTTGTTTTAGTTTACGGAAATAAATCTCCACAAGAAACTATGTTCCATGAGCAATTACACGAATTACATTTAAAAAATGTTGCCCGTTTCTTTGTGCATTATTCCTATAGTAAAACAAATGTAGATGGAGAGTTATTTGGTAGAATTGATAAATCGGCGGTAAACTTTATCTTGAATAATAAGCACGGCCAAAAAACGTTTGACAAATATTATTTATGCGGACCAGAAGTAATGATAAATTTAGTTTCTGATGTTTTAAAAGAAAATAATGTTGCTGAAAAAGATGTAAAATTCGAATTATTTACTGCTTCAATTTCAGAAAACGCAGAAGCAGGCACTTTAAGCGGCCATACTGAAATTACCGTTTTAGTAGATGATGAAGAAACTACTTTTAAAATGAGTCAAAAACAGACTTTGTTAGAAGCAGCTTTAAAACAGGGTTTAGACGCTCCATATTCTTGCCAAGGCGGAATATGCTCGAGTTGTATTTGTAGAGTCACGGAAGGCTCTGCAGTAATGAAAAAGAATTCTATTTTAACAGATTCTGAAATTGCAGATGGCTTAGTATTAGCTTGTCAAGCATTACCTACATCTGATCTTATAAAAATTGACTTTGATGATGTTTAAAATCAATTAAATAAAATAAAAAAAACAGCTTTGAAGCTGTTTTTTTTATTTAGTAATTATAGCAATATTAACCAATAGTTGACCTTGGTTTTTATTGGTTGCAATTTCCATAAATGCCTTTTTACTTAAATCTATTTCCCTTACTTTTGAGAAAGGTCCTCTGTCGTTTACAACAACCACAACCGACTTATTATTGGCAAGATTTGTTACCTTTAATTTCGTGCCAAAATTTAAAGTTTTATGTGCCGCAGTGTACTTTGTGTTATTAAAAATTTCTCCGCTAGCTGTTTTTCTTCCGTTAAGTTTATCTGAGTAATAAGAAGCGTGCACATATTTCTTAAAAGATTTTGTGTTAAGTACTAGTGTGTCTTGTAAATCAATACTATTTTTAAGTTTTGGAACACAAAAAGTAGGCTTCGAAAAACTCAAAAACAAGAAGGCCAGAAACAAAATTGAAAAATACTTTTTCATCTCCTTAATTTAACCAACTTGTCCAAGGAATTCTACTTAAAATTAAAATTAGTCCCAATGTGTAGAACAATGCAATTTTCTTAAACTTCCCGTTATTGCTTTCTTCCTTTTTATGTTTTGACCAACCTATAGTTATTAATGCAATAGCAATAATATTTATTAAAGGATGCTCAAGCATTATTAACCTAAGTTCTCTGTTTTTCATTGCTCCAGAAATTTCAAAAGCCTTCATTCCTTTCTCAGAAATAAAGTACAAAATAAAACCAATTAACAATTGAAAATGAGACAAGATAAGTGCAAACAAAGAAATTCTCAAGTCTTTTGGACTAAATACTTTTTTAGAAATAACCCCCGAAATAGCATTTAAAACCGCTAAAAAAAGAACGGAAAGCACAATATATGCAAAAATAGAATGTGCAGATTGAAAAGTTTGATACATAATTTATATTTTTATTAAAACAAATATAACGAATTAACTTATTGTTTAAAACTGTTAGCAAATTTTGTTTATTTATCTTTAAATGCCTTGATTAAAAAAGCAGTAGAAGCATCATGAATTTGCGGCTTTTCTGTATTTAACTCCTCTAAAATAGAAGAAGCTAAAGATTTTCCTAACTCCACGCCCCATTGGTCATAACTAAAAATATTCCAAATAATTCCTTGTACAAATATTTTATGCTCATAAACAGCAATTAAAGAGCCTAAATTTTCTGGTGTAAGCTTATTTATTAGAATACTATTTGACGGTTTATTCCCTTTAAAAACTTTAAATGGAGCAGTTTTTTCAAATTTTTCTGAAGATATATTTAGCATTTCCATTTCTACAGCTTCTAAAGTTTTACCCATTAATAAAGCTTCTGATTGTGCAAAAAAGTTGGACATATATTCATTATGTCTTCCTTTATCTTGGTATAATGATTCTTTAAAACCTATGAAATCAGTAGGAATTAATTTTGTTCCTTGGTGGAATAATTGAAAAAAAGCGTGTTGTGCATTGGTTCCGGGTTCCCCCCAAATAATAGGACTTGTCTGGTAATTTACTTCCATACCATTTCTGTCAATATTTTTTCCATTACTCTCCATTATTCCTTGCTGAAGATAAGGTGCAAATTTTTGAAGATATTGTGAATAGGGTATTATCGCTTCTGTTTCCGCTTTAAAAAAATTATTATACCAAACACCTATTAAAGCCAATAAAACAGGAATATTCTTTTCAAATGGTGTTTCTTTAAAATGAACATCCATTTTATGTGCGCCTGATAATAATTTTTCAAAATTAGAAAAACCAACAGTTAAACTTATGCTTAAACCAACTGCACTCCAAATGGAAAACCTTCCACCAACCCAGTCCCAAATAGGAAATATAGCAGTAGATTCAATACCAAAATCTATTGCATTTTGCGTTTCTGCAGTTACTGCAACGAAATGATTGGATACACTTTTGTTATTTGACTTATTTAATATCCAGTCTCTAATAATTTTAGCATTAGTAATTGTTTCCTTTGTAGTAAAGGTTTTTGAAACAATTACAACTAAGGTAGTTTCTGGATTTAATTTTTTTAAAATTTCTTGAGTATAATCTACATCTGCATTAGAAACAAAATGAGAATTGAGTTCGTTTTTATAGAATTTTAAAGCTTCGACCACCATTGCAGGTCCTAAATCTGAACCACCAATACCAATATTTATAATGTCTGTAAAAACTTTACCCGAAAAACCCTTTTTCTTTCCTTCTAATATTTGAGAAGTAAGGTTTTTTATTTGTTGTTTTACTTTATAGACGTCTGGAACTACATTTTTGCCATTTATGTGGTATAACTCATTTTCCTTAGCTCTTAAAGCTACATGAAGCGCCGCACGACATTCTGTTTCATTAATCTTATTCCCTTCAAAATAACTAGAAATCGACTCTTTTAAACCAACTTCATTAGCAAGATCTATTAGTAATTTGAGGGTTTTTTCATTAATTCTATTTTTAGAATAGTCCAATAGAAATTCATTCCACTTTATATGAAATTTTTCAGCTCTTGTGTTGTCAATAGAAAACATTTCTTTCATTTCAACATTTTCCATTTCCGAAAAATGCTCTAGAAGTTGTTTCCAAGCAATTGTGCTAGTTGGGTTTACAGAAGGTAATATCATTAGTCTTGTATTATAATATTATCTAATTCTAATTTTAAAGGCTTAATATATTCCAAATACTTTACTTTAATATTATCTTTCATAGGTTCTGCATTTGGTAATTTTAAGCGTAATGGGTCTACCTGAACCCCGTTTTTCCAAAATCGATAGCAAACATGCGGTCCTGTTGCTAATCCAGTGCTTCCTACTTTTCCTATAATTTGCCCTTGTGCTACATGTTGTCCTCTTTTTACTAAAATTTTAGACATATGAAGGTATTGCGTGGAATAAGTGCTATTATGCCTAATTTTAACATAATTCCCATTTCCTCCAGTATAGCCTGCTTTCTCAACCGTACCGGCTGCGGTTGCTTTAATTGGAGTTCCATGAGATGCGGCATAATCTGTGCCGTTGTGTGCTTTCCATCTTTGTTGCACGGGATGAAACCTTCTTCCTGAAAATTTAGAAGATATCCTAAAGAAATCTAAAGGTGCTTTAAGAAACATACTTTTTAATCCTCTACCATTTTCATCATAATAGCTATATTCTTTTTGAGATGCATCTGTTTTGTATGGAAATGCATAATACTTATTTCCTTTGTGTTCAAAAAAAGAAGATTCAATTTTTTCTACTCCAACATAAATAGAATCTTCAATGAATTTTTCATAAATAGTAACCGCAAAATTATCGCCTTTTTGTATTTTAAAAAAATCTACAGAGTAAGCATAAACACTTGCCAATTTTGGAGCTAATGAAGCACTTACTCCAGCTTTGTCAAGCGTCCCCGAAAGAGAACCATCAATATTGGCAGCAATAGTTCTTCGCTTAATTGACGTAGGCTTATGTTTGTTTTCGACCTTTATAGAATCTCTAAAATCAATAACCGTGTACTCTATCCTATCCTTAATATAAACAAAGGCTTTAATTTTATTAGGCTTTTTTTTATCTAAGAAAATTAAATAAGGTTTCCCAATTCTAATATTCCTTGGACTAAAAGAATCTTTCACCTTTTCGACAATTTGATATACACTTAGACTATCCGGTAAAGCATATTTTTCTAGAATAGCACCAAATGTATCTCCTGATTTTATTGTGTCTTTTATTACTTTAAAGTCATTAAAGATAAACCCATAATCTTTGATTATAATTTCTTTTTTTTCTTTAGTCTGATGTTCTTTATTCTCTTCTTTATTCTGACAAGAAAACAGTAAAGTTAAAGCAAGTAATAACGATATATATTTCAACTTAATTTCTTTTAATTTTACAAACCTTCTCCCCAATTTTTAATCTCTTCTTCCGTCCATAATTCTGGGAAAAAAATTCTTCTCTGGTATTTTGGGTGCATGTATTTTTTCCAGTCACTTCCGCCGGTAGCATCTCCATCTCCAATATACTTTCTTGCCGCATTAAGATGGCCCATAACCCAAGTAATGTTTACCGTATAATCGTAATGGCGCATTGCTTTAATTAATTCTAGATTTTCTTGGTCTACTTTTGGCAATTGTTTAAATTTTTGCCATATGTTAATAGTATTGTATTGCTCCATATGGCGCAGAAAATCTTCTTTATATCTTTTCTCAAACCCTAAAAGAAGAAGCGACTTTTCGCCTGTTTTGTGGTCTTTACCTGCAGCTTGCCAATACAAGTGTTCAAACGCGTGAGAATAAGGTGTGTCTCTGTCTATTGTGGCTCTAAATCGATAATCGATAAGGTTAATTAAATCGGTTGAAGAAAATTCAATTAATCTATATTGTGCACTTTGAAAACCGCTAGCAGGAGTTAAAGTGTTACGAAACTTTAAATACTGCTCATATTCCATACCATCGCCCATTATATCAAAAGAGGTAGTTAGCATATCAAAATAGCGCGAAATTCGCATTAAACGTTCTGTAAAAAAAGCAGTTTTTATAGCTTCAGTATTACATACTTGATCCATTTCCCAGAGAATCATTTTAAACAATAATTCATTCACTTGATGGTACATAATAAACACCATCTCGTCTGGCAATGTTGTTCTCTGCGTTTGTAAACTTAAAAGAGCATCTGTTTGGATATAATCCCAATACGTAATTGGCTTCGACCACAATAAACCTTCTAAATAAGTTCCTGTGTTTTGATTTAAATCAGAATATTTTTTTTCAAGTTTTTCTAATTGTTCTTTATATTGCTCTAATTCCATAAATTATTTTGCTTTAACTTTTAATGTACTCTTTAATCCTTTAAACGAATCCAAATCTGCTCTTAAAGAACCAATTGCTAAACTGGCTTGTAATCTAACTGGTATTTTATTTTCATCGTCTGATATCCATATAGTTACACTTTCGTTTTCTTTAAAAACCCTCCCTGCTTGTACTAGTGGTTTAAAAACCAAACAGGAAACTTTTCCAAATTTACTTTTTATATCTTCTTTACCAATATATTTTAGCTTAAACTTTGTGATTTCATCATCAAAAAACATATCTATAGTGATAGACTCTCCAACTTTTAACTTATTAATTTGTGGGTGATTTCTTAAATGATAAAAAGAAGACACAATATCCTGGACATTTTCTGTTACTGAAAATGTTTTTTCTGTTTTATTTTTATAATCTTTAATGAGAACTGTATTGTTGTTTTGGTCAAAAAAGCCTTCTTGATTTTTAATATATCCACCTTCATTAATCTTTCTTAAAAACTGATAAGGTTTATTGGTTTGTTTATCAAAATAACTTTGATAATCGTCTTCAACTTTAAAAAAAAACTTTGCCATGCCTACGGTATAACCTTTACCAACAACATGATAAACTTTTTTATTTTCTTTAATTGCATCTTTAACTTCTAAAGTTGCATAGCCAGCATTTACTAGCCCATAATGAATTCTAAGCTTTATCCATTCCCCTGTTGTAAAAGTTCCCTCTTGTCCTACAAAAGAATTTGTGGTTACAAAAACTAAAAATAAAAGTGCTGCTTTCTTCATAATCTACATATTGAGAATATTATAGTTACAATTTTTGTTCCAAATATAAAAAAACAAAAAAACCCAGTCAAAATAATGACTGAGTTTTTATGATATTAACCAACCAAAAAACTGTAAATTATGAAAATTTACTTACAATAAATAAAGGTAACTACTCCCTTATTTTTGCGAGTGCAAAGGTATTAATAATTTACATTTTTAATAGTGAAAAATGAAATTTAACACACTACACATAAAACACATTTATTTTTGGTTTTTTTATTACTATATTCTCAATAATTATTACAATTTAAAGCGTTCCTCGTAAAGCTTGCTCTCTTTCAATAGATTCAAAAAGGGCTTTAAAGTTACCTACGCCAAAACCTCTTGCACCCATTCTTTGAATTACTTCAAAAAATAGTGTTGGTCTGTCTTCAATAGGCTTCGTGAAAATTTGTAATAAGTATCCTTCTTCATCTGCATCAATCATGATACCTAATTTTTGAAGTTCCTTAATGTCTTCTTTAAATTTATGCATATGGTCTTTTAAACGCTCCGGAATAGCATCATAATAAGCTTGCGGTGGCGTGCTTAAAAATTCAATTCCTCTTGAACGCATATCTGCAATTGTTGTGATAATATCATCTGTTGCAACTGCTATGTGTTGAATACCTGGACCTTCGTAGAAATCTAAATATTCTTCAATTTGAGAACGTTTTTTCCCTTCTGCTGGTTCATTAATTGGAAATTTAATTCTTCCATTACCGTTACTCATTACTTTTGACATTAATGCAGAGTATTCTGTAGTAATTTGTTTGTCGTCAAAAGAAAGGAAGTTAACAAACCCCATTACATCTTCATACCACTTAACCCAAGTGTTCATTTCATTCCAACCTACATTTCCTACCATATGGTCAACATATTTTAAACCTACTGGCGCAGGGTTATAATCTGACTTCCATTCTTTATAGCCTGGTAAAAATATACCATTATAGTTTTTGCGTTCTACAAACATGTGAATTGTTTCTCCATAAGTATAAATACCCGCACGAACTACTTCACCATGCTCATCACTTTCAACTGTAGGTTCCATGTATGATTTTGCACCTCTCTTCATTGTTTCTTCGTATGCTGAACGAGCGTCTTCTACCCATAAAGCAACAACTTTTACGCCATCTCCATGTTTTTTAACATGTTCTCCAATAGGGGAATTACTGTTTAATGCAGTTGTAAGTACTAAACGTATTTTATCTTGCTTTAATACATAAGATGCTCTATCTTTTACTCCTGTTTCTAATCCTGAATAACCTAAGGATTGAAAACCAAATGCTGTTTTATAAAAATGCGCTGCTTGTTTTGCGTTACCTACATAAAACTCTACATAGTCTGTTCCTAATAAAGGAAGAAAGTCTTGTGCGCCTTCAAATATTTTTTCTAAACTATAATTTACTGATTTTAACTCTTCACTCATAATATTTATTTTTTAAAGACTAGTTAGCTTTTTTAAGTTGTGTTTAATTTTATTGTTTAATGATTTAACCAAGATTGATAATACTTTTCATCGGCAATTTTGATTGCTTCTTCTGTAACCATTAATGGTTTAAAAGTGTCTACCATTACGGCTAATTCTTGTGTTTCTTTTTTACCAATGCTTCTTTCTGCAGCTCCTGGATGCGGTCCATGAGCAATTCCGGCTGGATGTAAAGAGATATGGCCTACTTCAACATCATTTCTACTCATAAAATCACCATCTACATAGTACAAAACCTCATCGGAATCAATATTACTATGATTATATGGCGCTGGTATGGATAATGGATGATAATCGTACATTCTTGGCACGAAAGAACAAATTACAAATGCTTTTGTTTCAAAAGTTTGATGAATAGGTGGCGGAAGATGAATTCTACCTGTAATTGGTTCAAAATCGTGAATAGACAATGCATATGGATAATTAAATCCATCATAACCAACTACATCAAATGGATGCGTAGCATAAATTAGATCAAAAATTTCATCTTTCTTTTTTGTTTTAATCAGAAACTCCCCTTTTTCATCATTAGTTTCTAATTCATAAGGGCGACGAATATCTCTTTCGCAATAAGGAGAATGTTCTAATAATTGACCAAACCAATTTCTATATTGTTTTGGTGTGTAAATTGGCGAATGAGATTCTACAATAAACAAACGATTATCTTCGGTATCAAAATCTATTTTATAAATAATTCCACGAGGAATAATTAAATAGTCTCCGTATTTAAAATCAAGATTTCCGTAAATAGTTCTTAATTTACCTGTTCCACGATGAATAAAAATCATTTCATCAGAATCCGTATTTTTATAAAAATATTCGGTAGTTGACTTTTTTGGCGCTGCTAAAGCAATATGACAATCAGAATTTGTTAAAACAATTTTTCTACTCTCTAAATAATCCTCTTCTGGAGCAACTTGAAAACCGCTTAACATATACGACTGAATGTTGTTTTCTTTAGCAATTTTTGGCGCAATATTATATTGCCCTCTTATTTCTTTTACTTGTGTAGGGCGATTTTCATGGTATGAGTTTGTTGACATTCCGTCAAAACCAACCGTTCCAAATAATTGCTCTGAATACAAATCACCATTTGGTTTACGAAATTGTGTGTGCCTTTTTGGTGGAATTTGTCCTAATTTATGATAAAATGGCATAATTTGAAATTTTAATTAAACAATATTAAGGTGTATTTATTACACTAATTAATTGATATAATTATGCACTCACTCCGGATTTCTCTTGATAAGATATTTTAAATGTGCTAATAATCCTTTCCAATGTGGTTTCATATTTTACAAATATCGTAAAAAAAATTAATTATTAAAAATAAAATCCAACAGTAAACCAAGTATAGTGATTACGCGTTTCTGGAGACCAAGAATGTTTTACCTCAATTGGACCAAGAACCGTTTCATATCCATAGCCAATACCATAACCCGAATATTTAGGTTTAGAAATCCAAGTTTTGTCTTCATAAATATTATTACCGATATTTGCATAGTTTGCCGTTAACTCAAAATGGTGCTTTTTGAAAAATTCATAATCCGCAACTAAACTTCCTTTGATATAACTATCGCCTAACAAACCAAGAAAGTCATATCCTAAAAAAGGCCTAAGGTTATTTAAACTTGTAAAACCATAACCTCCTAAAGCAAAATCAAATGAATTAACACTCTTTTCTCCTATTGCAAAACCTGCCTCTGACTGCAGTTTAAAAGTTACTTTATTAAAGAAGGTATGCACAATTGTTGCGTCTGCTTTTAAAATTGAAAAGTTTTGAAAAACATCATTATAATCAGAAGAATAAATAAAGGACTTAATTTCACTATTTAAATTAAGTCCTTTTTTAGGAAAATATTTTTGATTAAAAGTATCAAACTTCAAATATCCAAAAAATGAAAAATAATCACTATTATCCAAAATTGGGTTTGTAGAAAGCAAGGTTTCAGACTTGATTTTTAAATGTTTCAATTCTGCTCCAATACCAACCGAAAATTTCTGCACAAAAATAGTTTGAAAATAAACTTGATTTGTAAAATCAGAATAATCAACATAAATTGAATTTATTCCTAAAGAAGCTAAGTTAAGTCTGTTATTAAAATTAGAAGAAATGTTTTTGTTAAAGGTTGAATATCTTGAATTAACTCCAAAACTCCAATAAAAACCATTATCAATATAATAATTAAAGTTATACCTAGAATTATCTCCTAAAATCAAATCTACTGATAAGACATCATTTTTTACCAACAGCTTTTTTTGGGTAAAATTAAACAAAACACCACTTTTGAATAAATTATCATAATGTAACCCAAATTTTAAAAACCGGTTTACTTTCTTTTCTTTTAATTCTAAAACTAAATTTTCGCGATCGCCCGCATTTTGAAAAGAATAAAAAACAGATCTAAAATTTTGCGTTGCATTTAAATTATTAATACCTTTTTCAAAATCTTTAAAAGAAACAGTAGTATTTGATTTGATATTTAATTTGCCTAACACATAAGCTCTAGTAAAATTTTTAAGTTCGTTAACTTCAATACTACTGATAAAAATTGAATCTGAAACAACAATTTTATTTCTTTTTAAAGTTGTTTTATACTCATTTAGTATAGAATTATTTAGCTTTTGCCTTCCTGAAAATTCTCCTTTTGGTATTAATTCTGCAACTTTTTCAAAAGAAATAACATTGTAGCCTTTAATATCTGGTTTAATGTATATGTCTGTTAATTTAATTTTATCTGCCATTTTATCTGCCATTGAATAGCTGCTAATTTGACCCAACAAACTGGAAACATCATTTAATTGATCTCTATTTTTTAAACCATCTTGCACGTCTACACCAATTATAAATTCTGCACCTCGTTTTCTTAATTCTTCAACTGGATAATTATTAACAACACCCCCATCAATTAATAATCTGCCATTCATTTCAATAGGACTATAAAGGGTTGGTAAAGCGCCACTAGTTACTAATGCTTTTGCTAAATTTCCTTTATCTAGAATTACTTCTTCTCCTGTTTCCGCGTCTGTGGCGATACAAAAAAAAGGAATTAGTAACTGATTAAAATCATTAATTTCAGAAACATGTAGTGTTAATTTTGAAATTAAATTAAAATTATAGAGTCCTTTGGAAAAACCCGAAGGAAGGCCTATTTTAAACTTATCAAAAGGTAGCGTTACTGCATAAATTTCGTCGTTCCTTTTTTCGTAAAAGGATTTTGAACTTCTTGGTGTAAAATCTTGTAGTAGTGCATCTACGTCTACGTTGTTAAATAAGTATTCCAAATCTTTTCCACTGTAGCCTGAAGCGTAAAGTCCGCCTATTATAGCACCAATACTTGTTCCTCCAACATAATCAATTTTAATTCCTAGGGAATCTATTACTTTTAAAACACCTATGTGAGCAAGTCCCTTGGCACCACCACCACTTAAAACTAACCCTATTTTTGGTCTTTTTTTTGTGGTTATTGAATCCTGCGAATAAGCGAGATTAGGGATTAAGAAATAGCTCGCAAATAAAAAGAAGGAAGTAATGCGCATAATTCTGCTAAGAAAAGTATTTTCTTTTGCTTCTTGTATGTTTCTACTTGTTTCTCTCATTTAATCTATTCCTCTATTGTCTTTATATCCTTGTCTGTGTAAAAGTCGGTAATTTTTTTTGCTTTAGAAAATCCTACAACGTCTGATATTTCTTTTTCTGAAGCATTTTGAATTCTTTTAACACTTTTAAAATGTTTCAATAACATTATCATTGTTTTTTCTCCTATTCCAGGAATAGATTCTAACGAATTTACTAAAGCGGCTTTGCTTCTTTTATCTCTATGGTGCATTATTCCAAAACGATGTGCTTCATTTCTAAGAAACTGAATGATTTTTAAGGTTTCCGACTTTTTATCTAAATATAAAGGAATTGGATCTTCTGGATAAAACAATTCTTCTAAACGTTTTGCGATTCCAACAATAGCAATTTTTCCTCGCAACCCTAAATTATCTAAACTTTTTAATGCCGACGATAGTTGTCCTTTCCCACCATCAATAATAATTAATTGTGGTAGTGGTTCTTTTTCGTCTAACAAACGTTTATATCTTCGGTAAACTACTTCTTCCATAGACGCAAAATCATCTGGCCCTTCTACTGTTTTTATATTAAAATGGCGATAGTCTTTTTTACTTGGTTTTCCATCTTTAAAAACTACACAAGCAGCAACGGGGTTTGTTCCCTGAATATTAGAATTGTCAAAACATTCAATATGCCTTGGTTCTACCGAAAGACGTAAATCTTTTTGCATTTGCGCCATAATTCTAGTAGCGTGCCTATCTGGATCTACAATTTTAATTTGTTTCAATTGATCCATTCTGTAATATTTTGCATTACGAATAGATAAATCTAAAACTTGTTTTTTATCTCCTAATTGCGGAACGGTAATTTTTAGGTTTTCGCCTAATGATAGCGGAAAAGGCAAAATAATTTCTCTAGATAATAATTTAAATCTTTCTCGGAGTTCAATAACAGCTAATTCCAGTATTTCTTCATCTGTTTCATCTAATTTCTTTTTAATTTCCATGGTATAGGATCGCACAATGGCTCCATGAGAAATTTGCAAGAAATTTACATAAGCCATTGTTTCGTCTGAGACAATAGAAAATACGTCAATACTCGACAACTTAGGATTTAAAACAGTGGATTTTGCTTGGTAATTTTCTAAAACTTGAATTTTTTCTTTAATTTTTTGAGCAGCTTCAAATTCCATTTCTTCTGCAAAATTTTTCATTTGAATTTTAAATTCTTTCAAACTCTCTTTGAAATTGCCTTTAAGAATTTGACGAATTGCTTCTACTTGTTTTTGATAATTTTCTAAAGATTCTAAACCTTCACAAGGTCCTTTACAATTGCCAATGTGGAATTCTAAACAAACTTTATATTTATCGGATTTTATATTACCAAATGACAAATCGTAGTTGCATGTTCTTAGCGGATATAATTCTTTAATCATCTCTAAAATCGTGTTCACAATTTTAAAATTGGTATAAGGGCCATAATATTCTGAACCGTCTTTTACAACTCTTCTCGTTGGAAATATTCTTGAAAAAGGTTCGTTTTTAATGCATATCCAAGGATACGTTTTATCGTCTTTAAGTAGAATATTATATCGTGGTTGTAATTTTTTAATTAAATTATTTTCTAATAATAATGCATCTGTTTCTGTGGCAACAACAATGTGTTTTATGGAAACAATTTTTTTGACAAGAACAGCTGTTTTATAATTATCGTGGTTTTTAGTAAAATAACTCGAAACTCTTTTTTTAAGATTCTTAGCTTTACCAACGTATAAAATCTTGTCGTCTTTATCAAAATACTGATATACGCCAGGATTATCCGGCAAAGATTGTATTTGAAGTTCGAGGTTTGTATTGGTCATTTTATCTTTTTTAAACCATTTAGAAATTAAGAAATATTTAGATTCACAAATTTACATCGAATTTTACAAAGGGTTTCAATATTCTATAGCTAAGGTTTAAAAGTATTGAAAGCAAACTCGAAATTTGCATATTATCTTTATTCGATAATTGCGCTATTTTCGTTTAGCGTTATCATTATCTTGCAAGGTTTTTAAAAACTTATAAGTATTAAAACTTTCAAAAAACACAACCGCAAGGTTTTAAAAACCTTGCGGAAATCAAATTTACATAGATTTTTATTCTAGCGCTATTTTCTATTCTCGAAATTACTACTTTTAACACATATAATTAGTTTATGAAAAGCAACAACATAATAGAACTTTTAGGCGAAACTATTTTACCTGGTGAAAGCAAAACCATTGAAGTGGAAATTGCAAAATTGCATACCATGACAAAGCTTAAAATTCCAATAATTATAGAACGTTCTAAAGTGGAAGGCCCAGTAGTTTTATTTTGTGCAGGTTTGCATGGTGATGAAATTAATGGAACAGAAATTGTGCGCCAATTAATTATAAACAAAATAAACAAACCAAAATGCGGAACCATTATTTGTATTCCCATAATCAACATTTTTGGATTTGTAAATCAAAGTCGTCAATTTCCAGATGGTCGAGATTTAAATCGTGTTTTTCCAGGAAGTAAAAACGGTTCGTTAGCAAGTAGGTTTGCTCATTTTTTAGTAAAAGATGTTATTCCTAATATAGATTATGCAGTAGATTTTCATGCAGGTGGGGCTAGTCGTTTCAATGCAGCTCAAATTCGAATTATTCCAAATGATGCAGAATTAAAAGAACTAGCAAAAGTTTTCAACGCGCCGTTTACGCTTTATTCTAAAAATATTCAAGGTTCCTTTAGAAATGCAAGTACTCGTTTAGGCGTAAAAATGCTACTTTTTGAAGGTGGAAAATCATTAGACCTAAATACTGAAATTACAGAAGCTGGCGTTAACGGGGCTAAGCGATTTCTTGCTCATTTAAATATGTTAGATTCTAAAAAAGAAGCCTGTTTTTCCATTAAAGACACTTTATTCATAGAAAAATCAACTTGGATTAGAGCAACATTTTCTGGAATGTTTATTGGCTTAATAAAAGCAGGAAGTTTTGTAAATAAAGGCGATATTTTGGCAACTATTTCGGATCCTTTTGGCAAAGAACAACATAATGTTAAAGCGCCAAATAACGGATATTTAATAAATGTAAATGATGCTGCTATTGTTTACCAAGGAGATGCTATTTTTCATATTTCAACAAAACTAGAACCATAACCTAACAATTATCATATTTTAGTATCTTTTTAACCTATATTTTTGTTGAAAAATATGGTAAATATGAAGTTCTGGAAAAAATTAAAACAAGAACAGTTAAAAGAAAGAGTGCAAAAAGCATTATTTGAAAATGTAAATTTTTCGAAAGATGTTTCGTTAGGATATCCAGCATCAAAATTAGACGGAAAAGTATTTTATGATGGTGCTCCTTTTTTAAAAGACGCGCCAACTTTACAAACCTATGTTGCCAATCCAAACAATATTGGTTGTCATACTTTTGGAACATCTGAAACAGCATTTAGTGGAACGCAAGAAATTGAGCGCGAAGTTTTAAATGTTTTGGCGACCGATGTTTTTAAACTAAACGAATTTGATGGTTATATTGCCCCTGGTGGAACAGAAGCGAATATACAAGCAATATGGGTATTCAGAAATTATTTCATGCACGCTTTTAACGCAAAATTATCGGAAATTGTAATCTTAACTTCCGAAGACACGCATTATTCGATCCCAAAAGCTTCCAATTTATTACAAATAGAATGGTTGAAAATTCCAGTACATTTTAAAGAAAGAAATATAGACAAAACAGCATTAGAACAAATTATTTTAGACGCCAAGGCAAAAGGTAAAAAATATTTTATTGCCATTTCTAATATGGGAACTACCATGTTTGGCTCTGTAGATAATCCAGATGATTATACCTCGCTTTTGGAAAAACACAATGTAGCATATAAATTACATATTGATGGCGCTTATGGTGGATTTGTTTATCCATTTAGCAATAAAGAATCGGTAATTAATTTTGAAAATCCTAAAATTAGCTCCATTACAGTCGACGCGCATAAAATGCTTCAAGCTCCTTATGGAACAGGTATTTTTATTTGCCGAAAAGGCTTAATTGAAAACGTACTTACTAAAGAGGCCGAATATGTAGAAGGAATGGATTTAACCCTTTGCGGAAGCCGTTCTGGAGCAAATGCAGTAGCTGTTTGGATGATATTATTTACTTATGGACCAAATGGTTGGTTTGAAAAAGTAAGTATTTTACAAATGCGAACCCAGTTTCTTTGTGACGAGTTAGATAAACTGAACATTTCTTACTTTAGAGAACCCAACATGAATATTGTAACCATTCATGCCCAAAACATTCCACATGAAATAGCAGAAAAATACGATTTAGTACCGCAACAACACAACGAAAATAATAAATGGTATAAAATTGTATTAATGGATCATGTTGAAATAGAACATTTAACTACTTTTATAGACGAATTGAAAGCGTCTGTACATGAATAAGAAAGAAGCAAGAATAAAATATAAAGAAGCAAGAATAAAATTTTCTTTAGAAGAAATTGAAGAAAAAAGTTTGGCGATAGCAAATCAATTGGTTAAAATGGCTATTTGGGACAAAACCTATTATCATTTATTTTTACCTATTGAAGAGCAAAAAGAAGTAAATAGCGAATATATTTTAAATATTTTACAAGCAAAAGACAAAGAAATTGTGGTTTCGAAAAGCAATTTTGCAACTACTTCTATGTCTCATTTTTTACTGACGGATAATACCAAAATCAAAAAAAACGAGTACAATATTCCAGAACCAGTTAATGGTTTGCCTGTTCCTACAGAAATGATTGATGTGGTTTTTGTGCCGCTTTTAGCCTATGATAAACTAGGAAACAGAGTTGGGTATGGAAAAGGTTTTTACGATAAGTTTCTTAACCAATGCAAACCCGATGTTTTAAAAATAGGGCTTTCATTCTTTGAACCAGAAGAATTGATTGAAGATGTTTTTGAAAATGATGTGAAGTTAGATTTTTGTGTGACGAGTGAAAAGGTTATTTGTTTCTAAAACTTTTAATTAATTCAAATAATCCATAAACAAAAATACGTAATGTTATAAATAGACCTACATGAAAAAGAATTGTTAGTGAGCTTCCTCCTTTAAAGTTGCCTTCATTTGAAAAGATATAAATCATAAAGAGAATATATAAACTAAATTTTTGAAATATTTTTATTAAGTAAAACAAGACCTAATAAAAAATAGATAAAGGTTGCTAAGGAAGTAAAGCATAAAGCTATAAATTCAGAGTCTTAAGGAAAGATTTATGCTTCTAAATTAACAGATTCACTTTCCTCTTTTTCACTATTTGCAAAAGTCTTTTTATTGAACACGATTAGAATTCCAACTCCTGTAGAAATTGCAACATCAGCAACATTAAAAATGGCATTAAAAAAAGTAAAGTGATTTCCGCCCCAAACAGGAATCCAAGAAGGTAAAACGCCATCCAAAATAGGAAAATAGAACATATCCACTACTTCACCGTAGAACCAGCTTCCATAAGGTTCGCCTGAAAAAGCAGTAGCAACTTGGTTATAACTATCGTTAAAAATTACGCCATAAAAAACAGAATCAATAATATTTCCAACTGCACCTGCAAGTATTAAAGAAATTGCAACAATTAAAAAGTTTGATTGCTTTTTTACTACAGAATCCCATAGCCACCAACCTATTCCAAAAACTGCACAAATTCTAAAAAGTGTTAAAAATAATTTACCGTACTCTCCAGGAATTACTGCTCCCCAGGCCATTCCTTCATTTTCTATAAAATAAATACGAAACCAATCCAATCCTAATACATTAATGGATTCTCCAATAAAAAAATGGGTTTTAATATAAATCTTTGATAATTGATCTATTAACAAAACCAAAACAACAAGTAAATAAGCTCTTTTTAATGACATTATGGCAATTTTTTGACAAAAGTAAGTATTTTACACAATAAAAAACGCTCCTAAAGGAGCGTTTTTCTGTTTTTTTATAAAGATTAACGTTGTGAATTCTTAGCCTCAATGCTCATTGTAGCGTGAGGAACCACTTTTAAACGCTCTCTATTAATTAATTCTCCAGTAACCTTACAAATGCCATAAGTCTTACTTTCTATACGAACAAGTGCATTTTTAAGATCTCTTAAAAATTTTTCTTGACGTATTGCTAATTGTGAATTTGCTTCTTTAGACATGGTCTCACTACCTTCTTCAAATGCCTTGAATGTTGGCGATGTGTCATCCGTTCCGTTATTCGAATCATTCATATAAGCACTTTTAATAAGTGCTAAGTCTTTAGTTGCTTTTTCAATTTTTGCAGTTAGTAAACTTTTAAATTCTGCTAAGTCTGCATCCGAATATCTTAAATTACCATCTACCATAATTCTATTTTTATAATTTTTTTTTGTTAGTTTTTAGAAATACTTATCAATGTTTCTAAATTGTCAAATACAATTTCTGTACCATTATCAATTTTGTCTGCAAAAACAAGCTCATTTGTTAACGTTTCTGATTTAATATATTCTAAGTTTAAAGAAACTGCTTTTTCAATAACGCTATTTTTTAAAATTTGAACCAGAATCTTATCTGTAACCTCAAAACCAGAATCTTTACGAATATTTTGAATTCTATTTACAAGCTCCCTAGCTATACCTTCATTGCGAAGTTCTTCTGTAATAGTAACGTCAAGAGCAACAGTAATTCCATTTGCACTCGCTACTAACCAACCTGGAATATCTTGTGATAAAATCTCTACATCTTCTGATGTTAAATTAATACTTTTTCCTGAAATATTTATAGTTAAGCTACGTTCTTTATCTATTGTATTAATTTGCTCTTGTGTAAAAGACTGTATCGCTTTGGAAATCAAACCCATATCTTTTCCAAAACGAGGCCCAAGTACTTTGAAGTTTGGCTTAATTTGCTTCACTAAAACACCCGATGCGTCATCCATTAGCATTACTTCTTTAACGTTTACTTCTGCCATAATCAAATCGGAAACAGCCTCAATTTCAATTCGCTGATTTTCATCGAGCACTGGAATCATTACTTTTTGTAAAGGTTGGCGTACTTTAATCATTTCCTTTTTACGAAGAGATAAAACTAAAGAAGAAATTGTTTGGGCTTTCTGCATTTTACTCTCTAGCGATTTATCGACATATTTATCGACATACTCAGGAAATTTTGCCAAATGTACGCTTTCAAAATCTTCAGATTGTGTTGCTTGGGTTAAATCTCTGTAAAGTTTATCCATAAAGAATGGTGCAACTGGCGCTCCTAACTTAGCAACAGTAATTAAACAAGTATACAATGTTTGGTAAGCTGCAATTTTATCCTTTTCATATTCCCCTTTCCAAAAACGTCTTCTGCATAAACGAACATACCAGTTACTTAAATTTTCTTGAACGAATTCTGAAATAGCTCTTGTTGCTTTTGTAGGCTCATATTCTGCGTAAAAAGTATCTACGTCTTTAATTAATGTGTGTAATTCTGATAGTATCCAACGGTCAATTTCTGGTCTTTCGTCTAACGGAATTTCTGCTTCAGCATAAGTAAAATTATCAATATTTGCATATAAAGAGAAGAAGGAATAAGTATTATAAAGTGTGCCGAAGAATTTACGACGTACCTCAGCAATTCCTTCTAAATCAAATTTTAAATTATCCCATGGGTTTGCATTAGAAATCATGTACCAACGAGTAGCGTCTGGCCCATATTCTAAAAGTGTTTCAAATGGATCTGCAGCATTACCTAAACGTTTGGACATTTTTTGTCCGTTTTTATCTAATACTAATCCGTTTGAAACTACATTTTTATAGGCAACTTTATCAAAAACCAAGGTTCCAATAGCGTGTAACGTATAAAACCAACCACGTGTTTGATCTACTCCTTCTGCAATAAAATCAGCAGGGAAATCTTTATTGTCGTCAATTTTCTCTTTGTTTTCAAAAGGATAGTGCCATTGTGCATAAGGCATAGAACCAGAATCAAACCAAACGTCAATTAAGTCGCTTTCACGTTGCATTGGTTTTCCTGATGCAGAAACTAATATAATTGCATCTACAACGTTTTTGTGTAAATCTACCAAATCGTAGTTTGCTTCGCTCATGTTTCCTATTTCAAATCCTTTAAATGGATTTTCAGCCATGAAACCTGCTGCAATTGCTTTTTCGATTTCGTTGTATAATTCTTCTATTGAACCAATTAATATTTCTTCTTCTACTCCCTCAGAACCAGCTTCAGTTCTCCAAATTGGTAATGGAATTCCCCAATATCTTGAACGAGATAAATTCCAGTCATTCGCATTCTTCAACCAATTTCCAAAACGGCCTTCTCCTGTAGCTTTTGGCTTCCAATTGATGGTTTCATTTAAATCGAACATACGGTCTTTTACTTCCGTAACTTTAATAAACCAAGAATCTAACGGATAATATAAAATAGGTTTATCGGTTCTCCAACAATGCGGATAACTGTGTACGTATTTTTCAACTTTGAAGGCTTTATTTTCTTCTTTTAACTGAATTGCAATTTCCACATCGGCAGAGCGTTCTGGTGCTTCTCCGTCGTTATAATATTCGTTTTTAACGTATTTACCTGAATAAACGCCTAAACCTTGAATAAATCTTCCTTGTAAATCAACTAAAGGCACTAAGTTATCGTTAGCATCTTTCACTAACATTGGAGGAATTTCAGGAGTTGCTTCTTTTGCAACTTTAGCATCGTCAGCTCCAAATGTAGGTGCCGTATGAACGATTCCTGTTCCGTCTTCTGTGGTTACAAAATCTCCAGATATTATTCTAAATGCGTTTTCAGCATTTTCATCTGGTAACGCCAATTTCATTAATTGTTCATAACAAATTCCTACCAAATCTAATCCTTTGAATTCTTTTACAACTTGATATGGAATTTTCTTATCGCCTTCTTTAAAATTTTCAAAATCATAAGGTTCTGCTGACTCAAAAAATCCTTTTGTAAATTGTTTTCCAACTAAGTTTTTAGCTAAAATTACTTTTGTTGGTCTAAAAGTATATTGATTAAATGTATCTACCAAAACATAATCTATTCTTGGTCCAACAGTTAATGCGGTATTAGATGGCAATGTCCAAGGAGTTGTTGTCCAAGCTAAAATATAAATGTCGCCCAAATCTTGTAAAAAGCTAGGTAACGAATCGTTTAACGCTTTAAATTGTGCTACAACAGTAGTATCTGTAACGTCTCTATAACTTCCCGGTTGGTTTACTTCGTGCGAAGATAAGCCTGTACCGGCTTTTGGAGAATAAGGTTGAATAGTATATCCTTTGTAAATTAAATCTTTTTTATAAATTTCCTTTAAAAGCCACCAAACGGTTTCCATATACTTAGATTTATAAGTAACGTATGGATCTTCCATATCTACCCAATAACCCATTTTTTCGGTAAGGTCATTCCAAACATCTGTATAACGCATAACGGTTTTTTTACACGCTTCATTATATTCTGCCACAGAAATTGTTTTTCCAATATCTTCTTTGGTAATTCCCAATTCTTTTTCAGTACCTAATTCTACCGGTAAACCATGCGTATCCCAACCTGCTTTTCGCTTAACTTGAAAACCTTTTTGTGTTTTATAACGGCAAAATATATCTTTAATAGCACGAGCCATTACGTGGTGAATACCAGGCAATCCATTTGCAGATGGCGGTCCTTCGAAAAATACGTAAGGTGGGTTTCCTTCACGAGAAGTTACCGATTGTTCAAATATGTTATTTTTTTTCCAGAAATCAAGTACTTCTGATGCAACTGTGGGCAAGTCAAGTCCTTTGTATTCAGTAAATTTTGTCTTCATTTTGTCGCTTTCTTTAATCAATGTGCGAAAGTACTAAATAGTTTTCAGTTTTCAGTTTTCAGTTTTCAGTTTTTGATATTGTTTTGAAAAGAGAACGGAAATATTTACAATCAAGAAAAAATTAAAGTTCTTTAAAATAATCACTATAAAAATTTTCAGTTTGCATTAAGTCCTTATGATTTCCAGAGTGTGAAATAGTTTTGTTGTCTAAAACATAAATCGTGTCCGCTATGTTTTTTAAGGTATTCAATCGGTGTGAAATGAAGAAAATGGCACAATTACTTTTTATTTTTTGTAATAATTGCATGCTAAAGTTTTCGGTATTTCTATCCATTGCAGAAGTTGCTTCGTCCAAAATTAAAAATTGTGGCTTTTTATATAAAACTCTGGCTAAAGCTATAATTTGTTTTTGCCCACCACTTAAATTTACGCCTTCTTCGCCAACAATTGTAGCCATTCCTTGTGGCAATTGATTAAAATACGTTTCAAAACCAAATTCTTTTATAAACTCAATTATATTTTCTTGTGTGTCTGTTGCACCAAGTAGAATGTTGTCTAAAACATTTCCATTAAAAATAGTTATTTCTTGTGGAATAACTCCAATCAAGTTTCTGTAACTATTTAATTCAACATCAGACAAATTAAGCTCTTTATTAATTGTAATCGAACCACTTTCAAAGTTATAAAAACGCTGCAAAACTTGACCAATTGTACTTTTTCCACTGCCACTTTCTCCAACAATTGCAGTTAACGTTCCTTTTTCAATTTCGATATTTATATTTTTAAATAATTCACTTCTTCCTGCAAAACGAAAAGATAAATTTTGAATAGAAATTGAATTTATTTCGCTTATTAGTTTTCCTTCTTCTTTCTCTTTTTCGATAGAAGAAAATTCAAACATTCTATTAAACGCAATTTTTGCTTCATTAATTGGTATTGAAACCAAGGCTAAATTTGCAATTGAAGGCATCAATGAACCTACAATTCCTAAAACAGCCATTAATTCTCCTAATTTCATTTGTTTGTTAAACACTTCAATAGAAGTATAAATCAAAACCCCAATTAAAAAACAAACACTTGCTAAACCAGATTGCCACGACAAAGCAATATTGATTTTTCCTAAATTAAATATTTTTTCCTGAAAATTAGCAAATATAACTTCATTGGTTTTGTTAAAAACAGTTTGCTTGTTGTCGTTCTTTATAGTTGCAATTCCTTGCAGTGTGTTGATATAGTTGCTTTCGTTAAAAGCATAACTTTGCATTACTTCTTTTTGCGCATCTATTATTTTCTTGTTACTTCTATAAATAATATAGAAATAAAGTGGCACACTCAACAAAGCAATAACTCCAATTTTCCACGAATACATAAACAAGAAAACCAAAGAAATTACGGAAACCAAAACATCAATAACTAAACTGCTGGCTAGCATTTTAATAACACCTTGCACTCTTTGTGTATCGTTTAAACGAGCCACTAATTCACCTATTTTTCGAGTATCAAAAAAGGGTTTTGGTAAACGCAATAAATTAGCAAAAAACTGATTGTTAATTCTATTATTAAAATCTTTTGATTGTTCTAATAAGAAGAATTCCCTCAAAACCGAAATTCCTACGCGAGCCAAAAGTAAAACCGACAATAAAGCAATGCCTGAAATTAATTTTTTTATATTTTCTGATGGTAAAATATCATCAATTAGTGTTTGAGAAAATAACGACATAGCCAAGCCTAAAAACGCTACAAAAACACCTAGCAAAACCGAAATCCAAAGAAGTTTATAATCTTCTTTTAACAAACCTAAAAACCAATCTCTTTTTGCGTTTTTCTCTGTTTTTGCTTTTACAAAATATTCATTAGTTTCAAGCGTTAAACACGTTTTTGAAACCCAAATATTTTCTAATTCTGTTGCCGATAAATAATAAATTCCTTTTGCTGGATCGCCAATTAAAAACTTTCCAGAAGCAGGAGAGTAGGAATAACAAACCACATAATGTTGTAATTGGTTTTCAATAACAACGTGAAGAATAACAGGTTGTTTGTGGTCTATCAAAGCTTGCATATCAGCTTCACAACCTTCTGCAGAAAAACCAATTTTGTTAGCTACCTGATACAAACCAAGCATTGTAGTACCTTGTTTGGTTGTGCCACTCAATTCCCGCAATTTCTCTAATGAATTTATGCCTTCATTGAGTTTTATGATGCTCATTAAACAGGCAACGCCACAATCTGATTGGTCCAATTGTAGCGTATGCGTTTTTTCGATATGTTTTATATTCATTGTTTTGTTGTTGCTGGGTACTAAGTAATCTAACACTTGTATGTTTGTTATGCTGAACTTGTTTCAGCATCTTTAAATCTACAATCGTTAATCTTCAATCTTCAACTTCTTTAAAATCGTTTCCGCTTTTACTTGCCCTTTTATTTTTTCAATAAGTTGCTGCTCTTTGTCATAAAGTACTAAACAAGGTAAAGATTTAACATCAAAAGTAGTAGCGAAAGTAGCTTTTGAATCACATAAAAAATGAACGTTATCATAGTTGTATAAATTAAATTTTTGAGCAAACTGCACTATTTTTTCTTGGAGTTCAAAAGATATGAAAACCAACTGAAAGTCTTTAAATTTTTCTATATTATGCTGTATACTTTTTGCCTCCTCGTTGCAAAAGTCACACTCGCTGTTATAATAAACAAAGAGAGTGGCCGTGTTTTCTTTAATATTTTCACCAGTAAAAATACCCCCTTTTGTATTTTGATACGCAAATTTTGGAATGCTTTTTATGTTTTCGGCTACTTCTTTTTTGTGGTTAATTTGAGATACTATTTTATAACCAACATAACCTAAAACAAATAAAAACAGAATAGGAATTGTTATTTTGAGAATTTTTTTCATAGGTTAGTCATTGCGGTTTTTTGTCATGCTGAATTTATTTCAGCATCTAAATACTTTCAACATCATCTTTAGGTTTCCACAAATTATCCCAATTAGGGTTATGCTCTTCAATTAAATTAATCTTCCATTGCCTATGCCAATTTTTCAACTGCTTTTCTCTAGCAATAGCATCATCAATATATTGAAACTCTTCAAAATAGATTAGCATTTTTAGTTTATATTTTGCAGTAAATTTACTTCCTTGCTCGGTAATATGTCTTTCCATTCTGTCATCTATTCCTCCTGTAACTCCAATATATAAAGTGCCATTTGGTTTATTTGTTAGTATATAAACCCAATAATTGTGATAGTCTTTCTTTGCCATTTTAAACTTTCTTTGCTTTTAAAATCTGAACCTCCTTTTTTGTCATGCTGAACTTGTTTCAGCATCTATAATTTAGAACCTGAAACAAGTTCAGGTTGACAAACGTTGTTGTTTAACAAAGGTAGCGAGAAACTTACGAATAACTCAACGTAAAAAACATAACAATAGCTACCCACAAAAACAAAGCAGGCACATAGCTACTAACCAAAATTTTTAAACCAAAATCCATAGGTTTGTCTTTTGTGGTAAATGTCAGTTTGCCAACATAATAGCTTAATAGAAAAATATATGCCAACTCAAATAAATTTAATATCTGAAAAGGATAAATAAAATATTGTTCTAAATTTTTGTAACCAATAATATTAAGTGCTGATAATGGGTAGAAATTACCGACTTCATCAAGTGTATAGCCAGTGTTTATAAACTTAAAATAAATAATTTCATAAATAATTGGTAGAAGAAAAATAAATTCTAATTTAATTACTAAATTAAATAATCTTATAAAAGTAATTTTTGCATTATACAAAAAAGAACCAATAAAAAGCACAAAAGTAACCGCAAAAACTTTAAGTAAAACAGAGAAGGTAATTACTGCAAAATTAACATAAACTGATTCTTTATCTTGTTCTAATATTTTCTCTAACTGGCTTTTAGTTAATGTTTTTGTAGTTTTTTGTATTTGTAAATCTTCTAAATTTAAATAAGAATTATGAAGATACGAAAGAATAATAGTGCTAATACTAAGCACAATAAAAACAACAAATAATCTTATTAATTTATTCATATACTTTAATCCCAAATGAAGCATTAGGATAATTAACAGATTTAATATGAGTAAGTTGGTTTTTTAAAAATTGTGAATTACTCCATGTTTTATCATAAAACCTGTTACGTATAAAGGATATGGGTTTGTTGTATGAATAATTTACTTCGTAGCGAACTAAACTCCCATCTTGGCTTTCCTCTTCAATAAAACTACCGTCTGAGTCATTTATATTACCCATTGCTTCCAAACCTACAAATACTCCATTTAAGGGTATTTCTAATCCATGATCAGAAACATCTATTTCTATTATTCCTTTCGTTTTTTCATCAAGGTAATGAATTATTTCACTTTGAATCAACTCATCGCCTGGCTCAAATTTGTTCGCACTTAAACCATATAAATGTACTCTAACAGCAGTTTTTTTCTTAACTTTATCAACTTTAAATAAAAATGATTTTACTAGTAATGTTTTGTTTAAATTATTTTCAATATAAAATACCTGTTCAATACCTTTACCAATTCCAACACTAATTTTTTTCTTCTCATCTATTGAGCCAATAGTTACAATATTTTTATTTGTTACTATAATTTCATCAAGTACGTAAGTTCTGCGCGTTAGAAAAATTTCATTTTTAATATCATTATTATTAATTTTCAAATTTTCATAGCCTAAAGCCGTAAACTCAATATAATCAAAAGTTACTTTATCTTTTATTTCTAAAAAACCGTTCATGTCTGTATAATCTCCTCCTATAATTTCATTATTAATAAAATAAGTTGCATTAACAAATTCTATATGACTTTTACTTTCAATATCATATAAATAAATTTTTTGTGAAAATGTATTAAAGTATGTTATTACTAAAACAAAAATAGTTATTTTATTCATTTTTAATTTGATTAAAATAATTTTCTTGTTGAAAATCAAAGGTTTCAACAAGAAAATTATTAATTTAGACAAACTATTTAGCAGGGTCTTACATTAGGTTCTACGTCTACTGTAATAATCCAAAGTGCTTTGTAACTTCTTGTCCAACTTTGCCAACCATTTAAACATGCACCATTTGGTTTCCATTCAGTCCATCCCCAAAACTTTCCGCCTTCAACACTCTCCATCTGATTTAATTCTAATTTTTTCATAATTTAAAATTTAATTGTTAATAATTTATTTTCAAAACTACTTTTCTTAGAATTAGAATACAATTATAATTTTGCTAAAGTTAAATAAATATTTGCTATTTTTGAGCAATAAAATGCTAAAACAATGGGTGTAGGTACAAAAATAAGAAAATTGCGATTACAAAATAAAATAAGCCAAGAAGAACTAGCTTATAAACTTAATGTTTCTATTCTGTAAAAAAAATATCATCAAACTCTCTTTTTATATGTTTCACGATACATTTATCTTATTAAATTCATTTTTACGGTTTCTTCATTTTAATTTGACCAAATATAGCAATCGCTAATATTAAGGAGGTTAATAAGAAAGTAGTAATTTTAATTTGTTTAAAATAAAGTAGAAATGGTAAAGATATTAATAATGTTATTGCAAAATAAACTATATATTTTTTCATTTTTTAAATTTTATTAAAATATTTTCAGCCGAGTTTCAAATCGGCTGAAATATTAGGATTATGTCCATCCTATGCAACTATCAACAATCCTTAGAGAACCAAAGAAAATTGTAGCTCCAACTGAAAGGCCAAAAGTTGCAGGAGCTAACGCAAGCCCAATCCCCGTACTAACAATTGCAAGTCCACAACTAAAGCTTCCACCTTCCAGATTTTCCATCTGATTTAATTCTAATTTTTTCATAATTTAAAAAATTTATTTGTTAATAAAAACGCTAAATTATAACCCTTTTAAAATATTTAAAATTAGAATATTGGTAAAAATAAACAAATATGTGCTATTTTTAAAACCTATCCTAAATATTATAGTTAATATCAAAATAAGAGATAAATAAAATTAAAGAGGTTAAGCCAATATATCTATTAAATCTCATCAATGTAAAAGGTGTATATTTATATAAGTCTACATTTATAAATTGCTTTCTTGATATATAATAGGCTAAAAGAAGCAAATTAATCGAAATCAATGCCATAAAGAACATGATAGTAGAATACAAAAATTCATAAAATAAAAATAAAAGAAATAATAAAATTGTATTTACTAACATTTTTTTTTGAGTTAATTCATATAGAAACACATAAGGCATAATTGCTAAGTATGCAAAAAACATTATATTATTGACGTAAAATAATAAAACAGGATTAGCACCTTGTATTATCCCTAAAAGACTCATTAATAGACCGAAATACCCAACTAGTATATTTGACTCAATTTTATTCATCAATTTAAATTTAAAATAGCGCCTACACTAAATAGACGCTATAAAGATTAACCCAAAGATTAGAAGCGCTACAACCTGCACCAAAAAATGTTGTACTTAAGGATGTTGCTAAACCTACACCATAAGCTAAACTCAATCCACCTGTAGCTGGTGCTGCCATAGTAAGTAATGCAACTGTAGCACCAACCCCAATTAGTGTAGCGTAATCTTCTACAGATTCAAAACCTTTACCACCTTCCAGATTTTCCATCTGATTTAATTCTAATTTTGTCATTCTACAAAATTTTAATTGTTAATAAAAACGCTAAATTATAACCCTTTTAAAACAATTAGAATATTGGTAAAAATAAACAAATATGTGCTATTTTTAAACAATTAAATACTACATACATCAGCTTCGGTAAAAAATTAAGACATTTGTGTGTGCAAAACAAAATGCGTCAAGAAGAATTAACTTTTAAATTGAATGTGGCACAAACATCTATTTCTAATTTTTAAGCGGACAAATTTATGCCTTATTTTTTAGTACTGCTAAAAATAAGTGAAGTCTTTGATGTGGGTATGGAATTTTTTATCGAAGATAAAAAAGTTTTTAAAGTAAATAAAAAACTAGGTGGTATTGTTGGTGATAATGCTACAATAAACAACAACGTTCCCGAAGGGATTTTAGAAAACATGCTAAAACGTATTGCGTTGTTAGAAAGCCAAATGAAGTAATAGTCATTTACACAATAAGAAAAAAAATTAAGAAAAAACTTCTTTCAAAACCTCCAAAGATTTTGGTTTTTTAAAGCCATCCAAGTGAATGGTGTAGTAATCTAATAAAATTTTTAAAAGGATTTGACGTTCAATTCCTGCAAAAACTTTCTGATTGGCATCAAACTTCAGCTCGACTAACTTTTTCAATAAATGCGTTTCGTGTTCGGTTAACGAATTCACACTTTGGAATGGCGTAAAAAAGCCTTCTTTGGTATCAAAAAAAGAAAACTGAATTTCAGTCGTGTCGGGATAAAATCCTAAATATTTCGTAACTTCAAGCATCAAAATTAAGTGAAAGTTTGAAGTTTCTTGATGTGCATCTAACCATAAAAGTGCGGTTTCTAAAAAGGAAAATAAGGGTTCGTTTTTTTCTTCTTCCTTAATAGCGTGATGCAAGATTTCGGACAGAAAAATTACAATCGTACTTTTAAAAATATCCGTATTTATGGAATGATAACTGTGCGCTAATCGAATTTCCTTAAAATGTTCCAGTGTTCCTTTATTCTTATGGTTCGCTTCGATTTCTATCATGGTCAAAGGCTGAAAATACGCAATTTTTTGTTTATTATTTTTCCCTGTAAATGCATTATTTACAAAATAAGATTTTATTCCGTTAGTTTGTGTAAAACACTTTACTATTAGGCTTTTTTCTTGAAATTTTAAAGTAGAAATAACAATTGCTTTAGTTTTTAAATCCATTAGTTTATAATCATCACTTTCTTAACTGTAGAATCTAAACCATCTTGTGATGTTACAAAAACCATGTAAACTCCAGAGGCAACTTTATGGCTTCCAAAAGCAGTTCTGTTCCATTCAATTGTGCCTCCTGAAGAAGTAGTTTCAAAAACCAAATTTCCTTCTATGTCTGTAATTTTAACATTTGCTTTATCTGTTAATCCTGCAATTTTTATGGTTCCAGCAAAATTTGGCCTAACAGGATTTGGGTAAACAAAAACATTTGCCAAATCATCGCTTGATTTTGTGGAAGTTCCTAAAAAAGAAACCATCCCCTTATCGGTTGCGAAATAAACTTCGCCTGAAACTCCATCAATTTCAATGTCCACAATATTATTACTTGGCAAAGGAGAATTATTTTTTGTAAAGCGGTAAATAGTTTCTTGTCCGTTTGAAGAAACCAAAAACACTCCACCCTCGGCAATTGAAACCCATTTGTTATTGGCACCATCTACCACAATATCTAAAATGGTTTGTTGGTAAAATAATTCTTGGGCTAAATCTCCTTCTTGAATAATAATAGCAGTTGTTACGAGTTCATTTTCTCTTAGAAACCTATCTACGCTTGATAAAATACGCAGTCCTTTTGCTGTTCCAATCCATAATTGATTCCTAGTATCTATGGCTACACAATTTACTACTCTGTCTGGTAAATTTCCTGTTTCAAAATCAATAATTATAAACTTATTACTTAAAAGCTCATTAAACGCAATTAATCCATTATTGTATCCAGGAATCCATTTAGTGCTGTTTTTATCAATTACTAAAGGTCCGTATCTAGGAGTTACAATATTTGGTAGAATTCCATTTAAATTATAAGACTGCCACTGACCGGAAGATCGTAAAACCTTTATTCCCCTTTCTATAAAAGCATTTGTAACCCATAGATTGCCATTTTTATCAAAAGCAGGGCTATTTATTCTAATGTCTACGTAACTAGGATTTGGAGGAGATAAAACTAAAGATTCCAAACCATTTGGAGCGGTGTTAATATTATCATATAATGTATATCCAGCGTTATTAATTTTTAACAACCCCGAAAAATAAGAACTTGCATAAACTTCATTTGGATTGTTTGGATTAATTGCAAGATCTGAAATAGATTTTGCTTGAAATAAATCATCATAAGGTATCGTTTCCCAGCCCGTATCTTTAGAATACTTACTAATACCAAATTCATCTAATCCGTATGGATTATATTCCCTTGTATAATCACCATAAACCGTCCACAAATAATTGGGCGCTTTTTTTATTCTAAAAATATAGTTTCTTACTGGTCCGTTTGGACTCATGTTTTGAAAAATAGTAGGATTTGAAATAAATGTAGAAAATAAACCATTTTTTTCTGTACCTACAAATACTTGGTTATCTATTACTGTTGCAGCTGTAAAGTTTACTGTAAACCCTGGAATTGAAGTAATATGTACTATTGGTACAAATACGTTATTTAATACATATATATTGTTTCTTGTGGTAACAATAATTTCTGTTCCGTTTGTCTTTAATTTTAATCCGTTTTGCGCTTGATTGAGAATTTCTTGAAAGGAGATTCCGTTATATTTGTATGTTTTCGAATCTGTATTCATTGCAACTAACTGGTTATCAATGGCAACAATGCCAGACCAATAACCTGCATCAAAAGTTTGCCATTGTGAAAAATCATATAAAAAAGGATTATTTAAGTTCCCTTTTCGAATACCAAAAGTACTAGTAACGGCATATATTTCATTGTTTAAAACAGTAGTTTGGAGTACTTTTACTTCTTCACCCGCAGCCCCAATAAAATAAGTATTTTCAAATTCTGATGTTGTGAGGTTTAAAACTGAAATACCATAATCACATGAAATATAAAGCTTTCCATTATGTTCATATAAATCATTTATTCTTTTAATGTTTGGTGCAACCGGAACTTCTTCTATAATATCCACTTTTGTAATTATACTTCCGTCTGCATTTGCAATTAACAACAATCCATTACTATTTCCTGCAATTGTTTTATTATAAGCCGCTGAATGATGTATTGCAGTAATGGATTCTGGTTTAAAGCCATTAACAGAATTAATGATATTTAATTCATTAATTTGAAGGTTTTTATAGAAAATAGTATTAGAAGTGGCTGCATAAACAGAATTTAATCCATTTTCAACATCTACTATTTCATTATAGGAATAATAACTTTTCCATAATTGATTGCCTTGTGCAAAAATTAATTGGCTACAGATAATTAAAAAGAATAAAATTCTATGTTTCATCGCAATCATTTATTTTTTTATTAATTTATGGCTTCAAATGAATTAATAATTCCTTAGAATTAAGCGTTTTTAGCGTATGCAAATATACTATAAACGTATAAATAATGTTTTGGTATATTTTTTTTAATAAAAAAAGGTTTTCATTTTCATGAAAACCTTTTTAATATATTTAATTGAGATTAAACTACACCTTGACCAAGCATAGCATCTGCTACTTTTACAAAACCTGCAATATTTGCACCTTTTACATAGTCAACATATCCAGTAGAATCTTTACCATATTTTACACACGCTTCGTGAATGTCTGCCATAATAGTTTTTAATTTTTCATCTACTTCTACGCTTGTCCAACTTAAACGTATTGAATTTTGAGACATTTCTAAACCAGAAGTTGCAACACCACCAGCATTTGAAGCTTTACCTGGAGCAAATAAAATTTTTGCATGTTGAAAAACCTCAACAGCTTCTGGAGTAGTAGGCATGTTTGCTCCTTCAGCAACACATATACAACCATTTTCAATTAACATTTTAGCTTCTTCTTCGTTTAACTCGTTTTGAGTTGCACAAGGTAAAGCAATATCACATTTAACTTCCCAAGGGCGTTTTCCTGCAACATATTTTGCATTAGGGTATTTAGTAACATAATCACTAATTCTACCATAATTTACATTTTTGATTTCCATTACATAAGCTAACTTTTCAGAATCAATACCTGCTTCGTCGTAAATATAACCTGAAGAATCAGAAAAAGTAACTACTTTACCACCTAATTCGATAGCTTTTTGAGCAGCGTATTGTGCTACATTTCCAGAACCAGAAACAACAACTGTTTTTCCAGAAAAACTTTGTCCCTTAGTTGCTAACATGCTTTGTGCAAAATAAACATCTCCATAACCTGTAGCTTCAGGGCGCACTAATGATCCACCAAAAGAAATTCCTTTACCAGTTAACACACCTGTAAATTCATTTCTTAATCTTTTATATTGACCAAACATGAAACCAACTTCTCTACCACCTACACCAATATCTCCAGCTGGAACATCTGTATTAGCACCAATATGTTTAGACAATTCTGTCATGAAAGCTTGACAAAAACGCATAATTTCGTTTTCTGATTTTCCTTTAGGATCAAAATCAGCTCCTCCTTTTCCACCACCCATTGGTAATGTTGTTAAACTATTTTTAAAAGTTTGCTCGAAAGCTAAGAACTTTAAGATACTTAAATTTACAGAAGGATGGAAACGAATTCCTCCTTTATATGGTCCAATCGCAGAATTCATTTGTATACGGTAACCTCTGTTTACTTGAGTATTTCCAGCATCATCTTGCCAAACCACTCTAAACATAATTATACGCTCAGATTCAACCATTCTTTCCAAAAGCATTTTGTTTTGGTATTTTTTATTTTCTTCAATAAAAGGAATAACCGTTTCCGCTACTTCTTTAACTGCCTGCATAAATTCAGGCTCATTTGGATTTCTTTTAGCTACTGCTTCAATAAAAGAGGATACACTTTCTTTCATATTATTTAGTTTAATTTACTTTTAAGATTGAACTTAATTTTAGGTTGCAAATATACATTATTAAAAAAATAAGGTGGGCTTTTTTTTTCATATTTATGATTCTGCTTAAAAATATCTCCTTTTGTAACAAGAATTTATAAATAAATTTTTATGTGAAATTTGTTTTTATATATTTGTTTCACAATTGAAAACTTTTGGTAATGATTAAAAAAATAAAACTTTTCCTTTTTTTACTAATATTAACACCCTTAATTTCGAACGCACAGTTTGGTTTTTCGCACGAAATTGGTGCTTTTGTTGGTGGTGTAGCATTCCAATCTGACTTCGGTATCAGACATGACATGAAAACTAATGCTGGTAACACTGGTTTTGCAATTGGGTTAGTACATTATCTAAATTTTGCTTACAAAGCAGAATGTAATTGTTACTCTCCTGAAACTTATTTTAATGACCACTTTAAATTACGCTCTGAGCTTTCATTTAATAGTACAAAACTAGAACATTTTGGAAAATGGGCTGAAAAAGAGTCTCCAGAAGGAAATAAACTAGCAGCAATGAAAGGAAACGCTAATGTTACTGATATTGGTATGCAGATAGAGTATTTCCCGTTAAGCATTAGAGAGTTTACAGGAAAAAACGGTTCTTGGGGTCCGTTTATTGCTTTGGGAGCACATTTTAATTTTTTTCAAAACAACACATATTCTGAACTAGGTCCTCTTGGGACACCTATAACTACTTATTCTAGATACTTACCAGATGGATATTCTTCTGAAGGAGGAAGCACTTGGTCTGTAGTTTCAAGCATTGGCTCAAGATATAAGCTTACAGAACTTTCTGATTTATTTGTAGAATTAAGATGGCAGTATTATTTTTCTGATTGGGTGGATGGATTGAGAAAAGATCCAGAAATTTATAAAGAGAATCAAGCAAATGATTGGAATCTTTTATTAAACTTTGGGTATATTTACTACTTAGATTAATTTTTAAATAAATTTGAGTTTACAAAAACCAGTAAGACTTCTTACTGGTTTTTTTGTTTTCTATTTTTTATAAAAATATTTAAATAAATATGTTTTGCTTAGAAAATAATGCAAGTTAGGAATAACAACAAAAAACCCTACAAAATAAAATTTGTAGGGTTTTCTTATATTTAATCCAGCCAGGGTTTGGAAACCTGTCAGAGTTGTTATTTACTACTATAAATCAAACTTGATTCCTTGCGCTAAAGGTAACTCATCTGAATAATTTACTGTATTTGTTTGTCTTCTCATGTATACTTTCCAAGCATCAGACCCTGACTCACGACCACCACCTGTTTCTTTTTCACCACCAAAAGCGCCACCAATTTCAGCACCTGAAGTACCAATGTTTACGTTTGCGATACCACAATCTGAACCTGCAAAAGACAAGAATTTCTCTGCTTCTTTTAATTCGTTTGTCATAATTGCAGAAGATAAACCTTGCGCAACGCCATTTTGAACCTCAATTGCGTTTTCTACTTCTCCACTATATTTCATTAAATATAAAACGGGAGCAAACGTTTCGTGTTGTACAATTTTAAAGTGATTTTCTGCTTCAATAATGGCTGGTTTTACATAACATCCAGATTCGTATCCTTCACCAGAAAGAACGCCACCTTCTACTAATACTTTTCCACCTTCCGCCTTAGCAGATTCTATTGCTGCTAAATAAGTGTTTACAGACTCTTTATCAATAAGTGGCCCTATGTGATTTTTTTGATCTAATGGATTTCCAATAGTTAATTGCCCATAAGCACCCACGATTGCATCTCTTACTTTTTCGTAAACAGATTCGTGGATAATTAATCGTCTTGTAGAAGTACATCTTTGTCCTGCAGTTCCTACAGCACCAAATACTGCTCCTGGAACAACTACTTTTAAATCGGCAGTTGGAGTAATAATAATTGCATTGTTTCCCCCTAATTCTAGTAAAGATTTTCCAAAACGCTGCGCAACTGCTGTACCAACGATTCTTCCCATGCGCGTAGAACCTGTTGCAGAAACTAATGGAATTCTAACATCTGTAGTCATCATTTCGCCTACTTTATAATCACCGTTGATAATACAAGAAATACCTTCTGGCAAATTATTTGCTTTTAAAACATCTGCAATAATATTTTGACAAGCAATTGTACATAAAGGTGCTTTTTCAGAACCTTTCCACACACAAACATCTCCACAAATCCATGCTAAAGCTGTGTTCCAAGCCCAAACTGCTACTGGGAAGTTAAATGCAGAAATTATACCCACAACACCTATTGAATGCCATTGCTCTCTCATTACATGACCTGGACGCTCAGAAGGAATAGTTTGACCGTTTAATTGACGTGATAAACCTACTGCAAAATCACAGATATCGATCATTTCTTGCACTTCTCCGTAACCTTCTTGTAAAGATTTTCCCATTTCATAAGAAACTAATTTTCCTAATGGTTCTTTTAATTCTCTTAATTTGTTTCCAAATTGACGAACGATTTCTCCTCTTTGTGGAGCAGGCATTGCTCTAAAGGTTTTAAAAGCAGCTGTTGCGCTTTGCATTACTCTTTCGTAATCTGCAGCTGTTGTAGCTTTTACTTTTCCAATTAATTGGCCGTCAACTGGCGAATAACTTTCTATTAGTTCTCCATTAGAAAACCATTCATTTCCTGTTGAAGTTCCTTCATTTATTGCTTTTACACCTAATTGTGCTAGAGCTTCTTGCATTCCAAATTGTTGTGCTATTGTTGACATATTTAACTTTTTTTTCTTTTTTTGTTCTATTTTTAGCAAAAATAGGGCTTTTTTTTGACTTTTTTTTAGAGATTACAGGTTTTTAAAACCTATTGAGCCTTTTAAAATAGCCCTGATAGTAATGAAAAGCTTTTTGCGAAAGAAGACCAATTTTTGTGCGAGAATAAAAGCGACCTTAGGAGCTCTTTTTTTGCGCTACAAAAACGGTTTTGTTTGCAAAAAATTGAAATGGATAGCGGGATTAGCTTTTGAAAATTATTTTACAAATCGTTTATCTGTTTCCATAACTGTGCCGCAATTTTTGCAAGTTCTTAATTTTTCTGAACCGTAAAAATGTTTAAAATGCGCTAGAAAATCGACTTCTATATCCTTTAGCTCAAAATAGACCTCATGTAACTTATGGTTGCAGTTGTCGCAAAACCAAAGTAAACCATCTGGAATATCTTGACCTTCTCGTTTTCTTTCTACAACTAGTCCTATTGAGTTTTTTTCTCTAACGGGTGAATGTGGAACTTTTGCAGGCAATAAAAACATATCGCCAGGGTTTAGCTTCATTGCTCTTTTTTTTCCGTCTTCTTGAATATAGACCGTTATTTCTCCTTCTAACTGATAAAATAACTCTTCTGTTTCATTATAATGATAATCTTTGCGGGCATTTGGACCAGCAACTACCATCACAATGTAATCTCCTGAGTTTATATATAAATTTTTATTTCCTACAGGAGGTATTAAAAGGTGTCTATTGTCTTCAATCCATTTTGTTAGGTTAAAAGGTTTTGCTATTGCCATGTTCTTTGTTTTAAAAAAGTAAAGTTACTAAAAAGATAAAAGGCTAGCTATGATATTTGTCATAACTAACCTTTTAAAATAAATACTTATTATTTTACTTCTTTTGCTAAGTATAAATAAACCGGAAAGTGATCACTAAACCCAGGAACTCCATTAGAATTTCTAAGCGGATAACCTTTCCATGGACCCTCTTTATTAATTAAAAAAGGTTTGTCATAAACTCCTGCTTTCCAAAAACGCCAAGTAGTAAAGTCTTTTCTAATAAAAGGCTCAGATAACAACATTTGATCAAACAAATCCCAAGAATCTCTATATGCTAATGTTCCTATTCCTTCTTGAGCCATTTTTTCCATTGGATTATAAATACCTAGATCTTTGACTTGGTCTTTAGCTGCTTTTGCGCCTAATTCTTTCTTTACACTATTATTGTATGGACCATCATTAAGATCGCCCATTGTAATAATCTTAGCATTGGGATTAATTTTATATAAAGAATCGATAATTTTTCTATTTAATCTACCTGCTGCCTCTCTATTTGGACTACTTTTCTTTTCTCCACCTGAACGAGAAGGCCAGTGGTTTACAATAAAACTTATTTCTTCCCCATCTAAAATTCCAGTTACTAATAATTGGTCTCTAGTATAAATTCTTTTAGTTTTATTGTCGAAGGTAGTTTCGTCGTCGGTAGTTTCGTCTTTTTCTTTCTTCCCGTTATTGGAAATATCTTTATAAATATATAAAGGTATATTAGTGTAACTTGTAGGGGTAAAGTATTTGCCTTGGTAAAGAAAACCTACGTCAATTCCCCTTTTATCTGGTGAATCAAAATGAATAATATTATAGCCTCTATTTCTTAATTTTGGGTGTTTTATTAAATCTTCTAAAACTTGTCTGTTTTCAACTTCACAAACTCCAATAATTGTAGGAGAATTTGTAGGGTTTTCACCGGTGCCAATTTCGTTAATTACGCGACTTAAATTATCTAGTTTTTTATTATAATTTTTAGAAGTCCATCCATTTATTGGAGTATATTCTTCATCGTATGTTTTAGGATCATTGATGGTGTCAAATAAATTTTCTAGGTTGTAAAAAGCAACCGTATGTATTTTAAACTTTTTTTCCTGCGAAAAAACAGACATAGTTATAAATGTCATAAAAAAAACGACTAATAATTGTTTAATTCTCATATACCAAATGTTATCTTAATATCAAATTTGTAATAATATAAATGCAAATGTAAATAATATTATTAAATTTTATACATTTGCTGGCTGTTAAGTAGTAAGTCTTAACAATTTAATATTATTAATAATTTTAATTTCGTTTATGAAAAAACTTGTACTAAGTATATTGTTTGTACTACAAGCGGTTTTTGTTTTAGCGCAGGAAAAACCTGCTTTAATCGGAAAAGTAATGGACTCTAAAAGCCAAAAACCACTACAAAACATTGTTGCTACTATTCAAAGCACAAATCAATCTGCGCTAACAGATTTTGAAGGAAACTTTTCTTTTAAAGCAATTCCTCCTGGCGAACAAGTATTGGTGATTAAGTCTACAGGATTTATGCAACAGACTTTTATATTAGAACCAACTGATGGTGAAACATTAGATCTTGGTGTTGTAGTATTAGAAGAAGATATTAGTGCTGAGCTACAACTAAGTTTGGTAACAATAACTGAAAATGACTTGGGCGACGACAATAGTGGTTCAGAAAGTACCGCTGGTTTACTTCAAGCTACTAGAGATACTTATCAGCAAGCTGCTGCTTTTAACTGGGGTTTAGCTCGTTTTAGAATTAGAGGTTTAGACAACGAATATGGCGTTACAATGATAAATGGAATTGTAATGAATAAAATATATGACGGCAGACCACAATGGAGTAACTGGGGTGGTTTAAATGACGCTACTCGTAATCAAGAGTTTACGATGGGTTCTGGTCCCTCTGATTATAACTTTGGTAGTGCTTTAGGAACGCAAGAAATAAACACAAGAGCTTCTTACTATCGTCCTGGATCTAGAATTTCTATGTCTGGTACAAACACAAATTATAGTTGGAGAATGATGGGAACACACGCCTCTGGATTAGATAAAAACGGATGGGCTTTTGTTGTTTCTGCATCAAGAAGATGGGCACAAGAAGGTTATTTTGAAGGTACTGATTATGGTGCAAACTCAGTTTTTGCCAGTGTTGAAAAGAGATTTAATGAGAAACATAGTTTAAACTTAACCGCTATTAATGCTCAAAACAGCAGAGGTAAAAACTCTCCAAACACTAAAGAGGTTAACGACTTAATGGGAACAGAATACAACTCGTATTGGGGTTTTCAAGATGGTCAAAAACGAAACTCAAGAGACAAAGATGTAAATGAGCCAATCGTTATGCTTTCTCATTATTGGAAAATCAACGAAAGAAATACCTTAAATACCAATGTTGCTTTTCAAACAGGAAGTATTGCAAATTCAAGATTAGATATTCAGGGCGCAAACAATCCAGATCCTACCTATTATAGAAACTTGCCAAGTTACTATTTGAACTACCATACTAATGCTGGCGTTTGGCAACCAAATTTTGCACAAGCAGCTATCGCCGAAGACTTTTTTGTAACCAATAGTCAAATAGACTGGAATGCTATGTATGTTGCTAATCAAAATACTGCAAATCCTGGAAGAAGTGTATATGTTTTATATGAAGACAGAACCGAGGATAATTTGCTAAATGCAAACACATTATTTAATTCTAGTCTTTCAGACAATGTAAGTTTAAATGCTGGAGTTAATTTTAGAAAATTAAGATCCCAAAACTTTCAAAACTTAACCGATTTACTTGGTGGTCAATATTTTTCTGATACAGACCCTTTTTTTACGGGTAATGCTGCACAACCAGACCTAAATAATCCAAACAGACAGGTACTTGAGAACGAAGCCTACGGTTATAATTATTTATTACACGCTTTAACTTTTGATGGTTTTACGCAATTTAGATTCACTTATGACAAAGCTGATTTTTATTTAGCACAATCTTTTTCTAGAACAGAATACCAAAGAGAAGGCATTTATAGAAATGGAATTTATGCAAACAATTCTTTTGGAAAAGGAGAAAGCATAAAGTTTGAAAACTTCGGCTTTAAAGGAGGTATGACATATAAATTAAACGGAAGAAATTATTTAGATTTCAACGGATTATACCAAACAAAAGCACCAACTTTACGAAGCGCATTTTCAAACGCACGTTTAAACAATATAATTACCCCAGATTTACGAAGCGAATCTATTGTAAGTGCTGATGGTAGTTATATTTTAAGAACACCAGGCTTCAAAGCACGATTAACTGGTTTCTACTCTAAAATACAAGATGCAACTGAAATTTCTTTCTTTTATGCTGAGAGTATTGGAGAATCAGACGGTGATGAAGATTCATTTGTAAGTGAAATTGTAACGGGGGTTGAAAAACAAAACATGGGAGTTGAACTTGGTATGGAATATCAACTTACTTCAACTATCAAAGCAACAGTAGCAGCATCTTATGGACAATATATTTATTCAGACAATGCAAGGTTAAAAACAAATGATGATGCTTTAGCTGCCGCTGGAAGTAATTCAATTACAGATTTTGGTACCGTTTATTTGAAAAATTACCGTCAGCCAGGAATGCCTCAAACAGCCGCTTCTTTTGGATTAGAATATAGAGATCCTAAATTTTGGTGGATTGGTGCTAATGCAAATTACTTAGCAAATAGCTACATAGACATTTCTAGTATTCTAAGAACAGATAACTTTACCTTAGACAATGCAGGAGATAATTTTCCGGGGGCAACTCCTGAAACCGTAAGAGATGTTTTGCAACAAGAAGAATTTGATGGCTTTATGCTGGTAAATTTAACTGGAGGTAAGTCATGGAGAATAAGTAGAGGAAGCAGAGATACTTTTGGCTTTTTTGCCTCTATTAATAATGTTTTTGATGTAGTATATAAAACGGGTGGTTTTGAGCAATCGCGTAAAGCTACATTTCCAGATATGCAACAAGATTTAGCTAGTGGCACTCGTGCTTTCGGTCCTAAATATTTTTATGGTTACGGAAGAACATTCTTTGTTAACTTCTATATTAACTTCTAAATAAAATCAAATGAAAATTAATCCATTCAAAAAAATAATATTACTTTGCTTTTTCGCTAGTTTTTCAATTAGTTGTGTAAGTGAAGACGATTATGTAATTCCTACCGTTCTAGATTATGCTTTTAACGAATCATTTTCTCAGGCGGCAGTAGGATCAAGTCCTTCCATAGAACTTCCAATTGCTTTAAACGGATGGGTAAACCACAATGCAACAGCAACCCGTTTATGGAGCGGCAAGAGTTTCAGTGGGAATGTATATGCCGAATTTTCTTCGTTTTTTTCCGCAGCAGGAACAAATGACGAGGCTTGGTTGATTACACCTGGCATCGATTTGTCAGCAATTACTACTCCTGTTTTTTCTTTTACAAGTAAAACAAGATTTGCAAATGGAGCACCTCTTAAAATCTTAGTTTCAACCAACTATGATGGCACCATACCAGGTATTGCAACAGCAACTTGGACAGAAGTAAGTGCAACATTCCCTACTCAAAATGACGTTTTTATAAGTAGTGGAAATATAGATTTAACAGCCTTTAAAACGGCAAATACCCGCATAGCTTTTAAATATACAGGAAGCAAAACAACAGGTGGAATCACAACTACAATGCAAATCGATAATGTTAAAGTCTTAAAAAACTAATTATTATGAAAAATTTAAAACTAGTATTAACAACTGCTATTTTTGCAATATTAATAAGTTGTGTTAATGGCGACGATTACAACGCACCTAATTTATCAGGAAAATGTATAGACATTGCTGCCACAAAGTCTGTTCAAGATATTGCTGCTTTAGCAAACACATCGGCTCAGCTGTATACCAATCCAGATTTTATTGAAGCTTATGTTACTTCAAGTGACGAGGGTGGAAATTTCTTTAAATCCATTTCTCTCATATCGTTAGACGGAACAAGAGGTTTTACAATGCCTATTGATTCTTATAATTTGTTTACCAAATTTGAGCCAGGAAGAAAAGTAACCATTGACATGCAGGGAAGACATTTTCATTTTAAAAACCAAATTTCTTCATTTGAAATTGGATCCCTTTTTAACAATGATACCCCAGCCATCCTTACTGATGACGTTGTAGGACGTATTTCAGGAGTAGAATATGAAAAAATTATTCTTCGGTCTTGTACCAAAGTTGACGAGAATACTTTCGTTAAAAATTTAACCATTGTGCAAGCGAAAAACAATCAATATCTAAACATGTTAATTGAATTTGATGCGGTTCAATTTACAGATGCTTCCCTAGGTAAAAAATACTTTGATACAACTTTAAATAGCTTTGGTGGCGCAACAAATCATTCCATTACGGATGCTGCTGGAAATAGAGTTGACTTACGCGTAAGTTCTTTTGCAAATTTTTCTGGAAATTTAATTCCTTCTGGAAACGGAAAAATCCGTGGCGTTATGACAAAATTTGGGAGTGGATATCAATTCATGATTCGTACTTTAAATGATGTGAAATTAACCAATTCTAGATTAGAGATTGACTTAAACCCACCACTTGTTGGCACAGCAATAACCTATAATGCTACATTAAACGAGCCTTTTACTTCTTACACCGCAAGCAATCAACAAGCATTTCCAAAATACATAAACGACGCTGCAACAGGAAGTAGATATTGGCAAAGAAAAGCATTTGGTGGAAATACGTATCTTCAAATGTCTTCTTTTGGGGGAACGCCAGAGGCAAACCGCTCGTTGTTCATTGTGCCTATTAACATGACCGCTGCAAGTACTTTATCATTTAGATCAAAAACAGGTTTTAACAATGGCGCAGTTTTAAGAGTGTATTATACTACAAATTATGTGCCTGGAGGTTCTATAGCTGCAGCTACTTTAGTAAACATTACTTCTAGTTTTACGATTTCTAACGGCCCTTCTTCTGGTTTTCCTTCACCAGATGTGTTTACAAATAGTGGTATTTACAACATTCCTGCTGGAGTAATAGGTAATGGATTTTTTGTTTTTGAATATATAGGAAATGGTTCTGGCGGACCAACTACTACGATGCAAATTGACGATATAGTTATAAATTAAGCACAATTTTTATTTTAATTTTTAAAACGCCCTGCAATGCAGGGCGTTTTTTTATACAAATAGTCCTACCTTTGTAATAGAAATAGAAAGACCATGTTAGAAAAAATAGAACATAATTTTGAGAAAACTGTAGTTATTGGCATTGTTACTCAAAACCAAAGCGAAGAAAAATTAAAAGAATATTTAGATGAGTTAGAATTTCTAACTTATACTGCAGGTGGTGAGGTTGTAAAGCGTTTTTCTCAAAAAATGGAAAAACCAAACCCTAAAACCTTTGTAGGAACAGGAAAAATAGAAGAGATTAACCATTATGTTATAGATAATGCCATTTCTACAGTAATTTTTGATGATGAATTAACGCCATCACAACAAAAAAATATTTCCAAAATTATAGATTGTAAAATATTAGATAGAACACATTTAATCTTAGATATTTTTGCACAAAGAGCAGAAACTTCATACGCAAGAACGCAGGTGGAATTAGCACAATGTCAATATTTATTACCAAGACTTTCTGGAATGTGGACGCATCTTGAGCGTCAAAAAGGAGGTATTGGAATGCGTGGACCTGGTGAAACTGAAATTGAAACGGATAGACGTATTGTTAGAGACAGAATTGCGCTTTTAAAAGACAAAATAAAAGCAATTGACAAGCAAATGGCTACCCAACGCGGCAACCGTGGGTCAATGGTTCGTGTAGCATTAGTAGGTTATACAAATGTTGGGAAATCAACTTTAATGAATGCTATAGGAAAAAGCGATGTTTTTGTAGAAAATAAATTATTTGCTACATTAGATACCACTGTACGAAAAACCGTTATTAGAAACCTGCCTTTTCTTTTAAGCGACACGGTTGGTTTTATTAGAAAGTTACCAACGCAACTTGTAGATTCCTTTAAAAGCACCTTAGACGAAGTTAGAGAAGCAGATTTATTACTCCATGTGGTTGATATTTCTCATCCTGAATTTGAAGACCATATTGCATCGGTAAATGCTACGTTAAAAGAAATTAAAGGCGATGACAAACCAATTATAATGGTTTTTAATAAAATTGACGCATATAAACCTGTCTTTTTAGCAGAAGATGATTTGATGACGGAAAGAGAATCTAAGCATTATTCTCTTGCCGAATGGAAAAATACTTGGATGCATAGCGTAGGAGAAAATAAAGCTCTTTTTATTTCTGCAACAAACAAAGAGAATTTTGAAGAATTTAAAGAAAAAGTTTACGAAGCAGTAAGAGAAATTCACATTGCACGTTTTCCATATAATAATTTTTTATATCCAGAATATAGTGAAGCTATAGAAAATGAAGAATAGCAAAAAAGACCTCCTAGGAGGTCTTTTTTTTTTAAATATCTTATTTCTTCTTGATTAGAAACCATAATTAACACCTAAACCAATATTTTGTCTTGTTTGAAAACCTCTAAAAGCATTGTCGTCATAAATGGTTTGGAATGTAAAATTAGCAGATAAATACTTATTTACTTTCATTAGGATGTTTAATTGGTAATCTAAATCTACATTTTGTGCATCTTCTAAATAATTAGAATATAAATTTACAATATTTTCTACGGAAACGTTTTCCATGATATTGAATTTATAGTATCCATTTAAGGCAGCTCCAAATTCATATCTTGAAGATTTACCTTGTTCTACACCAAAAGAAGGTCCAAATTCAGTAAAATGATTGTGCACAACAATTAATTTTGATGTTGCTGGAGCGATATTAAACTTTAGATTATCCCTTTTTTTCCACATCATACCTGGACCAACTTGTAAGTAAGCAGGGGAAAAGAAATGTGAAATTTTTGTTGTTTGTGTTACAGGATCCAAACCTGTGTCAAATTGTGTTTTAAAATTTAAAAAAGCAGAATAATACCAATATCCTGACGCTTTTTTGCCCAATACTGAATTAATTTCTAATCTATCATCCGACTTTTGTAAATCAGCATCTTTTAACTTTGTAAGACCGTAACCAGCTATAAATTTATTATCCCAGGACCAATCTACTTTTTTATAATTAATATCATAATTAATTAATACGTTTCCAGCAATACTACTTTGCCCACCTGCTAACCAGTTATTAAAAGTTGCTTGATTTCCAATAAGAGAAAAAATTCCTCCTTTTTTCCAGCCGTCTGGTTTTTTATCTCCAATTTTTGCAACTGCTTCTTCTGTTTTTTTTAGATTTTCTTTCTCGCTTTCTTGGGCAAAAACACCTGCAGAAATAAAAAATAATAGTGCTAAAAATTTTTTCATATTTGCTTTATTAGGTTTTTTAAAAAGCAAATATAATAACATCGAAATTGAAAACAATAGAAATTTAAACTTTCTTAAACAAAGGAACAGCCGAACAAGCTTCGCCAAACATTATACTTCTAGCATAAGGCATTATTTTTTGGTGTGCCAAAACATAAACTTCTTGAGGTACTGGCATATTAGAACAACCTTTTAAAATAACAGGTAAATCTTTATAAATAGAAAAATCAATATCCCTTAATTTTTCAGTATAAATGGCAATTAGCAAGTCCTTTGGAGAACCTTGTATTGTGAATTTGGAGAATAAATTTAAATGAGAAGCTATTAATATATAAGTCCAAGCTGGCAAAATTGCATTGGTAGAACAAAAAAGAGTAACATAAGCGTCTTTATATTTGTTCCAATCCAATTCTTTTAATGCAGCTCTAAAATCTTTCTCTTTTAGAATAAATCCTTCCAATAAAAACTGTGCAATGTCCAGAGATAAAATATTTTCTTTTGGAAAATAATCTTCCAAATCGAAAACTTCTAACTTACTGTTTGCAACTTTATTTATAATTTCGTTCATTGTTTTAGATATAAAAATTGAAAATCACAAAGAGCACTATTGCCACTTTATGATTTTCAATTTTGGAATTAATTTAGAGCATTCCTAACTCTAATTTTGCTTCTTCACTCATTAAATCTTTACTCCACGGCGGATCAAATGTAATTTCAACTTCGCATGACTTAATTAAATCTATAGATTTTACTTTTTCTTCCACTTCTAATGGTAATGTTTCAGCAACTGGACAATTTGGAGATGTTAATGTCATTAAAACTTTTACATCATTATCTTCGTTAATCATCACATCATAAATTAAACCTAATTCATAAATATCTACAGGGATTTCTGGGTCATAAATACCTTTCAAAATCTTTACAACTTCTTCTCCTAAATTTACTGTATCGTTAAACTCTTCCATTATTGTGTTTTTTAAACATATAAGTCATCTATGTTGTTATTATGATGATTTATAAAATATTAATTATTGTATTTCTTTATTTTTAAACATTAGATTAATCCCGTGATGACCTATACATTTAATTTACATAGGTTTGTTGTCCATCATAATAAATATTCTTAACATTAAAATTAATCATTAAACCCATTGGAACTTTTAATAAATTCATATGCGTCAAAATTTGAGCTTCAAAAAGCGGATTCCTCTCAACCACAGCTTTTAACTCAATTACCCGTATATCCTCAACAAATATGTAACATCTAAGTTTTGTTTCTCATTCAAATCCTTTGTAATTTATTGGAACAACACATTCAGAAAAAAATTTAATATTTCTTAATTCTAACTCCTATAATAAACATTGACGATAAACAGATTCCAACAATCCTGGTCCTAAATATTTATGAGCTTCAATTGCAGATCAATTGACTTGATAAATCAAATCTTTTAATTGTGTTCTTGTTATATTCTTCAAGGCTTATACAAATATTCTGGTTTGAAAACTTATATGACTTATCTATTTATAAATGGATTAAAATAGTTAACTATTATTATTTTGCTTGAAATGCCAAAGCATACATTTTTATTTCTTTTATCATTGAAACTAATCCGTTTGCGCGCGTTGGAGATAAATGTTCTTTTAAACCAATTGCATCAATAAAATTAGTGTCAGAATTTAATATAGCGTGTGCTGTTTGGTTAGAAAAAGTTCTAATTAAAATAGCTATAATTCCTTTGGTTAAAATAGCATCACTATCTGCAGAGAAAACAACTTTATCTGCTTTTACTTCCCCGTGAACCCAAACTTTAGACTGACAACCTTTAATTATATTGTCTTCCGTTTTGTATTGTTCTTCAATTAATGGTAAAGATTTTCCAAGTTCAATGATGTATTCATATCGATCCATCCAATCGTCAAATAGAGAAAATTCATCTACTATGTTATCTTGTATTTCTTGTATTGTCATCTTTGTGTTTTATACTCTTAAATTGTGTTTTTCGCATCATTTTACGTCTTATAACGTTATTTATGACAGCATCTTTTGGGCTCTTTTAACTGCTTCAACAAATATATCAATTTCTTCTTTAGTATTGTAGAACGCAAAACTTGCTCTTATGGTTCCTGGAATATTATAAAAACTCATAATAGGTTGGGCGCAATGGTGGCCTGTTCTAACAGCTATTCCTAGTTTATCTACGATAGTTCCAATATCGTAAGGATGAATTCCTTCTAAATTAAAAGAAATTACCGAAGCTTTGTGTTTGCTTGTTCCATAAATAGTAACTCCATCTAATTCTAACAATCTTTTGGTTCCATAATCTAATAATTCTTGCTCGTAAACAGCAATATTATCAAAACCTACAGCATTCATATAATCTAATGCAGTTCCAAGTCCAATACCGCCTGCAATATTAGGTGTGCCAGCTTCAAATTTATGTGGCAAATCAGCATATGTAGTTTTTTCAAAAGTAACCTCAGCAATCATTTCTCCACCGCCTTGATAAGGTGGTAATTTTCTCAACCACTCTTCTTTTCCATATAAAATTCCAACACCTGTAGGACCACAAACTTTGTGACCAGAAAAAACATAGAAATCACAATTTAATGCTTGCATATCAGGACGTAGGTGTGGTGTTGCTTGAGCGCCATCAATTAATACAGCTGCTCCTACTTCATGGGCTTTTTCAATAATATATTCGATAGGATTAACCGTGCCTAATGCATTTGAAATATGATTAACTGTAACAATTTTAGTTTTATTAGAAATTAATTTATCAAAATCTGACAAAATCAACTCTCCATTATCATTCATTGGAATTACAACTAACTTTGCACCTGTTTTTTCACACAAAAATTGCCAAGGAACAATATTACTGTGGTGTTCTAATGCAGAAACTAGAACCTCATCTCCAGCTTTTAAAAAGCTAGCAAAACCATTAGCAACTAAGTTTATTCCAAAAGTAGTCCCCGAAGTGAAAATAATTTCATAATTATGCTTTGCGTTTAAATGTGTCTGAATTGTGTTTCTTGATGCTTCATAAGCATCCGTAGCCAATTGACTTAAAGTATGCACCCCACGATGAATATTTGCATTTATTTCACTGTAATACTTAGCAACCGCATCAATAACTACTTGAGGTTTTTGAGAAGTTGCACCGTTATCAAAATATACCAAATCTTTTCCATTTACTTTTTGTGAAAGAATTGGGAAATCAGCTCTTATTTTTTGGATATCAAACATTGTAAATAAATTTGGATACAAATTTACAATTTGATTATTTAAAATTAGTATAAATAAAAGTTAAAATCGTACTAAAACGTGCGGATACATTTTGTAAAACAAAACCATTATCCTTTGAAAAAATTGAAATTATTGTTAAAAAATATAATCAGAAAGTTTTCAGGTGAAATTGCACTTAAATATTTAAAATTGAAGCAAAAATAGCGGTTAGTAATTTCATGCAATTGTTTTTGGCTTAAACGCTATAATTATACAATTCCTTCAACAATAAGTCAGAGAAATAGTTTGTTTACATTGACTGAAATATTGAATAACCGTAACTTACTTAAGAACTGCACATAAAAAAACCGCTTAAAAAAGCGGTTTTAGATTCTATATTTTCTGCATCAACTACAAATCAAAGCCCATATTAACGCCTAATTTTGTTGCTATAATTTTTGAGATTTTTATGCGTAATTCTGGAATCTTTACACTGTTTGTAACTTCGTTTGTAAAAGCATACATTAGTAAAGCATTTGCTTCTTTCTTAGGAATTCCTCTTTGTTGCATGTAAAACATAGCACTCTCGTCTAATTGACCTATTGTACAACCATGAGAACATTTAACATCGTCAGCAAAAATTTCTAATTGCGGTTTTGCGTTAATTGTTGCTTTATCACCTAATAAAATATTGTTATTTTGTTGAAACGCATTTGTTTTTTGCGCTTCTTTTTCCACATATATTTTACCGTTAAAAACACCTGTAGAGTTTCCGTCTAAGATTGTTTTATAATTTTGATGGCTTTCACAATTTGGAGTTGCATGTTGTACTAAAGTATGGTGATCTACGTGTTGTTTATCGCCAATAATAGTAATTCCTTTTAGTGTAGAATCTATTCGTTCGCCTTGGTGGTAAAAGTTAAGGTTGTTACGTGTAACATTTCCTCCAAATGAAAAAGTATGCACTGCTACTCTACTTTCTTGCTTTTGAGCAATGTAAGTGTTATCTATTAAATTTGCAGTTTGCACATCGTTCTGAACTTTATAATAATCTACAATAGCGCGTTTCTGAGCAAAAATTTCGGTAACCGAATTTGTTAAAACTGGGTTAGAATTTAAACTTTGGTGGCGCTCCACAATTTGTACATGTGCGTTTTCTCCCACTATAACTAAATTACGAGGCTGCACCATTAGAGCAGCTTCATTTCCTGTAGAGAAATAAATAATTTCAATAGGCTTTTCTACTACTTTACTTTTAGGGACGTTTATATAAGCGCCTTCGTAAGAAAAAGCAGTATTTAGCGATGTTAAGCTATCTTCTTTATTTGCAATTTGATTGAAATAAGCATCCATAGCTGGTTTATACTTTGGTTTAGTGAAAGCAGATGACATTAAGCAAACATCCAAACCGTCGTGTGTAGTAGAAGATAGAAAAGAACTAAAAATTCCATCTATAAAGACTACTTTATACGTATCTATTTCATGTAAAAAATACTTTTTTACATCTTTAAATTCGATTGTATTTTCTTTTTTTGGGAAAACAGAAAAGTCATTCTTTAAAATTGCATTTAAAGAAGTGTATTTCCATGCTTCTTCCTTCTTAGTGGGAAAACCTTTATTTTCGAAATTTTTTATCGCTTGATTTCTAACTTCATGCAAGTCTTCATTTGCTTCAATCTTTTCTTCAAAAGCCATGAAAGAAGCTAACATTTTATCTTTTAATTCCATTTTTATTGTCTTAAAGTCGAAAGTTAAAAGTCTTAAAAGACTTAACTAATCGACAAATTTAATGTTAATTGCAAAAACGAATTATTCTGCTCTTTACTTTATGCCTTTTGACTTTCGGCCATTTCAGTTTTAATCCAATCGTATCCTCTTTCTTCTAACTCTAAAGCTAAAGCTGCTGTACCTGATTTTACTATTTTTCCGTCCATTAAAACGTGTACAAAATCTGGAACTATATACTCTAACAAACGCTGGTAATGTGTAATTACTAAAACCGCATTGTTTTCGTTTTTTAATTTATTAACTCCATTTGCTACAATACGAAGTGCGTCAATATCTAAGCCAGAATCTGTTTCATCCAGAATAGCAATTTTAGGTTCTAACATTGCCATTTGAAAAATTTCATTACGTTTCTTTTCGCCGCCTGAGAAACCTTCGTTTAAAGAACGCGATAAAAACTTACGATCCATTTCTAATAATTCTGATTTCTCACGAATCATTTTTAACATTTCGTTAGCTGGCATTGCTTCTTCCTTATTGGCTTTACGTTTTTCGTTGATAGCTGTTTTAATGAAATTAGTTACAGAAACACCTGGAATTTCAACTGGATATTGAAAGGACAAGAAAACACCTTTGTGGGCTCTTTCCTCTGGGGCTAATTCAGATAAATCTTCTCCTTCTAATTCAATTGTTCCTTGAGAAACTTCATAGTTATCATTTCCTGCAACAATAGAAGCTAATGTACTTTTTCCAGCACCGTTTGGCCCCATAATAGCATGTACTTCTCCTGCTTTGATTTCAAGGTTAATTCCCTTTAATATTTCTTTGTCTTCTACTGAAGCGTGTAAATTTTTTATTGATAACATAATTAATTTTTAAATTTAATAATTTGAAACTATGAAAATTCCTAAATTACTTTTGTTTAGATGTTATTATTATTTTATAGATTCTTCTTAATGTACTCTTTTTTTGGATAATTAAATCCTCAACACTTGGGTAGTTTTCTGAAAACTTACAAAGTTCTAACCAATATTGTTTCCTCTGCTTCTTTTACCTAAATTTTAAACTTATGCATAAAATTGGCTTTACTTTCTATATTTCGGGCTTCTCTTGTATTTGCGCCAATTGAAGTTCCTGATTTTAAAAGTTGGTTTGCAATTACATGCTTTTTTATTCCTTGTAAATTTTAGCTATCCTAAATAATATTTAGTGCAAACTGAAAAGGTTAATTTAATTATTGCATTCTCCTTTTCTTCAATTTTCAAATTCTCTACCCTACTGAACCTTCTAAGGAAATTTCTAAAAGCTTTTGTGCTTCCACTGCAAATTCCATTGGTAGTTTATTTAAAACTTCTTTACTAAAACCATTTACAATTAAAGCAATTGCTTTTTCTGTAGGAATTCCACGTTGGTTACAATAAAAAACTTGGTCTTCCCCAATTTTAGAGGTTGTTGCTTCGTGTTCTATTATAGCCGATGCATTTTTACTTTCTATATATGGAAAAGTATGTGCCCCACAATCGTTACCCATTAATAAAGAATCGCATTGTGAAAAGTTTCGTGCATTTTCTGCTCTGGAAGAAATTTGCACTAAACCTCTATAACTGTTTTGTGATTTACCTGCTGAAATACCTTTTGAAATAATGGTTGACCTAGTATTTTTACCTAGGTGAATCATTTTTGTACCTGTATCTGCTTGTTGGTAATTATTAGTAACTGCAATAGAATAAAATTCTCCTATTGAGTTGTCTCCTTTCAATATACAAGATGGATATTTCCAAGTTACTGCTGAACCTGTTTCAACTTGTGTCCAAGAAATTTTTGCGTTTTTCTCACATAAACCTCTTTTAGTTACAAAGTTGAAAACCCCGCCTTTACCTTCTTTATTTCCAGGATACCAGTTTTGAACGGTTGAATATTTTATTTCTGCACCGTCTAATGCAACTAGTTCTACAACTGCAGCGTGTAATTGATTTTCATCCCGACTTGGAGCAGTACATCCTTCTAAATAAGAAACATAACTATCTTCATCTGCAATTACTAATGTTCTTTCAAACTGGCCTGTTCCTCCTTGGTTAATTCTAAAGTAAGTAGAAAGTTCCATTGGACAACGAACACCTTTTGGTATATAACAAAAACTTCCATCCGAAAAAACAGCAGAATTTAATGCTGCATAAAAATTATCTTTTTGCGGAACTATTGTTCCTAAATATTTTTTTACTAGTTCTGGATGTTCTCTAATTGCTTCAGAAATTGGACAAAAAATAATTCCTTTTTCTCCTAAAGTCTTTTTGAAAGTAGTTGCTACAGAAACAGAATCTACCACAATATCCATTGCAATATTGTTCATTTTCTTTTGCTCGTCTACCGAAATTCCTAACTTTTTATACATTTCTAAAAGTTCAGAATCTACGTCGTCTAATGTCTTATTAGGATCTGCCTTTTTTGGAGCCGAATAATAAGCAATTGCCTGAAAATCTGGTTTTGCATAATGCACGTTTGCCCATTCTGGCTCAATCATTTGTTCCCAAGCACGAAAAGCTTCTAATCGCCAATTGGTCATCCACTCAGGTTCTTCTTTTTTCAAAGAAATAGCACGAACGATATCTTCATTTAAACCTATAGGAAACGTTTCCGATTCTAACTCCGTGTAAAATCCGTATTCATATTCTTTATTTTCTAATTCGACTTTTAAATCGTCTTCCGTATATTTACCCATTTTTTAATTTAAAAATTAAAGAATTAAAGAATTGAAAAAATTCTTTTAACTCCAAATTATTTATTTTCTGTTTTTGAATTTAAACACTCCATGGAATCTGTTCACTAAGTATTAATTCTATTACTAAAACGAACTCATTTTTAGGCTTAGTACAACTCTCTTTTGCTATTTTGAAAAAGTAACAAATTGTTTGCAACTAGGCTATTGAGAGCCTTTTTTTAATGTTGTTTATAATCGAAACAACTGCACATTTAGTTGAATCTTTTAAAAACAAATTCTCTTTTCAAAGATGGCCTATTTAAGGTTTTTTAAAAACTTATTTTGCGAATAAATTTCTTTTTTTTATAAACTTTAATTTTTATAAAGAAAAAGATTCTCCGCAACCACAAGTTCTTTGTGCATTTGGATTATTAAAAACAAAGCCCTTACCGTTTAATCCGCCAGAAAACTCTAAAATTGTTCCTGCTAGATAAAGAAAACTTTTCTTTTCAACAGCTATTTTAATACCATTATCTTCAAAAATCTTATCATTTTCTCCTAATTGTTTGTCAAACTTTAAATCGTAAGACAAACCAGAACAGCCACCACTTTTTACGCCAACTCTAACGTAATCGTTAGCTGCTTCAAAACCATCGTCATGCATCATTGCTGCGATTTTTTTGCTTGCGTCATCAGAAACTTTAATCATCCTTATTTTGATTTTGTCTAAATTAACGACAAATATAAGGCATATTAAATGTTTTCTAGCAAATAATAACATTTATATAACTTATAGCTTTATAGTTTTGATTTATAATTAAAAAATTTTGTAAACCTATCCTTTTTCGTAAATTTGAAAATAAATGATATCTCATGAAATTACACCCTATAGAAGCAGGAAATTTTAAATTGGACGGTGGCGCAATGTTTGGGGTTGTTCCAAAAACAATTTGGAATAGAACTAACCCAGCGGATAACAATAATTTAATTGACATTGCAGCACGTTGTTTATTAATAGAAGACGGCAATCAATTGACCTTAATAGATACAGGAATGGGGAACAAACAATCTGATAAGTTTTTTGGTTACTATTCTCAATGGGGCGATTTTTCATTAGACAAGTCTTTAAAAGAAAAAGGTTTTCATAGAGAGGATGTTACAAATGTTTTTATGACGCATTTGCATTTTGACCATTGTGGAGGAAGTGCCAACTGGAACAAAGACAAAACAGGTTATGAAGTAGCCTTCAAAAATGCAAAATATTGGACAAATGAAAACCATTGGGAATGGGCTACAAAACCAAATGCTCGTGAAAAAGCTTCTTTTTTGACTGAAAACTTAAAGCCCATGCACCAAAGTGGTCAATTAAATTTTATAAAAAGACCAGAAAATGATTTCTTAAAAAAATCAGAGTTAGGTTTTGGAATTTTATTTGCAGATGGCCATACCGAAAAACAAATGTTACCACATATTAATTATAAAGGAAAAACTATTGTTTTTTGTGCAGATTTATTACCAACAGTAGGTCATATTCCACTACCATACGTTACCGGATACGACACAAGACCTCTACTATCCATGAATGAAAAAGATAAATTTTTAAAAGAAGCAGCAGACCATAATTATTACTTGTTTTTAGAACATGATGCACACAATGAAATTATTACGGTACAACATACTGAAAAAGGAGTGCGATTAAACGAGATTTTTTCTTGCAATGAAATCTTAAAATAAAGTTAAGAAACGTTATTTAGTAACAAAATAATCAGATTTTTGACGCACATAAAATTAATAATCTTAAAATTACATAAATGAAAACTTTAAAACCAATCTACTTATCAGCGGCTTTTGCATTTGCACTAGTAAGTTGTGGTGGCGCAAAACAAATGCTTTCTACTCCAATAGCAAACATTGACAACCTACCTCTAAAAATAATGCCTTTGGCTGAAAATGACTTGAAAAGATGGAGTCATTTAGATTTAGTTAAAGACACTGTTCCCGGAATGAGTGTAGATAAAGCTTACGCAGAATTGTTAAAAGGAAGAAAATCAACAACTGTAATTGTAGGAATTGTAGATTCTGGTGTAGATATTCGCCATGAAGATTTGCAAGGCGTAATTTGGGTTAACCCGAAAGAAATTGCTGGTAACAATAAAGATGATGATAACAATGGTTATATTGATGATGTAAACGGTTGGAATTTCTTAGGAGATAGTAATGATGAACAGTTAGAAATGACTCGAATTGTGAAAATGGGTCCAGGAACTGCTGATTATGAAAAAGCAAAAGCAGCATTAGACGAAGAATTAGCTGGAATCATGCAAACAAAACAACAAATCGATATGATTGTTGGAGCAGACAAAGCAGTTAAAGAATTTCTTAAAAAAGATAACTTTACACTAGAAGATGTAAAAGCAATAGAAACTACTGATGAAAGCATAACGCAATATAAAGGAATGTTTACACAAATTTTATCAGGACAATCTAAAGAAGATTTTGATAAAAGAATTCAAAGTGGTGTAGATTATGTATATGGTCAATTAAACTACAACTTAAATGTTGATTTTGATGGTCGAAAAGTTGTAGGAGACAATCCTAACGACATTAATGACACAAAATATGGTAACAATAACGTAATAGGACCCGTTGCAAAAGATGCAAAACATGGAACGCACGTTGCTGGAATTGTTGCACAAATAAGAGGAAATGAATTAGGCGGTGATGGTGTTGCAACTAACGTTAAGATTATGGCGGTAAGAGCAGTTCCAAACGGTGATGAATACGATAAAGATATTGCTTTAGGAATTCGTTATGCTGTAGATAACGGGGCAAAAATAATTAACGGTTCTTTTGGAAAATATTATTCACCACACAAAGAATGGGTTTTAGATGCATTAAAATATGCTGCTGAAAAAGATGTGTTAGTAATTTTTGCGGCAGGTAATGATTCAAAAGATTTAGATGTTATTAACAAATATCCTTCTGATTCTTATGACGGTGCAGCCGAAATTTCTAATAATGTATTAATTATTGGTGCTTTAGCGCCAGAATATGGTACAAAAATGGTAGCTGAATTTTCTAACTATGGAACTAAAAACGTAGATATTTTTGCTCCTGGAGTAAAAATTTATGCAACTACTCCAGACCAAACGTATGAATATTTAGCAGGAACTTCGATGGCTTCACCAAACGTAGCTGGTGTTGCTGCAATGATTCGTTCTTACTATCCAAAATTAAGCGCTGTTCAAGTAAAGCAAATTATTATGGAAAGCGGAATTCCTTTAAAAAACACAATCTCTGTAGGGGAGGACCAACACAAAGCAAACTTTGCCAAAATTTCTAAAACAGGTAAAATTGTTAATGCATACAATGCAATAATAATGGCAGACAAAATGTCCAAATAATAAAAATTTAATTTATAAATTTATAAGCCACAAAGTCTTTTTAAACAATTGACTTTGTGGCTTTTTTAAAAGGAACAACATAAAATTGCAAGTGTTAAGTGATTTGTTAAAAACAAAAACAGCATTAGAAATTAAGCGGTAGTATGTTACCTTTAAAAAAAACTAAAAATCTACACATGAAAAAAATAGTAATTTTATCTTTATTTACCGCTTTTGGGTTTGCCCAAAACAATCCAAATCCAGGTTATTGGCAACAAAATGCTAATTACAAAATGGATGTAAAGATGAATGTTAAAGAATATAAATATGATGGCTTGCAAGAATTAGTGTACACCAATAATTCTGCAGATACTTTAAAAAAGGTTTTCTATCATTTATACAATAATGCTTTCCAGCCAGGAAGCGTCATGGATATACGTTTACAAACAATTGCAGATCCAGATAAAAGAATGGTTCGCACATTTAAAGTAGCTGAAAAAGAAGTAAATGAAAGTAGAATTAGCACTTTAAAACCAAATGAAATTGGTTACTTAAATATTAAAAACTTTAAACAAAATGGAACTGCTGCAGTAACAAAAGTAGTTGGAACCATTTTGGAAGTAACTTTAAACCAACCTATTTTACCAAAACAGTCTACTACTTTTACCCTTAATTTTGAAGGACAAGTTCCGCTGCAAGTTCGTCGTTCAGGAAGAAATTCTGAAGAAGGAGTTGCGCTTTCCATGACACAATGGTATCCAAAAATGGCCGAATATGATTTTGAAGGATGGCATGCAGATCCATACATTGGAAGAGAGTTTCACGGTGTTTGGGGAAATTTTGATGTAAAAATTACGTTAGATAAAAACTATACAATAGGAGGAACAGGATATCTTCAAAACAAAAACGAAATAGGTCATGGCTATGAAGACAAAGGAACCGAGGTAAAGCATTCTAAAAAAACCAATGCATTAACTTGGCATTTCGTTGCTCCAAACGTGCATGATTTTACTTGGGCGGCAGATAATGAATATCTTCATGATATGATCTTAGGTCCAAATAATGTTGAGCTTCATTTCTTGTATAAAAACAAAGCTGAAAACTTAGAAAACTGGAAAAAATTGCAACCTAAAACAGCTGAATTATTAGAATTTTTTAATAATAATGTTGGTCTATATCCTTACAAACAATATTCTGTTATTCAAGGTGGAGACGGTGGTATGGAATATGGAATGTGTACTTTAATAACTGGAAACAGAAGTTTAGGAAGTTTAGTAGGTGTTACAGCACATGAACTCGCACATTCATGGTTTCAGTTTGTTTTAGCATCTAACGAATCTAAACACGAATGGATGGACGAAGGTTTTACTTCTTTTATTTCCAATTTAGCAATGCAAAAAGTAATGCCCTCAAAAGACGATGACGAAAATCCGTTTGAAGGTTCGTATAATGGCTATCGTTATTTAGCGAAAAGTGGTAAAGAGCAACCGCTTTCCACACACGCAGACAGATATGATTATAACATGGCTTACGGAATTTCGGCATATAGCAAGGGAGAAGTTTTCTTAGCACAATTAGGTTATTTAATTGGTTCTGAAAACCTAATGAAAACCCTAAAACGCTACTATTTTGACTATAAATTAACGCACCCAACACCTAATGACATTAAACGATCGGCAGAAAGGGTTTCTGGCGCTAATTTAGATTGGTATTTAACCGATTGGACCCAAACCTTAAATACTATTGATTATAGCATTAAAGAAGTTGTGGAAAACGGCAATAATACTACTGTAAACTTAGAAAGAATAGGTAGAATGCCTATGCCTTTAGATATTTTAGTAGTTTATGCAGATGGTTCTAAAGAAACATTCTATATTCCAAATACGTTAATGCGTTGGGAAAAAGAAAATCCTTACCCAGAAATCTCAAGAACAGTTTTAAAAGGTTGGGATTGGGCTTACCCAACTTTTACTTTAAACATTTCAAAACCTAAAAACAGCATTCAGGCAATAGTAATAGACCCAAGTGGATTAATGGCTGATGTAAATTTAGAGAACAATACTTACGAAAGTAAAAAATAATAAGGTTTCCTAAAAATGAAAAAGCGTTCCAACTATTTGGGACGCTTTTTTTATATCTTTGCTATATGGAATTCACGTACCCAAAAGAGGAAAAATTAAAAAGCAAGAAATCAATAGAACTATTGTTTTCTGAAGGGAAATCTGTGTCTAAATATCCTTTGCGATTAGTTTACGCAGATAATATAATTGAAAAAGAAGAACTAATAAAATTTGGCGTTTCGGTTTCCAAAAAATATTTCAAAAAAGCTGTAGACCGCAATCGATTAAAAAGAGTACTTCGAGAATGTTATCGTTTAAACAAACATTTATTGGTAGATTCAATTCAAAAACCAATGTCTTTGATGTTTTTTTACCAATCTAAAGAAGTACTTTCTTACCAAGAAATCCATGAAAAAACCATTTTGCTTTTCGAAAAATTCATTGAAAAAACAAAAGAATAATTGTTTTTGGTTTAGTTTTTGACGTTTTATAATTAAATTCGTAGAATAAACGTATCCTAAAAAGAATGAAACATATCTTTCAGAAAAAAATAATTATTCCACTATTTGCTTTAACTTTCCTTTTTGTAGGAGTAAGTTTTAAAAACGACTTTTTTGAAATTGCGAAACAAATAGAAATCTTTACAAATTTGTTTAAAACCGTTAACCAAAACTATGTTGACGAAACAAATCCTGGTGAATTAATGGACCATGCCATTAAAAGCATGTTGGCAGAATTAGATCCTTATACTGTTTTCTTTAACGAACAAGATGTAGTACATTTTAAAATAAACAATACTGGCGAATATACCGGTATTGGCGCAATAGTAAACAGAAAAAACGGCAGAGTTTTTATAAAAGAAATTTACAAAGGTTTTCCCGCAGACAAAGCGGGTTTAAAAGCTGGAGACGAAATTGTACAAATAGGCGATATCAATTTAGCCGAATACAGAGAAGATGCTTCCCAGTTATTACGTGGAACAAAAAACACAAAAGTAAACCTGCAAATCATTCGCCAAGAAAAAAAACAAACAGTTACCATAATATTAGATGAAGTAGACATTAAAGCGGTTCCTTTTTATACTCTTATAGATAAAAATATAGGATATATTGTATTATCTAAATTTACAGAAACGGCAAGTAAAGAAACTAAAGCAGCCTTAGTTGCCTTAAAAGAACAAGGTGCAACAAAAATAATTTTAGATTTAAGAGAAAACCCAGGTGGTTTATTGCACGAAGCAGTGAATATTTGTAATCTTTTTGTGCCAAAAAACGAAACCATTGTAACTACAAAAGCCAAAAACAAAAAACACAATAATACCTACAAAACCTTAAACGAACCAAGCGATTTAAAAATTCCGTTGACCATAATTGTAGATGGAAAAAGTGCTTCGGCATCTGAAATAGTTGCTGGTGCGTTGCAAGATTTAGATAGAGCTGTTGTTGTGGGAAGTCGCAGTTATGGAAAAGGATTAGTGCAACGACCGCTTAATTTAACCTATGGTACGCAAGTAAAAGTGACTATTTCAAGATATTATACACCCTCTGGAAGATGTATACAAGCGCTAGATTACGCACGAAAAGACGGAAACGGAAAAGCTATTAAAATTCAGCAGAGTGAATTTAATGCTTTTAAAACCAAAAGCGGAAGAATCGTTTACGATGGCGGTGGAATTATGCCAGATATAGCGCTTAACGAAACCAAAATAAGTGCCATTACAGAAGCATTAATTAACAAAGATGCCGTTTTTGATTATGCAACAACTTTGTATTACAAATACTTAAAAAATGGCTTGCCTACATCTATTTCTGAAAGTGATTTTACTGCTTTTAAAACCTTCTTAAAACAAGAGAAATATAGTTTTAGTACAGAAACAAGTAATGCGCTAAAAAAAGTAATCGAAGTGGCAAAAAAAGAAGAAATTGACGCTGCGATAAACAAAGAATACCAGCTTTTATTAGCTTCCGTTGAGAAAAGCACCGAACAAGCTATCAACGCACATAAAAGTGAAATTAATAAATTGCTCTTAGAAGAATTAATTATTCGCTTTAACTATAGAGAAGGTTTATACCAAAATTTTACACAAAATAATATTGAAATCAATACTGCTAAAAACATTTTAAATAACGAAACAGAGTACCGCTTGCTATTAAAAAATGAATGATGAAAAAACTATTAGTTGCTTTTTTAAGTTTATTTAGCTTTTTTTCTTTTGCACAGGAAGAAGAGGTACATTCTATTTATTTTCAGTTTGATAAATACCACTTAAAAGAAGAACAAGCAGAAGCTGTAGTAAATTTTGTTACAAAAATTGATACCACAAAAGTAGCGTCTATTGAAATATTTGGTTATTGTGACGATAGAGGAAAAAATGTTTATAACTACGAACTGTCTACTAAAAGAGCCAATACTGTTAAAGACAAGCTAATTAGCAAAGGAATAAAAAGTAAAATTATCATTACCCTTGAGGGAAAAGGCAAAGTTTTAATTGACGAGGACTTAGAAACGAATATCCCTGAGGCACGATCTAAAAATCGTCGTGTAGATGTTGTGGTAAATTATATTCCTGTTACCATTGAAAATTTGAGAATTCCTGGCGTGTATAACAGCATTCCAAAAAATCCAATTGTTGGCGATAGAATTTACCTAGAAAATTTGTTGTTTGAACGCGGAAGCAGTAAACTGAGCTATGCTGCAAAAAAAGAACTAGAACGAATAGCAAAATTATTATACCGCAACAAAAACATTGAATTTGAAATTCAAGGCCATGTATGTTGTACACCAAGTTTTCATAAAGAAGCCATTGATAGAGAAACTAAAAAAAGAGAGTTATCTACAAATAGAGTATTATCTGTATATAAGTACTTAGGTTTTAGAAAAATTAGCAAGAAAAGAATGACCTATAAAGGCTACGGAAATACCCAACCACTGGGAAAAGGAGCTCGTTTAGACAGAAGAGTGGAACTTGTGATTACTAAAATTTGAAAAAAATATTTAAAACACCTAACCTTTTGAACATAAGACAATACTAAAGAATACTACAAAAAACAACATCCAATACGTATTAAATTTTTGTCAGAATATAATAAATTGCACTAAAAATCGTTTTTTTTTTTTTCACTTTTGCAATGGATATCCAAACAAAAAATATTAATTTTAAAAATTAAAAGAAATTTACAACAATAACTTTTAATAATGTTTGTGGTATTT